>Ga0326511_10004146_pt1 | contig 11600 bp, 11 predicted proteins | sample 0_2496_0518_D_FD_203701 | JGI IMG/M metagenome (GOLD analysis project Ga0326511, IMG submission 203701) | Bovine rumen microbial communities from UC Davis, California, United States - 0_2496_0518 | ecosystem: Host-associated > Mammals > Digestive system > Stomach > Rumen | place: USA...
TACTGAGGTGGGCTATGACGAACTTTCTTTCCTGGATTGTCAGTTCTCCGAACGTCGGGTTGTCAAGTTGCCCCGCATTGAGAAAATCGTTGTTTCGGCAGTCAAGCAGAGTCGCAAGGCCTGGATGCCTGTGCTGAACGAGATGGAGTCGTTCAAGAGCTTTGTGGCCAGTCATCAGCAAGGACGTCGCTACATAGCCCATTGCTATGACGAAGTGCCTCGAAAGAATCTGTTCAAGGAACTGTGCAAGCCGTCGGCAATGCCCGATGCGCTTGTGATGATAGGACCAGAAGGCGACTTCTCCATCGACGAGGTTCGCATGGCGGTCGAGGCAGGCTTCGTCTCTGTCGACTTAGGAAAAAGTCGGTTGCGTACAGAGACGGCAGGACTGGCTGCTATAATGATGATGCAACTGGCAGCAGAGGGAAACAAAAACAACAAGTGATTTTTTAAATAAGAAAATGATGATGAATAGCAACAATATGCGCAAGTGGATAATCTGTATGGCGGCAGTCATTTGGGGCTTCTCGTCGGAATGCCAGGCCGTACAACTCAGAATCAGTGATTTGCTGAAGGAGATGCCCGACTCTATCATGCCTTTGCTGACAAAGAACAATCGACTCGATATGATTGACTTCTGTGAAGCCAAGATGAAGGCCGAAGTAACGAACTTACTGGAAGGACAAAGCGAAATGACAGCTCTTGCTGATGACAGTCTGACGATACGGATGAGCGAAACGCTGCGCATGGATCTCTATCTGGTCACAGCCGAAGAAGAGTATGACAGCTGCAAGCAGGTCATCTGTGTGGTATCTACCTATCAGCTGCCTTCCACTGGCGAAGAGGATGTTTGCGTCGACTATTATTCTGTGCGTTGGCAACCTTTAGTCCAACCAAAGGTGAGCATCATACGTTCGCCACGCTCCACGCTTCTGCGTCAAGACGAGAAACTCAGAACCCTCAAGCCCATTCCCTGACGCGCCATGAAGCGATACGTAGGATTAGTGCTCATGGTCGTTGGCATGTTGTGGCTGCTGGCAGACTACGCTTTGGGCTTTTCGCATGTGAATCTCTTCCTGATTCTGCCGTTTCTCCTCATGATCGTTGGGTTGTTCTTACACGTCTACATCCAGAAGTCAGAGAGCAACTATTAATCTTATATCACTCATTCCATAACAATAAAAAACGGAAAACAATATGACATCGTTTAAAGATTTGGCCCAGATGCGCCGTTCGCATCGCAAGTTCACCACCGAGGAAATCGATGCTGATGACGTGAAACTCATTCTTCGTGCAGCACTGATGTCGCCGACATCAAAAGGCCAGCGTGCATGGCAGTTTGTGGTTGTAGACGACAAGCTGAGCATCGAGAAGCTATCGGATGCAAAAGACATGGGAGGACAGTTCCTCAAAGGTGCTCCGCTCTGCATCGTAGTCCTGGGCGATCCCATGCAGAACGACTGTTGGGTGGAGGACGGAAGCATTGCAGCTATCTCCATGCAATATCAAGCCGAAGAACTCGGACTGGGCTCTTGCTGGGTGCAGATGCGCGGACGCGGTCTGAGCGACGGTACAAGCGCCGACACTGTGATTCGCGGCATTCTCGATATTCCCGAAAATCTTTCCGTACTCTGTGTGCTGGGCATAGGTCATAAAGCCGACGAGCGCAAGCCACAGAACGAAGACAAGTTGAAGTGGGAGAACGTGCATCTCAATCAGTATTAATTAGTCCACAGATGCAAATCATTTTTATAGGTGCAGGACGTCTGGCCTGCAACCTTGCCCCTGCATTGCATGAGGCAGGCCATCAGATTGTGCAGGTGTACAGCAGAACGCAGGCTTCGGCTGAGTCGTTGGCTTCAAAGGTAAATGCCAGTGCAGTGACCAACTTTGATGCTGTAAGCCGAGAAGCCGATGTCTACATTTTCTCTGTCACCGACACCGTATTGCCAGCGCTGACCGAACTGCTGTCGGCACACCTCAACAAGAATCAGCAAACCTCCGAAGCTGTATTTCTACACACAGCAGGCTCCATGCCGTTGTCTGTTTTCCCTCAGTCCCTACCCCATCACGGTGTGATTTATCCCATGCAGACCTTCTCGAAGGAGCGTTCCGTAGACTTTTCATCCATACCATTCTTTGTTGAAGGCAACGACGAGCATGCACTGAGTGTGGCACAGCAGTTGGCCACATCGGTCAGCACAAATGTGCGCCAACTCTCGTCTGAGGCTCGTCGGCAACTGCATTTGGCTGCCGTCTTTGCATGCAATTTCGCCAACCACTGCTATCAGCTATCTGCTGAGATTCTTGCTCAGAACGGCCTGCCCTTCAGTGTGATGTTGCCGCTGATTGACGAGACGGCAGCCAAGGTACACGAACTTGATCCCCTTCAGGCTCAGACCGGTCCTGCCGTCCGTTACGATGAAAGGGTGATTCAGTCACAACTACAGCTACTGGCCGATCAACCTTTGAAGGCGCGTGTCTATGAGCTGATGAGCCAGAGCATCCACCAATCTTCTCAGTCTAACGTGCAACATGATTAATTACGACTTACAGAAAATACGAGCCATCATCTTCGATGTCGATGGTGTGCTGAGCGCAGAGACCATCACGCTCTCTGCCACGGGCGAACCCTTGCGAACGGTCAATATAAAAGATGGTTATGCCATCCAGCTGGCTGTCAAGCTGGGGTTACGCATTGCCATCATGACGGGCGGCAACACCGAAGCTGTCCGCCTGCGATACGAGCGACTCGGTGTGCAGGACATCTATATGGGTTGCTCCGTGAAGATACAAACCTATGAGCAGTTCCTGACCAACTATGGATTCACGGATGAAGAGGTGATGTATATGGGCGACGACATTCCCGACCTGGAAATCATGCAAAGGGTTGGATGTCCCGTCTGTCCGGCTGATGCATGCCCCGAAGTGCAGCAGACCAGCATCTACGTGAGTCAGCTGCGAGGAGGTTACGGATGCGGACGCGATGTCATTGAGCAGACGCTACGAGCACAAGGCAAGTGGCAGATGAACGAGACCGCGTTCGGCTGGTAGAGACATGAAAACAGACGATAAATATCTTGAATTATGTTAGACAACTTAAAGAAATATCACATCATTCTGGCAAGCAATTCGCCTCGTCGGCGCGAGCTGCTCTCCATGCTTGACATTGACTTCGAGGTGAAGGTCTTGCCCGATATTGAAGAAAACTATCCATCGACGCTTCCCGTAAGCGAGATTGCCCAGTACATCGCCGCAGAGAAAGCAGCGGCCTACCGAAAGGTGATGGCTGACGACGAACTGATTATCACAGCCGACACCGTGGTAATCGTCGACGACGAGGTGATGGGCAAGCCTGTCGATGCCGACGATGCACGGCGCATGTTGCGCAAGCTGAGTGGCCGCACCCATCAGGTCACTACCGGTGTGTGTCTCACCACCACCGATCGGCAGCGCCAGTTCTCTGTCACTACCAATGTAGTGTTCAAGCAACTCAGTGATGAAGAAATAAATTTCTATATAGATCACTATCGTCCATTCGACAAAGCAGGCGCATACGGCATTCAAGAATGGATTGGATGCGTGGGTGTAACAGGGCTAAATGGCAGCTTTTTCAACGTGATGGGACTGCCTGTTCAGCGCATTTATGCTGAATTTGTCGACATTTAGTGTCCTTTTTAGATTCTTTAAGAAAAAAGTTGTTGAACACTCTTGGAATATTCAGAAAAATATTGTACTTTTGCACTCGATAACTAGTAATTTTTAATCTATATTTATCATTTTCCAAAGTTTTTTTTAAGGGGAACTTGTCTGAGAAGATCGGTTCCCTGATTTTTTTGTTATTACTCAATGTACATTCAGGCAGTCTGACCCCAAGATTGTGCCATTGCACAGAAAGCCCCGTTGCTTGCGGTGAAGCAACGGGGCCTTTTGCATATTACGCACAATGCGCGCTATCTGATGAACAGAAGTTCGCGATACTTCGGAAGTGTCCACAGACCGTCTTCCACAATCATTTCCAGATGGTCAGCCTCATCGCGGATGGACTCCATCTTCGGACAGACGGTGTCATGGTAGGCAATGGCACGCTGATGGATGTCGGCAATACGATTAGCCACACGGCGGGCATCGGTCAGTTCCTCTACAAGTTGCTCAATGCGCTCGGTACGCTCTGCAATCTCTTCTATCAGCTTCATGTTGCGGGCGCTCAGCCGCTTGGCCTTTTCCGACGGGAACACGCTTTGCATGCCTTGCACGTTCTTGATGAGCTGGCTCTGGTAGTGAGTAGACACAGGAATGATGTGGTTCATCGAGAGGTCGCCCATCACGCGGGCCTCAATCTGCACCGTCTTCACATACATCTCCCATTTCACCTCGTTGCGTGCCTCAAGCTCCTTGCGCGTCATGACCTTTGTGCTCTCAAACATCTTCACGCTCGATTCGTCAAGATAGTGCTCAAAGATGATGGGGCATGATTTCTCCACGTCGAGTCCGCGCCTGGCAGCCTCTTCCACCCACGCGTTGCTATAGCCGTTGCCGTCGAAACGTATGGGGCGACAGGTCTTAATGTCATCGCGAAGCACATCGAGAATAGCCGACAGCTTGCTTTCCCCCTTGTCAATCAAGGCATCGACACGCAGTTTGAAGTCCTGCAAAGCCTCTGCCATAGCAGAGTTGAGCGCAATCATGGCCGAGGCACAGTTGACACTGGAGCCAGGTGCACGGAACTCAAAGCGGTTGCCGGTGAAGGCAAAGGGCGACGTGCGGTTGCGGTCGGTATTATCTACGATCAGGTCGGGTATCTGTGGGATGTCTATCTCCATGCCCTGCTTACCCGTCAGGTTGAAAAGCTCGTTCTTGTCCGACTTCTCAATATGGTCGAGCAGTTCGGTGAGCTGAGTGCCAAGGAAACTGGAGATGATAGATGGGGGAGCTTCGTTTCCGCCCAGACGATGAGCATTGGTGGCACTCATGATCGAAGCCTTCAGCAGTCCGTTGTGGCGGTAGACCGCCATCAGTGTCTCCACGATGAACGTCACAAAGCGTAGGTTCTCTTCAGGTGTCTTGCCCGGTGCATGCAGTAGCACCCCTTTCTCTCCCTGAGCACCGTCACTCACTGAGCGTTCGGCAGTCAGACTCCAGTTGTTATGCTTGCCGGAACCATTGATGCCCTTGAAAGGCTTCTCATGCAGGAGCACGCGAAAGCCATGCTTGCGGGCCACCTTTTTCATGAGCGACATGAGCAGCATGTTGTGGTCTACGGCCAAGTTACATTCCTCGAAGATGGGGGCCAGCTCAAACTGATTGGGAGCCACCTCATTGTGGCGCGTCTTGCAGGGGATAGAGAGTTCGAGCGCCTGAATCTCCAGGTCTTTCATGAAAGCCTGCACGCGATCGGGAATAGTGCCAAAGTAGTGGTCATCCATCTGCTGGTTCTTCGCACTCTCATGTCCCATCAGCGTGCGCCCGGTCAGCATCAGGTCTGGACGGGCGCTGTAGAGGTCTTCGTCCACGAGGAAGTATTCTTGCTCCCATCCGAGGTTCACCTGCACTTTCTTCACGTCGTCATAGAAATACTTGCACACGTCGGTTGCAGCCTTGCCTACCGCATGGAGGGCACGCAGCAGCGGAGCCTTGTAGTCGAGAGCCTCACCCGTATAAGATATAAATATGGTGGGAATACACAGTGTGTCATCGATGATGAACACCGGCGATGTGGGATCCCAGGCCGAATAGCCGCGGGCCTCGAAAGTGTTGCGAATGCCGCCATTGGGGAAGCTCGACGCGTCTGGCTCTTGCTGCACGAGCAGTTTGCCACTGAATTTCTCCATCATGCCGCCCTTGCCGTCGTGTTCCACAAAGGCATCGTGCTTTTCGGCAGTCCCTTCGGTGAGCGGCTGGAACCAGTGCGTGTAGTGCGTGCAGCCCATTTCGGTGGCCCATTGCTTCATGCCCGCAGCCACTTCGTCGGCTATCGAGCGGTCGAGCCGCGCACCGTTGTCAATCACGTCGACCAGTTTGTCATAGATGTCTTTCGGCAGGTATTTATACATTTTCTCACGGTTGAACACATACTTACCGAAATAAGTCGAAGGTCGCTCTTCTGGAGCATTCACGTCGAGAGCCCTTTTCATGAAGGCTTTCTCTACTACTTGGAATCTTAAGTTGTTTGCCATTATTTGCGTTGATTTTGGCTGCAAAATTACAGGTATTTCTCCATTCCGCAAAATGTTTGAGCCTAAACTTTAGAAAAACAGGAACATCTTTTTATCATTTCGTTTGTTGCTGCCGCTAAATTTCGTAGGTGCGGTTGACATTTTTCAACACGGGAGGACACAGAAAAACATAAAAGAAAGAATAATTATAATTTCTGTCCGTTTCTTTAGTTGTAATTATAATTTCATAAATCTATTGTTTTAGACGTTTAAATGTGTTGTTTGCGAGGTCTAAATGGCATACTTGCGAATGCCGTCCTTGCCACCTATGAAAGATATGAAGGATATATATATAACTTTCGTATAAAGAAAACATTTAGGTCGGGGGTAAATAATTTCCTATAGGGAAAGTTGCTATTCTATCCTTCATATCGTTCATATCGTTCATCAGATAGGAAACAAGGGCAGAGTCGGGATGTTCCTGCAAGATGCTCTGTGCATGGGCCAGTGCCTCCTGGTACTCCTTGCGCTCCATACAAGACAACAGAGCGCACAAGCATATCATGACGTATATGATTCTTTTCATCTTGATTTGTTTTCAGCATGCAAAAATACAAATAATTCTCGAATTTCACACTTTTGTCAAAATAATTCATAAAAAAAAGAGCCTTCGGAAGGTGGCATTCTGGAAGCGAGGAACCGCAGTGCTCACGTCATGTCTTAGCGGCAGTCTTGAGATTGATATTGAATCAAAGTGGGTTTACAGCCATATCAAACTGAGTTTTAGCATTAGTTACACGATGATTAAAGTAAGAACTCAGTTTGATATGCCTGCAAACCCACTTTGATTCAATACGAATCTCAGCACGAAGGGGGCTTAGAACTGTTCGAAAGACGAAGTCTCATGGATAGAAATAGTTCTTTTTGCGAAACTAATTTTCGCAACACACTGTAAATCAATGGCATGCGCAAGGTCTCTCAATACTCGCATATTTGCAAGCGACTTTCTGTTTGGTGAATTCCATGCGATTCTCAGAGGGGTGTTTGTCAAGAAAATTCATAATTTTCAGCTTGTTCAAATTTAGCGTGGCAAGGTTGAAACAGTTCGTACCTTTTCTATTTCATGGCAGTTTTACTTAGTTATACAATCCCTCATATCGTTCATTTTATTTCTCTCCGATAACCAAAACGTCAAGCACAAACCAAAATGCTAAAAAAGTTAAATTCCTATAAATAACATCATAAAAAAGTGTCTTTTTGTGAATATTTTAGTAATTTTGTACATTAGATTAATAACTTTAAATAATATTGAAAATGAAAAGGAATCTTTTACAACAGTTTGTAGTTGCTTTTGGTATCGGGACTGCCTTTGTATCGTGTTCCAAGGACATTCCGACTCTTTCGCAAGAAAATGCAACTCCTTCGTATGAAGAAGTTCAGAAACAATCTTATGCTTCTAACTTTGTAAAAAAGTATGGGAACATCAACCCCAACCAGACCTGGGACTTTACAACTGGCGAGAATCAGTTGGCCACACGTGGTGTCAGCTCCCCTCAAATTGAGATTATGGAAAATGGCATCGACTTTGGTGATGTATCGAAATTGCAGACCCATGAAGTTACCTTTAGCCGCCATGACTGGGACTATATTGTCATTGATGGTGGTGCCGAGAAGAACAACGACTTACTGTCTGCTATCGCCAGTGCGCTGCCAGAGAAGAAGAAGTGGACAGGTAAGCCTGCTGTGCTTGTAGCACCTTCAAGCACGTTCTACATCTATCCTATCTTCAGTGGCGGCAATATCAGGTTCGACCTCAAGGTGAAGGTTGGCGATGAAGAGCCTGTCACCATCTTCCAGAAGGACTACACCAATTTCCAGACCATCAATGGAATGAAAAAGAACAATGGCGAGACGGTCAACATGAAAGGTGTCAAGATACAGGCTCCTGTCGGTACCCCTGTTGAAATCTATCTCGACAACCTTATTTCACTCGAAGGCCTGACGATTGCCGGTGCTATGGGTACCACCAACGGCAAGGCTGTGTATGTAGACGTTCCTGAGAACATTGTTCCAGAACTGAACGATGTACAACTGAAGGAGAATGCGGTGGTGAAGTACATTGGTATTGAGGACAACGCTGCAGGGGATAGCGACAACGACTACAACGACGTGGTACTTGCTGTTATCGGCGATCCAGACGTTCCTCAGGAGAAGGTTATCAGCAACAATACGTATGAAGTGAAGACCTGCCGTGGCAAGCGCTACATGATCGAAGACTTAGGCGCTACTGATGACTTTGACTTCAATGATGTCGTTGTCGATGTGGAAGAGTACACGATAACGACCCATAGGGTGACAAGCGAGAATGGTGTCATCAAGTCGGACGAGATTACAGACACTCGTTTAGGCGAGACCAAGGCTATTATCCGTGCAATGGGTGGTACGCTGGACTTTGAACTGGGCATAGGCAATACCAAATGGGTTAAGAGTGAGGCCGGCTTCAATGTTGCGACCATGTACAATACTCAGGGTACTATCGACTTCGACAGGGTTCTGGCAGAATTTGATGTGACTGGATATGACTACAGTCAGAATAACGTATCTATCAAAGTGGACGAAAAGGATGGCAAAGTGTTCACCATCACCTTCCCCAAGGCTGGTGAGGTTCCGATGATCATTGCTGTTGATCCCACACAGCAATGGATGGGTGAGCGTATCAGCGTTCCCAGATCATGGTTCACTGAATAAGACAATATGTTCATAACATTTTTCTTAAAAGACTTGCAGCCATTTGGTTGCAAGCCTTTGTTTTATGAAAGAAATAGGGTGTCCAATTTGATGCATCCAAAAGTACATCATATTGGACACCCTACTCCTGACTTCGGCGATACGTCACCAAAACAGAGTTTTGTCTTTCAATTCTCTTCTCATTCCCGTACCCCCCTACGAGAGCATTCGCAAATACACGATTTTTCTGCGTCACCCAAATCGACACTTCCCAAACACAAAAATGCCCTGTTTATCGGGGTTTCAGAAGATTGGTATTCTGCGAAATGTTAAAACCGCCGAAGTCAGGAAATAGGGTGTCCAATTTGATGCATCCAAAAGTACATCATATTGGACACCCTACTTTTTGTGCGTATGCCACTATATGAAAGCAGATATGAAGAGCAGCAAAAAAAGGCTCGCCAAAATGGCGAGCCCTATTGATTGTAATTAAATTCCTAAATTTAGAAGTTGTAGTAGAGACCAAAAGTCAGGCCCAGAGTGTTAAGGCCGAGACCGAAACGATTCTCCTTGACTGTTCTGTTAGAAGGATATTCTTTCTTAGTGTTCCAGTATCCAAGACCATCACCCAACTTTGCAACAAGGCTAATTTTGTTAGAAGCCTGATAAGCAACACCAGGAACGATAGCAATAGAGAAACGATTTGTTTTAATCTCATTCGTAGTTGTTGTGTTGCCATTAGTAACCTCAGTCTTATCCTTGCCAGTAGAAACACCTACCTGAGCATCGCAGAAGAGGCTTACCTTATCCCACTGAGCAAAACTGTAGCGGAAATATGGCTTAATGTTAAATGAATTTGACTTTACTGTCGTAGAAGAAGAAGGTTCATTCTTAGAAGTTGTGAAGCCAAGAACAACACCTACAGCCATGTTGTCTGCCACCTTGAAACCGACCTCAGGCTCAATGTTGAAACGAGTGGTCTTGTCTTCAGAAGAAGTTGTAGTATTCCCACTGGAAACTTCTGTTTTGTCTTTACCTGTTGAGAAACCGATACCTCCACCGAGATAAACCTGTGCGTTCATTGACACAGCTGCAAGTGCAGCTACCATTGTCATCAAAATCTTTTTCATTTTACTTAAAATTTTAAAATACCTTTTGTTAATTTTTTTACTGTCATCCGACAGCGTTTTCTTCAAATCGGGTGCAAAGGTATATAAATGTTTTTTATACACCCAAATTTTTTCCCCATTTTTTTTATTTTAGCGCAAATTAATGATTAATATTTGTTTGTTTAGCAATTAATATCTACCTTTGCAGAACAAAACACCATAATATATATACATCATACACATGAACAATCCGAAGCTAATTGCAGGCCCTTGCGTCATAGAATCGGCAGAGTTATTGGAAATTGTGGCCTCAAGACTGGTAGCCATCAACCAAGCGTTGAACACCGACATCATCTTCAAAGCATCGTTCGACAAGGCCAACCGTACCAGTATCAGCTCGTTCAGAGGACCGGGCTTAGACAAAGGCCTGCAAATGTTATCAGACATAAAAACGAAATATGGTCTAAAGATTCTGACCGACATCCATGAGTCGTGGCAGGCGGCCCCCGTGGGCGAGGTGGTCGACGTAGTGCAGATTCCAGCATTCCTCTGCCGCCAGACCGACTTGCTGACAGCTGCCGCCCGCACTGGCAAGACGGTAAACATCAAGAAGGCGCAGTTTCTGGCAGGGCGCGACATGAAGTATCCTGTCGAGAAAGCACGCGATGCCGGCGCCAAGGAGGTGTGGCTGACTGAGCGGGGCAACATGATGGGCTACGGCAACCTGGTGGTGGACTTCAGAAACATTGCCGACATGCTGCAGATTGTGCCGACGGTCATCATGGACTGCACCCACAGCGTGCAGCGCCCCGATGCCGCAGGCGGCAAGACTGGAGGCGACCGCCGCTTTGTGCCACAGATGGCATTGGCAGCAAAGGCATTTGGAGCCACGGGCTATTTCTTTGAGGTACACCCCGACCCCGACAAGGGTCTGAGCGACGCAGCCAACATGCTGGAGCTGGACAAACTGGAAGGACTGATCAGAAAAATCATTGCAGACTAATGACTATCAGAGAATACGGAATACAATGCATAAAAGACGAGGCTCAGGCACTGCTTGAGCTGATACCCAAGATAGACGATAACTTTGAAAAGGCAGTCGACCTGATGCTGAACTGCAAAGGGAAGGTGATTGTGACGGGTGTGGGCAAGAGCGGACACATCGGAGCAAAGATTGCGGCCACACTGGCTTCGACCGGCACCCCGTCGTTCTTCATCAATCCGCTCGATGTCTATCACGGCGACCTCGGCGTGATGACACCCGACGATGTGGTGGTGGCCATCTCCAACTCGGGAACCACCGACGAGCTGCTGCGCTTCATCCCGATGGTGCTGCACATGCAGATTCCCATCATCGGACTGACGGGCAACTCGGAATCGCTGCTGGCCAAATACTCTACGTGTCACCTCAACGTGAACGTCAGTCACGAGGCCTGTCCGCTGAACCTTGCGCCCACCAGCTCGACCACGGCCACGCTCGCAATGGGCGACGCACTGGCCATTGCCCTGATGGAGAAGCGCAACTTCCGTCCACAAGACTTTGCCCACTTTCATCCGGGCGGCGAACTGGGCAAGCGCCTGCTCACCACGGCACAAGACGTGATGCGAA
>Ga0326511_10004148_pt1 | contig 11598 bp, 6 predicted proteins | sample 0_2496_0518_D_FD_203701 | JGI IMG/M metagenome (GOLD analysis project Ga0326511, IMG submission 203701) | Bovine rumen microbial communities from UC Davis, California, United States - 0_2496_0518 | ecosystem: Host-associated > Mammals > Digestive system > Stomach > Rumen | place: USA: California...
GCTTCATAAATATCTTCTTTAAACTCTGGTGCAAGTTCAGTAGAATTCCCTTTATCAGCAAAGACAGTTTCTATCATTCCTTTTGCAGGCTCAAATCCTTTGTCAACTGCCTTCTCCAGATAAGAATGAGCTCGAACCAAATCTGCTTCAACACCGATTCCATATAAGTAGTTAGTTGCCAATGTGTACATGGCTTCCACATCCCCCATAGCAGCGAGGGACTTCAATTTGATGATGTCGAATTTTGTAGTCATATCATAAGTTTCTTTTATTCAGAACGAATCTATTACTTTTTTTGTTTTATCTCTAATCTGCCGCAAAGTTACTTAAATAGCCCAACGAATACAAGAAAAAACTTCCCACAAGGCTTGTGATTTTCGCATTTTATTCCCAGGTGATAAGATTTCGTGGTATGGAAATCTTCTTCACGTCGCCACTTTTGCCCGTAACGATGTAATTATCTAATAGCGATGAATCAACCTCATTAATAAATGCGGCACGTATACGAGAGCATTTCTCATTGATAGAATTCAACAGGGGATTGGTGACGTCTTCAATACTTTGAAGTGCCCTATCTGTAAGTCCCCATGGCTTCAGCTTATTATAAATTGCCGTCAATTCCTTCCTATAATCTGGCAAGCACTTAAAGGCGATACCCTCAGGATGATTCAAAAACAACAGAAAAATTGCCTTGACTAATGGCTCCATCTTTATCTCCTTGTTTTTATCTATAAGGATGATTGAATAGTCTTTGGTAATTCTAAGCCCACTAAGTTTCACTTGGTTCTTTAGCTTGTTTTCATGGAATCCCAAACGCCAGATAGTCTTATCACATCTCTGACTCTCATAGAAATGGAACAATACGTCATTGAAGATATCATTGGGTGATACCAAATCAAAAAGAGTCATACAAGATCGAACTTTCAAATCATCAGGGAAGCCAAAAATGTCTTCTACTGAACGACTTCCACATTCCAATAGCGCTTGTGATATCTCACGAAGACGATTGCCAAGTATAGGATGATCTAGGTATGCTTTTGCCTCTTCTTTACTACTTATTCCATAAAATTCAGAATTGTAACTATGTCCCAATCCCTTTATTTGGGGGAAAATAAACCATATCCAGTGTCCGCGTTTCTGCCCCTCTTTAATTTCCTTCAAAGCCTGGCTGTATATTAATTCTTGTGCCCCTAAAAAACGGTCTAAATCATATTTAGCTCCACCACCTATGAGCGCATCAACAAAGCTTTTGGGCAAGCAAATGTTCTTTATTTCCAATGCATCCCTGAAGAACTGGGCCATTTCATCATCATGGTAGCCAGCTATTCCACAACCAACACGAGTTACAAAAAAGAACAGTTCTGCATGCTTTTTTGCAAAAATGAGGAATCTGTCCACTGCTGCTTTTACATCCACATCTTTACGGACATTCTTTCCGTAATCTACAGGAATAGCGTAGCTTTGTCCTTGCAAGCCTTCAGCTTGCCCCCATACTGCGCCAAACTTTTTACGAGCAGTTCCTGAAGCTCCGCCAGTATGATATCCCAAAGCATTACTACCAAATACAAATATTTGATTTGGAAGTAAGGCGTCTATGTAGTCCGGGGTAAAACCTTTATATTTTTCTTCTTCCATAATATTATAGTATTGCAATTGAATAATCGTCGTGTCCTAACAGTCCCTTTTTATTAAGACTTTGGAGATGCCGTTTGAAATTCCCATTGTTTTTGCAGTTAACCAGCTTGACTATAACATCCTTTTCAAAGTCTACCTCCTTCAAGCTTAAAGCAGTCTTGATATAATTACTGTCTTTTGTCTGAGCACAGATAGCTTCCTGCAACTCTCCAGAGAATAATTCCTTCTGGGCAACTTCGTACATCATTAATATATAATGGCTCAAAGCATCACTGGTAGCAAATACAAGAGTATTTTGGGTTAAGTTAAACATTCCGCTCTTAAAACCTTTTTCGTCAGTTGGGTCTTTGCAGTTTACCAAATAAGGAGGATTATTAAAATCCTTAATTCTTCCAAAACTATGCTGCAATAATCCCGTTTCTTTGTCAAAACAGAATACCACACTGTCACCATAACAGATCCATTGGCCATTTTTCCAGATAGCTGCCAAAGTTGCAAATGCCCCCTCGTCATAGAACTTGTTTAATAGCATTCCCCCCTCTTGTTTCGCCTGATCTTCGCAGTCATTGTAGAAAGGCTCCCAGATACTGTCTATCCAAGCATCGAAAGCCTGATAATTAGTTATAGGCTCATCAGGCAGGTGCTCAACGAGATATTTTGACCACTTGTCTGCGAAAACGCCACCTCCACCTGCGCCATCCGAAACGGCAATCCATTTCTGAGTGGCCTTGGCAGCATCTTCATTTGTTATGCCTTCCTCAAATTTTGCTATAGATAATGCTCTCATTGATTCTGACTAATATTTGTTGGTGTACCGATGTCCATTAGCTTGATAAGTGTCGTTGCATCAGCATTCATACCCATCGCAACATGACGGCCAGCCCTAGTGTCATTCAAGCAACGAGCAATATCAACATTATAACGTTCGGGCAACAGACTTGACATGTCAAATAATGCTTCTGCGTATGCATTTCCATCCAGTTCATCTTTACTGATGGGACATGCAACAGAGTCAGCGTTTAGATTTGCTGTAAAATGAATATTGAAGAGTATCACGTTACCATCATTGGTGAACATGGCCTTAAGCTCATTAGCCTTCTGCATAACCTCTTCTTTCGTGGCATGATTAAAGACACCATCAGTGATGTGAATTACAGTAGGAGGATAACAATCCTTTTCATGATGATCAATCATCCAATCTGCAAGCAAATCTCTTGCATAATCGAAAGCTTCGTGGTAGTGCGTCCAGCTTCCATTGTGGCGGGCACTTACCCACTGTACTTGCTCAACCTCTTTTATCTGAGTTCCTTTTCTGGTTCGTGTTTCCTTTCTTGTTACAATCTTTGTATACGGATGATTTTTCAGTTCTTCTGGTGATACAAACTTTCTTCCCTCCAGTTCTCCCTGCCATCCACTATACGCCTTTTCTCCATAACCAACAACAGCAATATCATAATAGTGTCTAGTGTCACCCATCTTGACACATCTTAAAACCAATTCATTAATTTGGCTATTCACTATTCTTGCTGCCGCCTCTGCCATTGTCATTTCCTCACCATAAAGCATCGTTTTCTGCTGCATGCTGACAGAATGATCTACTAAGAAGATAAAGGCTGTAGGTGTATTCCTTGTAATCTGTGCTGTATAGGGAATTTTGGCCTGTAACATCTTCGGTTGGGCAGGTATAGGAATACCAAAGTTCCCAATGTTAGTGATATACTTTAAAGGAATGAAGTGTTTTACAAGCACTTCTGCCTTATAATACATTTTTGCTTCCTCACTCATGTCAAAGTATCTGCGGCCCCAAAACAATCCGAAGTGAACTGCTTTTAGGTCTTCTAATGATCCACCCACATTTGCACCATTCTTAGTCATATTCCTATCTGCGTACATGGAATCCTCCCATAATGCTGCTTCAATATCAATCTCTAAGACTACAGGATTTGAGATGCGCCCGTCATCCATAGCGACATACATCATTGGATGGTCGGGAACAAAGCTTAATCTGGCATAATACTGAAGTCCATCTCTTTGGTCTAGAGAACGCGAGGTACCACTTCCACCAGGTTTAGCTATTTTGATGCCTTTGTCCTCGCAGTCTTTCCAGGAGTAAAGCCCTCCATGTTTAATGATGGATTCCAAATTATCTCTATCTGTAAAGTGATAGAGTTTGGTTATTTTACCATCTTTGAGGACTTGCTCATATTCCTGCCAATTACTCTTTTTTTCCATATCTATTTCCTTTATTGATTAAACAAATCTAATTGTCTTACGTGATCTTTTCTCGTATTGTCAAAGTTGACAATAGCGTCTTCGTAAGGATAAGCACCTTCTGCGTATGCCTTAATTAGTGCGGCATGAGAGAGAGGCTTCTTAGCATTCTCTACGTCATCATTTGTATCATAGTCCAACAAAACAATGGTTTTTGTTTTACTTGCCTCTCTCAATCTTTCTATGATATTGGCCACCTTATTTTCTAGTACCCACCGATATGTCGGAATGTATATTTGTTTACGTGCCTCAATATAACCCAGTAATACCGCCCCCTGTACTCCCTTACGATGCCCCAAAGGCTTACCGAAACGTCGCACAGTTCGTTTGATATTCTTCATTGTATCGTTTTCAAACATCTTAACGTCCACATCACTACTCTCAAACACCTTCAATCCTTGCCAGATTGCTTCTACACATGTAGCTGTATAACCCTCACTGAATGGCACGGGTATTCCATAATGAGGATAAAAAGGGCTCAGTTTCACTAAGCCGTCCTTAGCAGCACTTGTTACATCAGCCAATATCGCATTAGGATATTTCTTTAATATGGAGGCTGATTTTTTCCGTTTAGATTCAACAACTATCATTATCTCTTTTATATTGTTATTTTACTTATTATAAATGATGAAGTTTATCTTTAGAATATTCAAATTGGATTATTTATTAATAACAGCTATTACTTTTCTACAATGTAGCTCTGAAGACTGGAATTCATCAGTTGCTTCATTTCATATTTTGTACCTTTTGGAATTCGAACAGAGTTTAAATTAAAGCACCAGGCAAATGCAGTTTCATCAATATATTCAATTGAATTCGGCAATTCGATTTGTTCAAGTTTGGAACCAAAGAAAGCATTGACACCAATTGATTTGATACTATCATCAATAATATAGACAGTATCTTCCCCCCAATAAGAGATAATATTGTTATTGATTATATCAATTAATGTATTATCTATTACTTTAAATTGATTGGAATAAGAGATTATTGTGGGAGCGGAAAAGCCTGTTTCATCATTGTAATTATGAACTCCGACAAATGGATTATCTGCAATTTTACGTACAGTTGAGGGAATTCTAACTGTTTGTAGTTCGCGTGAGCAAAATGCTCCTCCTCCTATCTCTTCTATTCCTTCTGGAATAGAAACTATATTATCTCTACCAAAATAGAATATCACTTTCTTCCTATCTATTGTTAATAGGAAAGAACCATCAACAATAAAATATGGAGAATCACACTTAATATTTTCAATACTTCCGCAAAATGGATTATTTCCAATATACTCAATTGATTTTGGAATATAAAGATTTGACAAATAGTAATAGTCGATTTCGTTATACTCATCAAAAAAACACATATCACATATTACTTTAGTGCCTTCTTTAATAGCATATTCGTTTCTATATGTATCACCATACCTAACAATTCGATTATCATCATCATAATATGCCCCATCTTCATCCCAAATATTATTTACCATATCTCCATAATTTAAGAAAGGAGTAGTTATTTCTAATTTTTTTAGCTTGTTTCTAAATTCTCTATTGGACTTGTACAAAAGAGAAAACAGTTGATCGTTGTTTCTAACATAAATATTTTGAAGAGATTTGCAAAATTCAAACATAGAATATGGATGGATAATTTCCTTAATATTTTCTCTCATTATTACATATTCAAGTTTTTCACAACCCCAAAAGCCATAGTCTCCTATCTTTAATACACTAGAAGGAAGATCAACTGATATTATTGATTTGCAATATTGAAATGCGCTATCACCAATAAACTCTGTACCATCCTCAACAATGAACCTTTCGTTATTACCATATGCCGAAACTAATGTTTTGGTTGATGTATTATATAATCCACCCATATATATATGGAAATACCTGTTATCTAGGCATTCCATTTCAGAAATGCCCATACCCGAATTGTCTTTCTCAAATGGATTTCCTATTATTTCTTTCAAATGTGGAGGTATTTCAATATAGTATAGTGAAGGACACTGAGAAAAAGAGTCTTTACCAATTTTGGAGAGGAACAAAGGAAATGTCACATTATGCAAAGCTCTACACCCATTAAAAGTAGAATCCTCAATTTCAAGAACCATAGGAGGTGTTTCAAAAATTGTGAGATTTGAGCAGCCTTGAAATGCTGATTCACCTATAGTACGAGTAGACTGAGATAATATCACATTATTCAAACTACGACAATTGTCAAATGCACCTTTCCCAATAGACCATGTTCTTCCTGTAAAACTAATACTCTGTAGATGTTGATTTCCTGCAAAGGCATAGTTTCCAATTGTATCAATATTGTCAAACGACATTTTCAATTGTTTGCCATAGTAAGAAATTAAATGATTAGACCAATTTTTTAAAACACATCCATTTTCTATTTTATAGTACCTGGAATTATTTATGATTTCTTCTATTCCACTATGAGCAAAGGGATTATCGCCCATGCTAATCAATGTTGATGGAAGGGCTATTGACTTAAGATCATAACATCCATAAAAGGTCAAAGACCCCAAATCTAACACACCTTCTGACAACTCAACATACTTCAAACTCGATCCGTTATCATCTGGTGAGAACACACGAGACCCCATATATCTTATGTTTCCTTTAATTTTTATTGAGACAAGACCTTCGCCAAGGAAAGCTCCATTGTCTATACTTCTTACGTTTAAAGGAACTTCAATATGCTCAAAACTGCAATCTGCGAAACAGTCCTTACCAATAGAAATAAGACTATCTGGCAAAAAAAGATTGGGACAGTCAATGAGATAAAAAGCACCGTCACATATGATTTTTACGCCTTCAGGAATATGATATGGAAGTTCTGTGTGATTAGCACTTATTAGTTTTATGCCATCATTGCTGTATTTAAATCCAAAATCATCAATAATACAGTCTTTTTCATCTTCTTCTGTTGATTTTGTCTCGTAAACAAACATGTCATTGTTGAGTTGGAACCTACGATATCCATAGTTCGTTTCGTTATAGTTCCTCAATAATGTATTAAAGTGAGGTTCTTTTTCTATCTCAATAAAAATACATCTCAAATTAATGCATCCTAGCAAAGAACCCTCTTCAATTGTAGTAAGTGAACTGGGAAAATGAAGAGTTTCAATATTATTCCCAATAATCGATATATCGACATCTCCATGACCACCTGCACTTACTGAAAGATCAGAAATAAAAGAATTTTTAAGTAATTTCTCACACCCATCAAGTATTGCGTATTCTCGAATCTCAGACTTCATTGGAAAATATAGAAGTTCCTTTTTGTCTTTGCTATAAATAGCACCATCTTTGTCTTCAAACAGGCTCTCATGAATTTTATCGATTTTTACATACTCATCGTTATTTTCATATGACAAAGAATAATAAACATCCCCTTTAACAGCATAAGGATATTGAATGTAATCATCATTTCTTACTAATGTGGTTTCTTGAAAAAGATGGAGAATAGATTCTTTATTATTGGAATAACACTTAATTAATTCTTTTTTGTCAGATGTAAAAAGTCCACATTCTCCAACAATAAAGAGAGGCGAATTTGAGATAAATAGCCGTATTTCATTAGAGAAAACGGATTTTCCAATTATTTCTAACGTAGAAGGCAACTGTATAATTTCATAATTATTATAACTCAAGCAATTGTTACATAGTATTTCAACGCCTTCGTTTATTTCTAATACATTGTAATTATCTATATCGTATATAGTTCCTATTATTTTTCTACCATCAAAACTATACCTTATATTATCAACCTCAAAGCTATTGTTTTCCTCAAATGCAGTAGGGCTTGTATTATTATTTATTATTGAGGAAAAAAAGTGAATAATCGTTTCTTTTGAAGCATTTATGTCTGTAAGGGAAAGGAAGAAAGATGATAATAATAATCCGCAATAAGTATTTTTAGAATGAGATATTATTTCAAATAGTAATTTGCTGTTTGTAGGATCTTGCATGTCTGCCTCTTGGAAAAAATAACAATTGCTGCTCTCATCAACATTGAAACAATTAAGCGATGCAATGTATGACAAAGATAAGGCAATAGAAGTTAGGGAGAAAATATCAATACGATCATTGAAAAAGGACATACTACGCGAAGGGTGGCGAAAATCTGGAGAGCCAATCTCTCTTGCTTTCTGTCCTTTCATTGCAGGAACATACATTCCATCGTAATCAACAACAACTATTCTTCCATCATCACATATTAGTATGTTGTCAGGTTTTAGATCACCATGTGCAAATGGTTGATTTAACAACCAAATTGCAAATTGACAAAATGATCCAAATAGCCTATGTATCCTATATTGATCATTCTTGAATATATTTATGTATGTATCCAAAGGAATTCCTTCAATCCAATCCATTAGCAAAACAGGAAACTCTGTCTCGTCTGAGGAATGTGCATCTACAAACAATTCTTTATCTAAATATTTGAAGGGAGTGAGATAACTTGATGAAACATGTTCCAGTTCCTCGGTTATCTGGTGATATGCTTCTGCACGTCCTTCTTGATCTTTCAAAAAACATTTTGCAGCATAGAATTTACCCGTTAGTTCATCTTTCAACTTGAAAACAACAGCAAAATTGCCGCCAGACATTATTGGCTGGCCATCATCATCTAGTACAGGACGAAGATGCTTCAGCTGATCAAAATTATCCTCAGCTGCTCTTATCGAATCAATATATTCAGAAATCAACGGATAGTTCATAATGTGCAAATTTTATTTATCTTATTTCAAAAAGGCAGGTCATCAACCATTTTTTTTTCAACATTTAATAACTTCTCTACTCTTTGAAGTCCTTCTATAGCTCCAGAATTCTTCTTTTCTTTAGCAAGAAGATAGTATTCTTTAGCTTTTTGTAAATCCACATCTACACCGATACCTTTTTCATAACACCTTCCCATTCTATATTCTGCGATTGTGTCGTTCCATTCAACTCCCATGGAATAATACTTCACAGCTTTCTCAACGTCTTTACCAACATAAGAACCATTCTCATACAAAATACCTAATATGGCATAAAAATTACCTTGACAACTTTCTTCTGCATCATCTCCAGCTTTTTCCAATATGTCTAATAATTCATATGCTTTCCCAAAATCCTGAGATGTAAATTTACCAGTCAAATATTCTTTTGCTAACTGTGACATTGCTTCAAAATTGTTATTTGCAGCAGAGCGCTTCAGCCAAATGATATATTTATCAAAGTCAGTTTCGCCATTCCATCCATATCTGAAACAACGCGCCAAATACCATTGAGATTTGGAATTATCCATAGATGCTGATTTATATATTAAGTCATAACCATAATTCTTGGTCTCGTCAGTCGTATTCTTTAAAGTAAATAGATAACCGCCAAGATTCAAAGCAGATTTCGAATCATTATTATCATCCAAGAAAATAAGACAATTATTAAGATTCGGACATCTACTAAAGACTCTTTCACCAAAGTTTTTTATATTGTTACTACTTTTTACAACTTCGATTGACGCGCAATCAGCAAATGCTTCATCACCTATCTCGTAAACTGATTGTGGAATCTCATATTCCCGTTCCTTTTTTCCCGATGGATATTTTATTAGTTTCGTTACACTTTTATTGAATAGGACGCCATCTATAGAACAATAGCTTTCATTACTACTATCTACATTTATCTCTTTTAATGATGTACAACCAGAAAAAGAATTATCTGCTATATAAACAAGTTTGTCAGAAAAAGAAATTGTTTCAAGTGATGTACATTGTCTGAAAGCGTTAGATTCCACAATCTCTAAGTCCTTAGATAGAATAACGTTCTTTAGCTTATAACAATATTCAAACGCCTCTTCAGAAATTATTCTCACTTTATTTAAGTTGATGGTTTCTATTGAGTTACAAGATTTAAAAGCTTCCGAACCAATTCTCTCAACGACACCATTAATATCAAAAATAGCAGATTTGCATTTTAAAAAAGAAGCAGTACCGATTTCAACATTACTATTGAGTTTTACGCTTTTAATATAATTAAAGTATTTTTTTCTACTTGACCAAAATGCATTGGATACAATTATCTTTGTCCTGGGGTCAATTTCAATGATGGGACTCCAGTAAATTAACCCATATACAACGCTGAAATCAGAAGAATATAAAATTCCATCTTTTATTAAAAAAAATGGAGATTTACATTCCAGCTTCTTAATACAAAAGCAACCACCCCAAGGATTATTATTGCATATGTATTGAACATTACAAGGAACATTACAATACTCCATATCATCATTATTTGCAAAGGCCAGATCACCTATCGCAACAATAGAGTCTGGAAGAGAAATGCTATGGAGTCCTTTACTTTGAAAGGCTTGGTCACATATAGTAAGAACACCCTCTCTAATTTTATAATCTATATCTTTAAGCTCTTTTGAAGCACTTATGACTTTTCTACCATCAAGACTATATCTTATGCCATATTTGTCTTCCCAATAATTTACCTTTTCAAATTCTGTTACCGTCGTATTATTAATATCATAGTTACTTGGACATAAATGCTCAGAAATACAGCTGTCATAATAGGCAGAATCTATTTTATTTTGAGCTAGGACATGTAAATAGATAGCTAATAAATCTTGGAAAAGATTATCTGACATTAAAACTTCGTCCTTAAATATATTAATATCATTAAGTCTACATGTTTCTTTTTCAGTAATGATGCAAAAATCTTCAGAGTCACTTATTTTTGTAGGTTCTAAAGCAAACACACAAAGTGATAATGCTATTATTGAAATTGAATAATTGTCGAGAGTATTATCAAATCTTTGCTGCTTTATTAATGGATACCTATAGTTCGGCGTACCCATACATTGTTTTTTCATGCCCTGCATCGATGGTACATACATCCCATCATAATCAACCAGGACACATGTTCCATCAGGTTCTATTATTATATTGTCCGGCTTAATATCTCCATGGGCAAATGGCTGTTTGATAAGCCATGAGGCAGTCCGAACAAAATTGTAGGGTAAACATTTTAACTCAAATAGTGCAGCTTTCTCTTCTTCTTCAGACCAAAAGGAATAGTCTTCATCATAATTGTTTGCTATATTTTGTAAAAAAGAAGATAAGGTTTGCCCTTCAACCCAATCCATAAGTAAAACAGGAAATTCTGTTTCATCTGATTGTGTTGTGTCCACAAATAATTCATTTTCCAGATATTTCACTTTAAGAATATATGGAGATTGGACTTTTTCCAATTCTTCAGAAATAAGTTTGTATGCAGAATCACGGCCATCTTGTGCTTTCGTGAAACATTTGACTGCATAATTCTTTTTCCCATCGGTCATCTTAAATACAACAGCAAAGTTGCCACTTGACATCACGGGTTGACCATCATCATCCAGTACAGGACGAAGATTCTTCAGCTCCTCGAAGTTGTCTTCCGCAGCTTTGATGGCATCTATATATTCAGAAATCAACGGATAGTTCATAACTTGGCTCTTTTTGTTGCAAAGATACTACTTTTTTGTTGCGAAAACAAAAGATGTCCTTTCACAAGGCTTGTGAAATAGGTCGTTTGTCCTCTTGTTGCAAGAGATAGTTCTTTTTATATTCACTTACTAACAGTTCCTTGATGTCCACTTCAAGCAGACTTGCAATTTTCAAAAGATTAGCTATATCAGGTTGCGATGAATTGG
>Ga0326511_10004149_pt1 | contig 11597 bp, 13 predicted proteins | sample 0_2496_0518_D_FD_203701 | JGI IMG/M metagenome (GOLD analysis project Ga0326511, IMG submission 203701) | Bovine rumen microbial communities from UC Davis, California, United States - 0_2496_0518 | ecosystem: Host-associated > Mammals > Digestive system > Stomach > Rumen | place: USA...
GCTGTAGATGCTGCTGAGAGGCTGACTACTGCTCAAGGACAGCTTTCAGACGGCTTCATGGCTCTGCTTGCTAAGACAGAAGCACTGACTAAGGGAATGGATGCTCTAGCTCAGCTTGAGGAGAGACTGATGGCTTCTACTCTTGGCGGAAAGCCGCTTGGGCCAGACAGTGGATCTGAGAACATATACGACATCATCAACCGAGCTCTAGATAAAGACTTAGACCAGACGCTTGCAAAGTATCTGAAGATGACTTCTATGTCAATGAATTCTGAAGATGCCATCAGCAGCTATGTCCAGAGAATGTCTTCTGCTGAGAAAGACCGCTTGAAGAACATGATCTTAGAGCTGCCTGCACAGAGACTAGCTGAGTTTACAGCTCAATTCGATTCCAGGATAAATCCTTCTAAGCAGGAGTCTTGGGTCCAGACTAGAGTCCAGACTGAAGCTGAGAAAGCTGAGATTGACAGGAAGAATGCAATCGTCGAAGCTGAAGCTTTAATTAGAGCAGGTGCGAACTTAGAGGAGCAGCTGAACCGTCTCAAGCGTGAGCAGATCAAGCTCACTCAAGAAGAAGTTGACCGCTTGAGGGAGACTTCCAGAGAAGCATTAAGTTCCAGATGGGAAACTGTAGCAGGACAAGCCTGGAGAGACAAGAATGCTTTAAGCGCAGCTTCTGCTAAGGAGTCCTTGAAGAAGGACTATTCCATCCCAGACGAAGTTCTGAAGTACATCGAGCAGTATGCTGAAGGTCTTCTTGGAGAAGGTGGCTTGGGAAAGCTTTTGGCGATGCATGGTGGCACCACTAGAGGCTTCTATGAAGCATATTCACAAGAACGTCTTTTCACTCCAATTGCTGAGCAAGCTCTGAGCAACCAGACTAGAGACTTCATGAGCTCAAACAATCTATCTTTGAATGAAGAGGGAATTAGAGCTGCTGAAGAACTTCAAAAAGCTCAGATGGAAGAAGTCAAGAGAACTCAAGAAGCTGTAGCTCAGACAAGACAGAAGATCAAGACAAATGAGGATCTGATTGCAACGTTAGATGCAGAAAGGTCCGACATATCTAAGGAGATCAATGGCTGGAAGAACTTAAACGTAGTTCTAAAAGCAACAGCGAAAGCCGCAAATTCATTAGCCGAAGTGGGCAATGCCTCAGTAATTCCACCGTTTGCTAGACATGATCCTGAGAGCATAAAAATTAAGCGGTGATAATGGCGTTGACAGGAAGATCAAGAATAATAATGCTGATTATCTGAATAACTTGGCGAACAGTGTCGTGCTTACAGAAACAAATAAAGTTCTTGAAGAGAAGGCTAAGAAAGACGAGGAAGCTGCTGCTGCTCAGCTTAAAGCTGCTGAAGACATGGCTAAAGCTGCTGATGAGATGAGAAAATACGTGGAGTTCTCAAACATCGACAGAGAGCTTCAAGACAGGCTGAGAGAAGCAGAAGCAGTTGAGCTTGGAAAGATGCTCAACTCGCAAGTAGATCTAAGGAAAGCAGCTCAAGGACAGTACTCCATCGAAAACACAGCTTTCAACTACATGGGAAACGGAAAGAAAATCGCTGAAGCTCAGGCTGTAGCGATGATGGAAGCTGCCGGCTTGAGGATCACCGAGTCCTCACTGAAGCAGCTTGCAGATGACATCTACAAAGCCCAAAATGAGCAGAGGCAAGTTGGCATACAGAGGACTATGCAGTCTCAGTTCTATGCCAATGAAGACTTCGCCATGTCTCAGTTTGGTCCTAGAGGAGCTGGGATGAAAGCAGTAGCAGATGCTGTGAGACAGTTCGGAGATGCTTTGACTCAGGAGCAGAAGGACTTGATTGGAAGATCTGCAGAACTGAAAGCGATGGCTGGACAGAATAGAGAGCTCCAGAGGACAGGGACTCAGATCTTGACAAATGACTTGACTTCAAGAGGCGGCTTCAGATCCGGAGCTGTGAGGACAGGACATGACAATTTGCAAAGTGTGCTACAGAATCAAAAACAACAGCTCCAGATCTTCCGTCAGATGGATGCTACAAATCGAAGAATAGAGCAGTTGCTCACAATGTAATTGATTTTCAAAAATTTATGGCTAGTGTACTCGAAATTCCACAGGTAAAATATCAGGGCTTGACAAGAGAGCTCAGCAATGGCCAAGCTACCACGACTGTAATCTATCAAGGTAGTAAAGCTGATTTGGAACGTGCGCAGCGCGAAGAATTTGCGATTGGGACAGTACATCCAGAGTATGGCTCAATCACCAAGACTTCTCTGACTTGCGCAGAAGGACCTTTCTGGAACCTGCAGATCCAATATTCCATAACTTCTTCAGATGCTGACTTCAGCTCAAGTGGCTCTAGTGCCTCTGGGAGCTCCAACGGTCCTACACACTCTTCTTTGAGCGTCTCAATGTTCAGCCAATCTATCGAGGCTAATCCGAACTACAAGTGTAGATGGAGCAAGAACTTATATGCTTGCGTGACTAATCCTGCTAACTTGGATGCATTGAAAGCTGCTTCTGTGGCAATCTGGAACAACGCTGGAACTTACCAGACAAGCTATGGAAGAGCCGTGAATGATATGATCCAAGGAACATCTTATGAATGGAATGGAGTTGACTCAAGGCTTTGGTCAGGAGTTCTTTGCTGGGCTTCATTGCCCGCTGAACTTCCTGCTTTGCCAGCCTCTATCACCAACTTCGATGGAAATCCTGCTTCTCCCTACTGGCTGCAGATTGGATGGCTGCAGAAGCCTGGCTTGTCCACTTACGACATCCCGACTTACACTATGACCCAGTTCGCTAGAGTCAAAGACAAGTCTGCTGGTGGCTGGGTAGTTGGGAAGAGAGCTGGAAAGATCGTCGATCCACAGAAAGGAGACTTTGGCATAGTGAAGAAGTTTGGTGGGAACTGGCTATGTGATGGTGGCTCTGTCCAACATGATGGAAGGTCTTGGCTTTGCGAACTGCATTACACTTGGAGCGGTGACTCATGGGGATTCGACACACAACTCTATGACAAGGAATAACTTATAGGAGGATTTAAGATGAACACACCGAAGATGCCACCACCTGGCTCACCAATCACAGCTATCTGGAACACAGTAAGAGACATAGTGAACTACTTGCCATCTTTGAAAGTGGTGGCAGACAACAAAACAACGGCTGTCTCAAGGACTCCTGGAGGCCAAGTCATCCACTCCTTTGGAAAGGGAGCAGGTGGAGCTCCTCAAGCTGGAGTTCCCATTGTCACAAGCTCAAGCTCTTACGAAGGACCTTGGAAGCTAAGCTATGTCCAAGCCACAAATAGAGCTATTGTCACTGATGGCTACTTCATCGCAGGAAACTCAAGATTTGGAGCAACTGGCACTACTTCAGTCTCACTGGAGTCTCTAGCTACAGGCAAAGTCTATGTCTTCTTGCACTGCTACGTAACCAGTGAAGGATTAGCTGGAACTTGGCACTGGGAGCTACTTGCTTGGAACAACCAGGACTATCTAATTCAGCAGACTGGATGGACTAGAGGACTTGACTACAGGCACTTCTGTGTGACTGTCGGAGTCATGGACTATGACGCTGAGAATCAAGCTGCTACAGGAATCCAGCAGTGGCACACAGGCAATGTCTATGTCTCGGGGAGGATGTGCTAGATGTCCTGGGCTGACTACCGGCTTTCCTCTAGTCAATGGCTGCTCTCTTGAGAGGCCAACACTAGCTCTCTGGCTCGCTATAAAAGAGCGCATAGATGTCCTCCAGCTCGCCTTCCAATGGGCAGGATCTGATGCTCATACTCACTCACTCTCTGGAGTCACCGAAGCCAATGTGCTTGGGACTGCTTACAGATACGAAAACGACAACTACTCGCTCACTAACGCAGTGCGAGACTTCCTCTACTGGTTCCTCAACGAGTATTTGAAGAATGAAGGCTCGTCTGCTACTGCCTATTTCTCCAACTACAAGCTATACATGCTTGATGACTTGTCTGACTTGGATGCAGTGAGAGCAGTCACATACGCACAGTTTCAGACTTGGCTTGAGAATTGGCTTGGAATTACTTTGAGCGAACTAAACGGAATTGTATCTGTTCCAAAAGGCTTGAGCTCAACTTACGGGGCTACACTTGCTCAAGCTCTCATCAACAGACTCAGATTCACTTCGACTAAAGGCTACCAGCAGTTCCACCAGAAAGGAAATCGATACTCCTGGAGAGTCACTGGAAGAGTTCATGGAGCTACCCAACGTGAGGCTTTCGCCAATGCTTGGAACGCTCTCCTGAGCACTGACTGGAGCTCCTACACACTGACTGGAGACGCAGACACTGGAGTCGATGTCCTTAATGTCCCACCAGTTGGCACTTTTGGCACTTACGTCTACTGGCGGAATTGACTACGACCTCTCAGGCAATCCTCGATACTGCAGCTACACTCAAAGCTGGCTGATGGAAGGAGACGGAATAGCTTACCCAAGCGGTCACTACGATGGCTCACAGATCACTTCTCAAGAGCCTGGATCTGCTATCTTCTGCTTCAACAATTGGCCAACTTCTCGGCAACATAATCCCTGGCACGCTCCCAGACTACAAGCAGTCTGACCGGAGGAAGAGCTTCGACAAGTGGATGGTATGCAGCTCCTTATGTCCTGAACAGAGACGGGCAGTTGCTAGCAAATCCTCTATCTGGCTACGAACAGTGCTACTGGGGACCAACTGACCCACCGACAGGACCAAGCGACATCAAGGGGACTTTGGGGCTTTGGAGACAAGACTGCATCATAGACGCTACCTCTAAGTTGAGCTTCTATGACCCGGAGACATAAATATACCTGTATAGCTATTAGAAGCTTATGAAGAATTTCTACATTGATCACAACTTAGGGACTTGGACCAATGCCGAGCTCGCTAGAGTCACCGAGGTCCCGAGTCTTATTCTTGGCTCTGCTCCTACTTGGCAGCTCAACATCGTCCAGTCTGACGGGAACGGAGGAAACCTTGGGATTGACTTGAGTGACGCTGCTAGCTTTAGAGCAGCTGTGGACAACGACTTCGACCACTCTAGCGCTCCGATGCTCAGGACTCCTTCTGGTGACATAGATATGACTGGAGCTGTTAGCGGAATCCTGAAAGTACCACTGGACGCTTCAGGCACGGAGTTTGCTACTAAGCTTGGGACAAGACAGAGCATTCCAGCCTGGCTTGAAGTTGCAGGACTAGACTCACAGGGAAAGACCATATACTGCTGGCAGCTCCGAGTGAATTGCTTGAACAGCATAGATCCGACAGGAGAATAGAGATGTGCGATGTGAAAAGAACAACAGCTGAGATCATCCGATATGGATTTGACATTCTAATTGCCATTCTTGGATTTCTCCTAGTATCAAGCTATAACAGGACTAATGAGTCACTGGCAAAGATCAACTCAGACCTCATTCAGCTGAGAATAGATGTTGCAGAGCTTAACGCAAAGATGCTCACTGAAGATAGAGTCAAGGAGATTGTCGAGACAGAGATTTTGAAGAAACTTAAATAATCTTCACTTTACAATTTAGTTAGACAGCTTCATAGCTGTTGTCAGTCTCACTTGAGACTCAAACTTTACGCAACGAAAAAGACTATGAACTACATAAACATAGACAAGAAACGCCTGTGTGGACGAAACAACAATGTCGTTCCACCTCTCATCATCGACTACTCAACAATTGAGAATGTCGAATTTACATTCATAAACTCACAGAATCAGATAGTCCCGGTTGAAGACGGACTTTCTGGATTCTACATGGCTGGCTCAGTGAAGATGGGCGAGCCTTCCTGCGAACTTCTATTTCTCTCAAAGGACTTCCAGATCGTAGATGGAAAGCTGGTGTTCAATGTTGACACTTACACCCAGCCCTATCTCAGACAGATCAAGAAGAAGAACACCGAGATAAACATTGAGATTGGACAGATCTCACTTGAGTCCAAGAAGATCTGGCTTAGAGACTACGCTCTAGCAAATCCCAGAGTTTACGTTGCGGGTCTGTCTCCTCAGGAAATCGAAAGCAACGACTACTACACGAAGACAGAGACCAATGAGCTTGTTGCTCAGAGTCTTGATGCAGCTGAGGAGTTTGCTTCAGGACTTGCTCTTGAGCTTTCAGGAGCTTTAGATGACAAGGTAGATACAAGCACCTTCACCGAAGTTGTGGACAACATTGAGAATGAAATCTCCGCAGTGTCAGGTTCAATAGAAGGATTTGCAACTACTGAATATGTAGATGCCGCCGTCTCTGGAAAGGCTTCTAAGGATGAAGTCAATGCGGCCTTAGAAAACATCAATGGGAACATATTAACCCTCTCTGGTGATGTTCTAGGGCAAGCAGAAGACATCTCAGAGATCAGCGGTGCTATTGACTCACTTGTGATACCCACCAAAGTCAGTGAACTTGACAATGACAGCGGATTTGCCACCTCTGGATATGTTAATGGGCAAGTGAGTGGAAAGGCTGACCAATCTGCACTGACAGCTCACACTTCAGACACAGAGATTCACACTACAGCTCTTGAGAAGGCTGCTTGGAACGCAAAGCAGAATGCAATCACCGCTGACAATAAGCTGGATTATGCTATGCTTTCTGGTGTTCCCGAAGACAATCCTGCACTAGTTCCAATTGAAGTTAAGACTGCTTCTGCTCCAGCTACATTTGAAGTAGATTTCACAGGCAAAGCAATCCAGAAATATGATCTTGCGTCAGCTACAGGCGGCTCAAACTCACTTGAGATTCTGTTCACCAATCTTGCGAATGTTCCGAATGGAGTTGCTCCTACTATAGAGCTTCAGATACCGGTGACTGAAGCTGATGTTAGCACAATATCGCTTCCTGCTGGAACACAGGTCATTGACATGCCAGAATCTTTGACTTCCACTTCAGGAAAAATCAGTTATGCAGACATAGTGTTCAGAGCTGAAAAAGATGTAAATGACACGATTAAAGTTTACTGTAATTATAGCTACAATTTTGACGAAGAGGAGGAAGTGTAAAAATGACTAGATATCTGAAATTTGACAACAATGGATTCTGCACAGGAGAAGCTCCTAAGCAGATGTTGAAAGACGGGAAGCTCATTCTCGGCTACAACAAGCCTTCTAATGAGGAAATGCTGCTTGCTGATGGTTATATCCGCTATGATGGAAATAAGAATTGGTTTTGGCTTCATCTGGAAAACGGGGAGATAGTTGACAGAGAGAAAGAGGAGACACATGCAATAAAGGTGTTCACCAAGCTTCAGATTCGTAGAGCATTGAGAAAGCTTGGAGCAGAAGCTAAGCTTGATGACATTCTGACAGGCAATGTGGAATTTGGTAAAGACTGGGCTGATGCTCAGGAGATAAATCTTGAAGATGAAGCAGTTGTAAGTGCTCTCATGGGAAGTGACTTTGATGAATCATTTATCAACACAGTCATAGACAACATTGAGTAAGGAGGTGCTAGATGAGAATACCTACTATATTCAATAGAATGGGACTTAGTCCAAGCGGGGGTGGTGGAATGCCGACTTCTGGACTGGTGTTCTATGCTCCTCTTTCTTCAAATTCGGCGTCAACTGCATCAACAGGTCAAGAACTTATATATAGAACTACTCCAGCAGAAAACAATGTTGGGGGAATTGACTGCTTACAGTTCACTGGTTCAAGCTCTCAAGGAATTTACACTTTGGACACAACAGGACTACCATCTGGGAAGCATGATTTTACATTAAGCATCTGGGTAATCACCGCAACAACATCAGCTGGGAACAGAGCAGCTTTAACATTGGGAATCAATGATACAGGTAGAGCATCACTTGTTGGGGAAGGAAACTACACGTTCTGGAAATATGGTGGCTGGCGGATCTGACATTTTTGCAGGAACCGCTGAAGGAAATGTATGGCATCATCTACTTCAGACATATAGCAATGACGAATACAAATGCTATGACAATGGAGTGCTGGTGAATACTACATCATACAGTAATCTTAATCTTGGATATGGTGGAATATACATTGGAAATATCGTCAACGATTATGATTATTGGAATGGCTATTTAGCAGCAGCTAGAATATATGACAGAGCTTTGACACAAGATGAGATTGACACACTTGCTTCAGAGTTCACTGTTCAATATGAAATTACTGCTCAAGACTTGACATTTTCGCTTTACCAGAAGAATGAGACTTACGGAATCTCCTACTCTTCTGCAATGACTCCTGTTACATTCGATATAATCGAGGGTAGTTTGCCCAACACTATCTCATTCAACACTAGCACAGGCCAGTTCAGTGGAAAGGGACTGACAGACGCTGACCATACTTACAACTTGAAGGTAAGATTGACAGCACCCAACTCCATTCCAGCTACTTGCAATGTGACAATCTACACTTATAAGACTGCAAGGATTAACTTGTACAACCAGAGCTTCAGCTTCATCTCCAACAAAGCAGAAAGCAAGTCCATCAGCTATACTTCAGATGAGAGTGTGACTTTCACTGTCGAGAGCGGAACGCTTCCTGCTGGAATGACAATGACTACAGGCGGCACATTCTCCTCTAGTGGAACTAACACTTCAGCTGACACTCAACAAGTCGTAGTCAGAGCTACATCTGCTAACAACCAGACTGGTGTGACTGCTACGATGACTCTAGACATGCAGATGAACGCCGTTGTGCTGAATGCTCAGACTATGAAGTTCTACACTGCTCAAGGAGCGAAGACTGAAGCTGTGAAGTACAGCGGAAGCCTGAATGAAGTCACAGATGCTGTGTTCTCGATGACAGGGACACTTCCTACTGGAGTGACCTGGGATGCTACAACTGGCTCTTTCACTTCTGATGGAACTCAGACTGCTGACGAGATTGCTTCTGTGAGCGTCACAGTAAGCTCTTCAAGTGGAACATCCACAGCGGCTACTGCTTCTGTGACACTAGAAGTACACTTAGGTGGGACTTCATTGCCTGATGACTATGTGTTCTACATGCCGATGACATCAATCTCTAATTTTGAATCAACTGATGCTAATGTTACCGTAACAAATAAAGATGAGGCATATCCTGTAGAGTTTACTACTCAAGATGGGATAGACTGTGCTTATTTTTATGGAAGTGTAGATCGTTCACTCAAAGTGAACAATATATCTAATAGTTGGCCATTTGCAGGAACTGGAAGAACGATTTCATTATGGGTTAAATGTGCAGCTCTTAGCAATCAAGGTCAAGGTGCGCTTTGGTATGGTAACGCATACGGAAATGCTAATTGCATCTGGGTTGGCGTATTTGGCACAAATGAATTTGGATTAGATACATACAATGGTGGATTGACAAATAATGTTGTTTCTGGAGAGCTTCCTGTAGTTTCAGACTTGAATTGGCATCATTATGCGATCACAGTATATAACAATGAGTCAGGAAAGCTGCACGGATGCGTATATGCAGATGGAATAATGTCAATTGAAGGCGGATGGAATGCTTATGCACTGGATACTACTGTATCAAACGTGGCTTTCATTGGTGGATATAGTGATCAATTGGTCTGGTCAAAAACTTTAAACGGATATATTGCTGGATTTAGAGTTTATGACAGAGTTCTTGATGATTCCGAAATCCAAGCCCTTGCTTCAGAGTTCACTCCAATCCCAACTTCTGGGCTTGTCATGTATCATCCTTTGTCTGAAGTATCTCTGACACCAAGCATTGGATCTGTTTTTGAACTTGCTGGCACAGCGCCTAGCGCTACTATTGAAGATGGAATTCCTTGTCTGCTTTTCAATAACGGCGCTTATAAACAGGCAAACACAAACTACTGGAACTACAATAGTCCAATAATCACTCTTTCTATATGGGGCAAATGTCTAAATACCTCAAATGCTGCGGCTTTTGCAACAGGTAGATGGGCGTATAATGATGCTTTTGAAATAATGAAGGAGACATATTGGAAATGTGTGAGCGCAGCAGAAGACATTGCATCTTCATCTGCAATAGACATTACAAAATGGCATCATCTTTGTGCAACGTTAGACAAGACCACAAATACAGGAAAATTCTATATAGATGGAAATCTAATAGGCGAAACCACATATAGCATCAATTTGACTAACAATGTTGTAATAGGAGCTAATGCTGATGGAAGTGGCTATATTCCTAGGGACAGTTGGTTCTATGGTTATCTGGCAGCTGCTAGAATATATGACAGAGTCTTGACTGATGAAGAGATTGCAATGCTTGCTTCAGAGTTCACTGCATAATCATTCTACCACATGACTCTCAAAGTGCCACAGCCTGAAAACTGTGGCACTTTTTTCTTAAATTTTCTTAGAACTTCGTTTAAAAGTCATCAAAAAATGTTATTCTAAAATATCAATCAAATCCAAATCCAAAAATCGCAACGCAACAGGAGAACCCAAAAATGACGAAATCTGAACTCAAATTCTTCAAAAATCTGGCGAAAGCCAAGGCCAATGAACCCAAGATTCGGAAATTCTATGAAAATTTTGCAGAGAAAAACGGTGCAGTTTTGACCGATTTCGAAGTGATTGATTCCGATATATTTGGAGATGGCGTTCCGAGGTGCGTTACCGTCTTCCAGAAGAAAAATTCTTAGAACTTCGTTTAAAAGTCAGAACATTCTGTTATTATAATAATACAATCAAATCCGATTCCAATCGGTATATTGTATAATAAGGGAAGTGCATCATTTTTAAAGGCAGCTAATGAAAAATTTTTGCCAAAAATATGACGATTTTGTGTATCTAATTGGCTATTATCTACTTGCTTAAAAAATGCATATTTTTCACAAATTTTTCACACGATTCGTTTAAAAATGCCCCGGTACTGTTATTATACAATATAACAATTTTCAAATACACAACCACACAACAGGATACGAAACATGAGTCCACAAAACCTCAATTTGATTTTTCCAAGACTTAATGATGAAGAGGCTGCTTTGCTTGCCATGTACATCAATGAACTTGTTGAAAAAGGAGATCTGAATTTTCATGAAGCGCGATGGAAGGAAATGTCTTTTGAAGACAGCCTTCTCTATGCGAAAAAGCATGCGAAAATTTATGACGACCAGATGCCGGAACTGCATAAGGCTCAATTAGTTGTGTATTTTCTAGTGAAAAACAATGAAAAAAATCTAAATTGGCGCCCAATTCAGGTTTAAAACACTTTCAATTCTGTTATTATAATACTGTAATCAAATAATAGCAGTTCTAACAACCCCAACACATAACAGGAGAACAAGCATGAAAAAGAATAAGTCCAAATACGATTTGAGCCCTAACACTCTTTTTTGGCATTTGATTGATCAAATTGTTTATGAGCTTGAATGCAAAAAACATTGGCTGATGTATCCAAATGATGATGTACGCCGGACTGTTGATGAACTGACGAAGAAATACGATTTCAAATGGGAGGGAATTATAGTTCCTAATTGGCAATGCAAAGAACAGGCGCTTCTTAAGAAGAAAATTAAGAACTTCATCAAAAAACTTTCTGCTGCTGATTGGAAAGAAATAGATTCTGTAATTACCTATGATTTCTTCCAAAATGGGTCAACACTTTAATTAGTAAATTCTACTAGTCGTCATCGGAACGAC
>Ga0326511_10004151_pt1 | contig 11596 bp, 12 predicted proteins | sample 0_2496_0518_D_FD_203701 | JGI IMG/M metagenome (GOLD analysis project Ga0326511, IMG submission 203701) | Bovine rumen microbial communities from UC Davis, California, United States - 0_2496_0518 | ecosystem: Host-associated > Mammals > Digestive system > Stomach > Rumen | place: USA...
GGTACAAGTAGTGCTGCTGGATTTACAAAACTTTATACAGGGACTGGAACTAATACAGATGGTACTATGACACAAAGTGCTATTAAAACAGCTCTTGACGGAAAAGCTTCGAGTAGCCATACTCATAGTGGCTATGCAAGTTCTGATCATAACCATAATAGTACATATTTAGCATTGGCTGGTGGCACTATGACAGGAACTATCATTATGCCTGCTAATGACAATATAGGAATTGAGCCTAAAACTAGTAATTATGGTTACGTGGGTTCGTCAAGTAAAAAATTTTATAAAATGTATGCAAACACTTTTTACGGAAATCTTACTGGTACAGCTTCAACTGCAAGTAGATTAGCAAATACTTCAGCAGTCGGTAGTTCCACAAATCCTGTATATTTTTCTAATAGTGGCGTACCAGTTGCTTGCACTATGTCAGACTATGTTAAAAGCAGTTTTGATAATAGTGAACCATCTTTTAAACGTGTGCGAACTCTTGACCTTAAAATACTTGACCCTGACTTTACAAGCGAATATGATGTGGCAGATATTTATAACGATTTAGGCACGTTGTGGGTTGATGGAACAGTAGTTCAATTTGCCAAAGATATCTATGCACCTAGCTATCAAAATAATTCCTCTCTAAAATACAAAGACAATGTGTTAGATATGCCTGATGAGGTAGCAAAGGAATTACTGTCGTTAAGACCAGTAGTTTTTGATTATAAAAATGGCATTAAAGACTGTAAAGGTCTTATAGCAGAAGAAGCGTATAAAGTTGATAGGTATCAAGTAGGTTTAAAAGACAATGAACCAGATAGCATAGATTACACTAGGTATATAGCACAGCTCATCAAAATGATACAGATACAAAATGATAGAATAGATAAGTTGGAAAAAATAATAACAAAAAACGAGATTTAATGTATGTGGACAAACAATAAGAGATGTGTTAATGCCACCAAATGTAACGGTAATTTTATTTTTTTTATGCTTTGTTTTACTGTTGGGTGTATTTTCAGTAAGACAAGATCGCACAGCTACTGTGAATGGTTATGTTTATCCAACAGACGATGGTATTGCTAGTGCTTGTGGAAGAAAAGATTATGAAAACACATACAGAGTCGTAAGAGTTATAAATGAGAATGTGTGTGAAATAGTGATTAAATAAAAAATATGTAAAAAAAATAAGTAAACATAAATGTAAGTGGGTGTGCAGTCCACTTACATTTATTTATTTTTATATTTTAATATTAGAGATTCAGATCGTTTCGTGTTGAAGCAGTTGCAGCTAAACGATGACCGTTTATAATTGCAAGATCAACATTGTTTGGGTATTTGCTGAATAACAAATTGAATTCATTATTACTAATACCCAATCTCTCTAAATCGGAGAAGTATATTTTTCTTAATTTTTCAGACTTCTCTGAGAGTTTTTGCATCATTTATTACCTCCTTTGTATTTTACTTACCAATAATATAATTATATTGAAAAGGTGATAAATGAGTTTACCATAGTATTTCCCTTTAGAAAATTATTTAATTAACTTAATATTAAATAATTTAAAGGAGGAATACTATGGCATTTTTATCCGTTTTAATTCCCTGTTGGAATTGTAGTGAAACTATAGGAAGACTACTTGATTCTATAGTAGCAAATGTAGATAAAGGATTTGAAAAAGATGAACTAAAAGTAATAATAGTTGATGATAAGTCTACAGATAATTTTTTAGATATTGTAAAGACTTATGAAGATAAACTAAATATAGTCTATACAGAAACTACAAGAGATTTTCATTGTCCAGGAAATACAAGACAGGCTGGACTTAAATTAATTGATACTGAATGGTTTACATTTATCGACAACGATGATATGTTTGAACCATATGCTTTTACTCTAGTTAGAGAATGGATCAGATCAAATCCTCAAATTCAATATACATTGGTAACAGGATTTAGAGAGTATTACCCACAAGAAAATACATTTGGAAGAATTTTTCTTAGGGATGAATGTGATACTTGGTTACATGGTAAGTATTTTAATACACAAAATACTTTGAAAGTGTTTAACTGTCATTTCAGAGATGACCAATTCTCCCATGAAGATGTTTATTTCAATTCATTAAACCTTGGTAATTTAATTTCTATTGGTAAAGATTATGAATATTATGATGTGTTTACTTATAGATGGGTTGATAATCCAAAATCTTTGTCAAGATCTTATTTTGAAAAAGATTATTTCTATATTGAGAAATACTTAGGAGATTATATTTTAGGTGCATCAGATCCATTTTTTGACTTATTTAAAAAACCTGGAGTTGATAAAGGATTTTGTTTTAACCAAATTCTTATGGCATTACTCCATGCATATTTTTATCACCAGGCAAGTATTTGGAGAATAGGTGACAAGACTTTACCAGAAAACTTTGAGTATATAAGGACGCTCAAAAATAGAATAAATACTGAACTTGGTGTAGATGATAATGGAATACTTAATTATATTTATTCAATTCCAGAACGATATACTAAGATTAGAAATTCTTGTACTTATGGCTCTTGTGCTTTCATTGAAGTACAAAGCTTTTCTGATTTTATATTTAGTTTGAGTAAGGAGGATAAATAAAATGAGTTTTGGAAGTTGGGACGTAAATGTCCAAATAGGAAAGATGCCTCAAAAGGTAGCAACAGCTTTCAGTGCCTTGAATGATATGGTAGGTGCTGAATATAATATGATTGCTTATTTGGGATCACAACAGGTAAATGGTGTAAATCATGCTGTATTGGCAGAGCAGTTACTTATAACAGGAAAAGATACAAAGAATATTGTATTGGTAATTTTCCGTGAGACAAATGAGGGAGTTACACTTGCTAATATTGAGAGAATTATTGAAGGTGGAGAAGCATTTGGTGGAATAAATATTGATGTAAAGACTGATATTCCTGAAGAGGCTATTCAAGCCTTCAATACAGTAATGAATGGTTTTGTAGGATCTAATGTAAAGCCATTTGCTCTTTTAGCAACACAGGTAGTTGCTGGAACTAACTATATTTTTGCTGCTGAACAGACACCTGTTGTAAAGGATCCTAAAGCGAATGTTAGTATAATAACTGTTAATAGTTTAAATAATTCAGTAACTTTCCAAGATGTATTTAAACCAAAGGTTGTATTCTAACCAATATAAAAATAGAATAAAATTAGATTTTTTATAAAAAAGTAATGGGTGATAAGGAATATTAAATAAAGAGAATGACTTGAAATCAAGCTATTCTCTTTATTTTTCCAGAACGGATACATTAAGATTTAAAATTCTTGTGCTTTATTTTATTTAAGAATAAGGAGACTAAATAATGAAAACTATTTTATATACTGGTCCAGATATTTCAAAACATCAGGGAAATGTAGATATTAAAAGAATTAGAGAAACATCTGGAAGAATAGGTCTTAGAGTAGGATATGGGAAAAATAATATTGACGAGCAATTTACTAAGAATGCCTTGGCTTGTGTTAATTTAAATTTTCCTGTACTTCTTTATTGGTTCTCATACGCTTTCTCTCAACCAATGGCTGAAAGAGAAGCACAGTATTGTATCGACCAAGCTAAGAAATACTGGAAGTGCTGTCCTATAACATTTGACTTTGAATATGACTCTGTATCTTATGCTAGGAAGAATGGAGTTAATGTAACAAAAGAATTAGCAACCAATATGGCTATAGCATTTTTGAAGAAAGTTAGTAACTCTGGATATATTCCAGTTCTTTATGCAAATAGAGATTATATGAAGAACTACTTTGATTTTGATGCAATTAAAAAAGTAGTTCCTAATGTATATTTGTGGTTTGCTTTCTACGGCTCAAATCCTACATTAGAAGAACAAGAACTTCTTGATATTTGGCAGTATTCTTCTAAAGAAGCAATAGCTGGTGTAAGTGGAAATGTGGATATGAATCGTTTCTATACATTCTTCGATAGTGGACTTTCAGAATCTGCCAATATACCAAAAGAAAATACTACCAAGAATATAAATATTCTTAATTTCCAAAAGGCTTGTAATTTAGATGAATATACTGACAGTAATGGAAATCCTCTCGAAGAAGATGGAATAGATGGTCCAAATACACAGTATGTTAGAAAGAAGATTCTTCTTAAGGCAGTTAAAGTAGATAATACTTATAAGGTTGGATCAACTGGAGAAGTTGTTAAGTGGTGGCAAACAAGATGTAACGAAATTCTTGGTCATAACCAAACAGTTGATGGACTTTATGGAAAGACTAGCTTTAATGAAACAAAGACATTGCAAAAGAAATTAGGATTAGAGGTTGATGGAGTTGTAGGTTATAATTCTATCCAAGCTGTATTTTATAATTAATCATATCATAACAATAAATTAAGCTTGCTATATGCAAGTTTACTTTACTTTTCCTTTTAATATTTATTTGCTAATTTATGTAAAATCTTTTTCTAGTAACTTACACATCGTAATTATACTATTAGTATAATTAGAATAGATAGAGAAGATAATTATCTTCTCTATCTATTTGCTCAAAAAAATGTGTAATAAAATATTATAGTACTAACATTGATTTAAATAATTTAAGATGGTATACAATTAATTCTTAAGTATGTATTATGTATAATTATGTGTATCAACGGGTATACTTCTATCTATTATACCATCTTAAATTATTTTTTATAATATATTAACAATGTATTAAATTAATCCATACATATGTTTAATTAAAATATTATTATTTCTCCATTAACGTATATATTTTTTTAATAAATAATCGTGAGGAGCACTGTTACTTTGAAAAGTTAAATATATTAATTATCTCCTTTTATTGTTGGATATGGATTAATTTAAGATAAATGAAACAAGAGTATTGAATACTCTTGTTTCATTATTTATCACAAAACTAAAGTGATTGACTTACTTGCCCTAGTAACCATTGTATATAACATTCTTTTTCTGAAATCATCTGAACCAAAATTTTCACCCATAGCAACTACATTTTCCCATTCACTACCTTGTGCTGAATATATAGTTATAGCATATGCAAATCCAAAAAAATCAAGACCTATCTTGAATTTATCATTTTCATCATCATCAACATTCATTAAGAATTTATAATCTATATTTAAATTTCTAAAGCATTTGTTCGTAAAATCTGGTCTAAAGTCTATTTTTATCTTCTTACCATTATAAGATTCTCTATCTACATATTCAATAAATCCAGTAAGACCATTAGTTAAATAAATATTATCTCCTATGGTTTTTGACCAGTTGTTTCTTTTACATATTACCTTTTCTCCAACATAAGGATATTCAGGTTTCTTAAATTCCATATAATGATTTCTAAATAAATCATTAATTTCATATCTAAGTTTATTTGTTCCTGTAATTATCATGTCTGCTTTTTTTAGAATAAATTCATTTAAATCTCTTTTTCTTATTATAGAACTACTTCCATATACGCCAGTTTGTATGGCTTGTCCTTTGATAATTCTTTGAGCTATATATACAATAGGGTTATCTTCTTCTTGTCTCATAACTTGATGGAGAGTTACATCAGGATTTACTAAAAAAACAGAATTACCAAATACAGGAGGTAACTGATTAGTATCTCCCAAAACAAATACTGGAAGACCAAATGATAGAATGTCATCTTTCATTTGTTGATTTATTTGACCACCTTCATCTATACATATACACTTATAGTTTTTCTTTAGGTGTTCTCTTTTTTTAAATACCATTTTCTTTTTAAGTTTTCCATTGGGTAAAAATATAGGTCTATTATTTTCATCTCTTTCTACTTCTTGAGTATATTCATATAATGCAGAATGAATAGTAGTTGCAGGTAGTCCTTGTCTTCCAAGTTGTGTAGCAGCTTTACCAGTAAATGCTATAAACAAAACTTCTTTTTGAACATCCATACCAAGTTCTTTTAATATATATTTTATAGATGTCGTTTTACCTGTTCCAGCACCACCAGATATTTCAAATACTTGAGAACTACTTGCAGAATGCCACCATTCTTTTGCTTTATAATAAGCAAATATTTGATCTGAATTAAGTTCTATTTTAGACATTATTTACACCTCTCATATTTTTTTAAAGTACTGTAAGTCTTAATATAAAATAGAAGTATGATTTATCTCATACTTCTATTTTATACTCATACATATTGTATAGTTTTATCCTCATCAAAAGGATCAAATTCTGTCATATATTTAAGTTTCTTTTTAGTTTCTTCTATACTATTGGAAGATTTTTTTCCTCGTTTTACATCTTCATATGCCATCATCTCACTATTCATACTAAGAACCATAAGGGGCTTTGGCAATGATAAATCATCTAAAAGTTTTATATCATTTCCAGTCTCATAAGGTTGATTAAAGTAATTGAGGTTTCTTAGATATTCGTTATCATCACTAGATCTATAACGTCTTTTTAGTAATTTAAATGTCATAAATAATTCGTTACTGTCCTTTTTTACTTCTTGATTTAGAACGCAGCACCAATCTGCGTTCTCAAGGATTTCCCATGCTCCAGCAACACCATCTCTTCCAATAAGTTTTGCAACATCTTCTTTATTTGCTTGTAAAGCAGTATCTACTACAGAAGCAGACAATCTATTAAGCTGTTGTGCAGTAATAACAGGAATATCATAGTAAATTGCCAAACTTTTCAATTCATTTGAGATGTTCTTAAGTTCTTCTTTTTCAGAAGGGGCTTTTTCTGCTGGGGCTATTCTTTTTATATAATCAAGAATTAATGCAATTACTTCATTACCATCATCTGATAAATCTTCTATTATACCATATAAATCATTTGTTGATATACTTCTGTTTGGATAGTATAAAATAATTATATTTATATTATTTTCATCTGTTAAACTTAAATGTCCACCTTTTTTAAGTTTTTGAATAACCTGATCTGGTGTAAAATTTCTAATATCATCTGGAGAAACTTCCATATTAAATATTCTTTCTACTGTTTCTTCAATACTGTTTTCCATAGTAATATATAGCACAGAAGGATTCTTATCAGGATCTTTTGATCGTACATGGTTATTATATTTTTTTATGTCAAGAGCAGACTTTAATAATACTTGGGATTTTCCACCACCAGGAAAAGCTAAGTATATGTAAAGTCTTTTCGACATATATCCTGGTGCTAAAAACACATTTAAGCCTGTTATACCAGTCTTAAAAATTTTCATTCTATCTTGAAGTCTTTCTACTGACAATCTTATTATATCTTCAAATTTATCAGTCTCTAATGTAAATATTTCATCACCACCAAGACTGTTTATTCCTCGTCTCATATTTACAAGAGCTAAAGCAAGCTCGTTCATATCATCTGCAATGTCTTTATAATTATCATATTCATCGTCATCAATGGCTTCAAAAAATTCTTGGAATAACTCTTTCACAGTTATTACATATCCAAACTCTAATCTATCGTCTAATTTAGATAATAGGTTTTTAGCAGACCAGTGATCTATCTTAAATTCTTTACGTATTTTAAAATATTCTTTAACAAGCGGTTTATTTGAAGAATCTATAAGTTCAGATTTAATAGCACTAATAGATTCAAACCTTTCATCTAGCATAAGTCTTAAAATATTTTTTATAATATAAAATCTAGTTTCCAAATCAGTATTTTCTGTATAAGGTTCATCATTCATATATGTGAATAATTTATATATATTTTTTAATGCTTTTTGGGTCTTTAGTCTACAATCCCCAAGTAAAAAATCTATAATTGTATCAAGTGTATCAACACCAAATCTTACTGTGAATCGTTTAAGTGCGATATTTTTGATATTTGTACTTTCTTTAAGTCTAAGTGAAATATCATTAGCACGTTGTGATTTCTTTTTAGTCACTTTAGCCATTACGTTTCCTTCTTTCTTTTCTAATTAAATTTTTGTTAAAAAGTAAGTGAATAATAATAAAATCAATATATAAGACATTAAATTAATATAAATAACTACGAGGTGTATATATGATAAAACTTGGAACTATTATATCAGGTTCTATTGTTGGACCAATAGAATCATCTAAATTATATATAAAAACAAGAGTTCAACTTAAAAAATATGAAAAAAATAATAACGTAACCCCTTTAAGTAAATTTAAAAAGAAAATGCTAAAGCTTGGTGATGACCCAAAAGAAATAAGCAACCCAATAGTTAAAATTATGAAAAATTCAAATACAGACACTATAGATATCTACTATGATAAAGGTACTGGAAGACCAGTTCTTTCATGTTCTTATCAAGTAGAGATGGGTATGTTTAAAAAGAAATCATCACTATTTTGTAATTGTATTGATGATACATCAAAAAAACATCAGTACTATTATTACTTAGCTCTTTGTATAAGACATAACTGTATCACAGACAAAACTAATGAATATTTGTCAAAACTTACAAAACTAAATAACTAAAAAAAAGGTATTCTAGTATACATATGTATACTAGAATACCTTAAACACAGACTTATTTAGTTTTAAAAATTAAATTAACAAGTTACAATTTAAGATGCAGCAACTTCCTGGAAAATAAGGTCAGCAGTTGTAACCGTATTAGGAATGGTCTCACCAGTTGCAACAAAAATAATATGAGCAAGTGACTCGTTTGCAGTCTGGAGATCTGCAACATCCTTAACAAGACCTGAATTAGAATCACCTACAACAGTCTGAAGGTCATCAACATCCTTAACAAGACCTGAATTAGAATCACCTACAGCAGTCTGAAGGTCATCAACATCCTTAACAAGACCTGAATTAGAATCACCTACAGCAGTCTGAAGGTCATCAACATCCTTAACAAGACCTGCGGTGCTATCACCAACAGTGGTCTTAAGCTGGTTTACATCATACTTAATAGTACCACTTGTAGAGGTATCACCAATAGCATCCTCAACCTGCTTAATACGATATTTAACAGTACCAGATGTTGCGTCTGTACCAATAGCATCCTCAACACCCTTAACACGGTTAATAACACCATTTACAACACTATCGTCTGACAAAGTATCAATGATCTCACGAAGAGTATCCAATGCAGCATCTTGACCAGCAAAATCTACAGATGCCTTAAAATCATTCCAACTATTCAAGTCGGTATAGATTGTTGACAATGCAGAAGCAAGTGTTTGAGCCTCTGATGCATATGTAACAGATACTTGAGAATCGACTGTCTTTGGATAAAGTTCAAATATATCGTTTTGAATCTTTCTCTTAATTATAACATTCTTTGCACTCATGATATTTATTTCCTTTCATAATAAATTTAGAATACTTTATATATTCTATTTAAATTAATGTTTAATCTGTAGTGGTCATGCTTTCGTCATATATATTTAACCAGAAACCTCCACTTGCAAATGAAGGTTGAGTCTTAGATATGACAATAGCCGAAGATTCGGCATTATTTAATTTTCCTAATAATTCTGGAGTCATAAATCCATTATTATTTATAGTAACAGGAATTAATTTATTTTTTATCTCAGTTAATTGGTTTCTAAGTGGAATACCACTTTGAAGATCTACAATGGCATCCACTTGAGTCACAGGATGCATAACATCACGTTCTTGTGTATGCTCATCTTCTGGAGTATAAAATGTACTTATTACAGTAGCCATAAGTTTCTCCTTTCTTACTCACTTGATTTACCTAAATGTTTTATAGCCCTATTTATACTAAACTATCTATTTTATAACAACATCTTAAAAAAGAAATGGAGGGATTATAAAAAAATGGAAGAAAAAAAATATGAGTTTGCTAATCCTTTGTCTAGTTTAAAATATCATAATATAGAGATTAATAATGTAGATAATGGTGAAGGAATAAGAGTAATAGTTTGGCTATCTGGTTGTATACATAAATGCAAAGGATGCCAAAACCCAATCACTTGGGATGGAAATTATGGAGTCGATTATGATGAAAATGCTTTGAAAGAAATACTTTATGGACTAAAACCTGACTATGTCTCAGGAGTTACATTAAGTGGTGGAGACCCATTGTACAATCCTTACACTACATATAAAATAATACAAAGTGTAAGGTATTATTATGGTAATACTAAAACTATATGGATGTACACGGGATATGATTTAGAAGAACTAGCACAAATATGTACAAAACCTTGTGAAGATAAACTTATAGTTAGTCTATGTAATATTTTATCAGAAATAGATGTATTGTGTGATGGGAAATTTATTGAAGAACAAGCATTAAAATCTTATCATTGGGTAGGAAGTACAAATCAAAGAGTAATTGATATGAAGAAATCAATACAAAAAAAAGAAATAGTTTTTTATGAAGAGGATCAAAAAAAGATATGTACTAGGCAAGAGTCATCTTCCCCAGAACTTATTAAAGATCTATTTTTAAAACTTAGATAAATTTAAAAAAAAATGAGCAGTTTATTATGAAGGTCATGCTCAAGGACCTTGTAAGGCATGCCTTAACACAAATATGCTAAGACATGCCTTTTTAAATTTAATCGCAACGTGGCAGTTATTTTAACGAGGTCATGCCCAGACCTCAATTCTCATATGAGCAGTTTAATTAGGATAACCTTTTGGTTATCCTTTATCTTCAGTAATTCTTTAGTATAACACCGTGTAGAAGGAATAGTCATGCTCAGGACTATTCCTTCTTTAACCTTATCGCAGCAGGGAATTTTTTAACGAGGTCTCCCGACCTTTATCCTCGAGGTAGTTTTTGCTGAGGTCATACCTAGGACCATAGGTTTACTTAACTAGCTATATATGTGTTAATCAATTAGTAATTATAAACCTAGAGCAGTTTATTATAGTGGCATGCTCAGGTCACTGGATCGTCAAGGATGGAGGATCTTATACAAGACCTCCATGTCGAGTTCATTAATGAACTCGACATCATATATTGTGAGGGGATTTAGTTTCCCCCCACTTCTTTCCCCACCCCAATATACGGGGTGGGAATCATCGAAGACGATAGTGGCTCTTTTGGAACCACTATCGTCTTCATAAAATGACGGTCCGTGCTTGGTTGCGGTTACTTTGTAACCGCGTTTCGAAGACTGACAATACGTAAATATATACGTAAAGTCAGTCTTCAAGATTTCGTTATATACTACTGCTAGTAGCATATAACGAATCTTTTTTTGATTCGTGGTATATCTCACGATATACCACCTTGGATTCCTGCTTAGGATATCATTCCACATGATATCCTGCTTCTCTTTTGTCCCATATTTACATCTCTTGTAATATGGGCTCTCGTATTTCTCATAGAGATCCCATCTCTTAAAGCCATATGGGATCCTCTCATCATTAGAATGATCGTTAAAAATAAAATTTGACATGTTCATAATACTCATAATATCTCCTACGGCTCTTGATGTTATCTCCGCCGACCTAACCTTCAATAAGGTTAGGATTTTTTATTACTATTCAGGATCATATAAAGCTAACCACCTTTGTGATTAATTATGGTACTTTTGTACCACTTTATAAATCCCTAGTATTAAAGCTAGTTACCTTTGTAACTATTTAAAATGAATTTTCATTACTTTAATACACATAAATAATATATCATTTGGGG
>Ga0326511_10004157_pt1 | contig 11589 bp, 26 predicted proteins | sample 0_2496_0518_D_FD_203701 | JGI IMG/M metagenome (GOLD analysis project Ga0326511, IMG submission 203701) | Bovine rumen microbial communities from UC Davis, California, United States - 0_2496_0518 | ecosystem: Host-associated > Mammals > Digestive system > Stomach > Rumen | place: USA...
AAAGTTTACTGCCAGTTTACTCCTGGTAAACGACGTTTCCCCACTCGTCGAGCTCGTACCGGTCGCTCCCTTTCCATCTTCTGTGCACGTCTGCGTGGCAGTCCCTGCATAACAGCTGCAGGTTATCTAAACCTAAGCTAATCCTCGGGTCATTTATGTTCTCCGGCGTTAGCTCAATCTTATGGTGCACTGTGTTTCCGGTCTTAATGATTCCCTTAGCAAGGCACCTCTCGCAAAGTCCGTGCCTCTTCTGTATTACAAGTTCTCTGGTCTTCTGCCATTCCTTAGAATGATAGAAGTCATAGCTAAACTCCTTAGCCATTCCTTACGGTCTCCCTATCTCTCAAGCTCCATTAAGTAATTGCTCGCACTAAAAAAGCACAGCTGTTAACTGCGCTTAATTAGTGTTTTTAAGGAGCAAGTAAGGTTTTCGTGCTTTAACTCTATCGTTTTGCACGGTATCACTTTAGCACTCTTAAAAGTATCATTTCGTATCCATTATTGTACGCGTGATTTTAAAGCCCTTGTCTGTTCTCACATAATCGTACCATGTTAGCTTTAAGAGCCCGTCGAGTAAGTTGTCTATGTCCTCTGTTGTAGCTCTGTTGTGTATGAGCTTTATTACCTCGTTCACTTCTACCAGATGCTTTTCCTCTATTATCATTTTTCCCTCCAGTCCTCTGCTAAATAGTTTATTGCCTGAGCGTGTAGCTTCTTCGGGTGGTTCTCGCTGTAGATCATCTCCTTGCATATCTTGTCCCAGCTCTTAAGCTCCACATATCTCTTAAGCAGTACTTCCTTGTGACGTGGTGTTAGATCTGAGACGAGTATATATGTCTCTATGTCGTCCCTCTGGTTCTCCAGAGCAACAAGCTTGTCCATCAGCTTTGCCGTTTTCTCCTGTATCGTTATTGCTATATTGCCGGTAGGATCTCCGGGAAGGTTACTTCTGCCTCCATCCGTGAGAGGCTTAACTATGCTGTCTCTTAGGTATTTTAGTCTCCGGATCTCGTTTTGATAATGCTCTATCTGTACGTTTATCTCCCAGGCTTTGCGTAAGTACGCTTTTACTTTGGCCTGTAGTTCATACTGATACTGGCTCATTTACTCCGCCTCCAATTTGGTTATAGTTATCTCAGTCCTTGGATGCTCCTTGTCGTAAAGTACCTTGCTCCCGTCCATCCCTGCCACTATGTTAAAGTTATCGTCCTCCAGTATGCCGTGCTTAACTAAGATGTCGCACAGTGCCTCGTGGAGGTTTGGAAGGTCTACCCTTCGCCTGTCGCCTCGGTAGTATATAGCCTGTATGTTTACAGGGTAACTGATAGGAAAGCTCGCAGTATCCGCAATATGTGGGGTCGTTATTATGTCACTTAAAATGTTTGATATTTTCGTCTTTGTTGTTGTTGTTATATTGAGGTATTCTTTGCAGGACCTCTCGTACTTCTTGTATGCCTCGCTCTGAGACACAAAAGGCCGTTTGGTCCTTGCGTTAATGTAGATCTGCTGGCTGTTCTTTTTCGTTACTGGCTGTAAAGGGATACAGGCTTTATATACTACTTCTTGCACCTTACTTGTTACCTCCCTAATCTTAAATTCCACTGGAGGCTTGCTACCTCCGGAGTGTCTGCCTTGTTGTTGTATATCTGTGCTCCGCACCTGGTACAGCGCACATAATACTTGTTTATGTAGCTCTGGATCTCTGCCTCGCCGTTGCAAAACGGACACCTCCTGAGCTCTCCGTCCTTGAGTGCAGCTGGCTCTATAGTCAGCTCGTTAAATAGTTGTGTTAGTCTCATTTGCACGCTTCCTTTCGTTCTCTTCTACTATTTCTTTGATCGCATTATTCAATGAAGCCCGATCCATAGCTCTGCTGCAGTATTCGTCAGGGTGTCTCCCTTTTCCCCAGTAGTAACAATACGAAGGGTTATACCTTTTGTCTGGAGTTCCGTCTTGTTTAAGTTTTTGGTACCAATAAAAAGCACAGTCCTTGCACCTTAATACTGGTTTTTCTGCCTCCAGCAACACGTCTACAAACGCTGGCCTTTGGGTCGTCTTCAGCTTTACAAACTTCTCAAGCTCGGCTTTTGCTTGTTCTAATGTCATGGTGTGCCCTCCTTGTCCAGCTTTGCTCCACAATACATACAATATTTCGGTTTAAGCATCCAATTTTGCTCTACAGCTTCGTCATTAGGTATTAGCGTGTTATAACATTCCCCGCAGTACAGCTTGTGCGGGTAAGCCTCCGTTCTCAGAAGCTTTCCGTGTCTAACCTCAGCTGCAGCAATGGTAGGTGCTTCTTTCACATCATCTCTCGCTAACAAAAATCCGTCTGCCACTCCATCGTTATATTCGTTTTCTCCACAATAACAAAAGCCGTGGTTCACAAGTACATCTTCTAAAGCATCAGCGTCAATAAGTCTCATAGGTCCTCCTTAAAAGGGCAGTTCGTCCTCTTCCTGTACTGGCCTTGCATCCGGTATCTCCCTGGTAAAGAGATCCTGTGCCGGCTGTGGCTTTGGTTGTTGTTCCGGTCTCCTGTAGCTCTGTGCATACGGGCTGTTATTCTGCTGAGGCTGTGGCTGTACTTCCTGCTCCACCTGGAAGAAGTTATAGTACTTGCCTTTGTACTCCTCGCTCCTGTACTTGGTGTACACTGCGATCTTGTCCCTCTCAGAGTGTGTAGAGAGTGCCTCTGCCATTGCTCCGTAAGCTCGGAGGAACAGTTGCGTGTATTGGTAGGTCCCGTCCTGAGCCTTGCTCTTATAAACACTTAACTTAGCGCTCCATGTGGTAGTGCCGTTGGTACTTGTCTTTGTCTGTGGTTGCCATATCGTGCCCTCAAAATAGCACTTATTGTTGTCTGCCATTACTCTGCCTCCTTCTCTAATAATGCCCTTAGGTTCTCGTCTATGCTCTTCAGGAGCTTAGCCTGTGCTAAGAGCAGCTGCTCCAGTGTGTACTTCTTGCTCTTCAGCTGTTCCGGTGTCTCTGCATCCTTTATCTGCCTAAAGAGGTTGTTCTGCGGTAAGCTCGTTCCCTCTGGAGTGACTACTCGCTCCTTCCTGGCATAAGGTCTGCCTGCGAGCCATTCCGTGTTGACGTTCAGGTACTGCGCTATCGGCTCTATGTTCCGGAGGTAGTACCTGTCCCTCTTTGCGTTCATGAGGTTTGACAGTACGCTTTGTGGTATCTGCGTTTTTAGAGCGAGCTCTGCCTGGGAAGCTATGCTCTGCTCCTTCATGCAGAGTATGATCCTGTCCCTCGTCTTTGTTTTGTCGATCTTAATAAGTCTGTTAACCATTTGTTGCTCCTTGTTATTCTTTTAGTAAAGGCCTCTCTTTCGGCCTCAGTGCCTTTAGTATTGCTTGTGCCCTGTCTATCTTCGCCTGTCTTCTTGCAGCTGCCTCCGGAGACAGTCTCAGGTAGTAAGGGTTCCTTGGATCTTTAACTACAAAGTCTGCCTTTGCAAGCTCCTCAGCTCTGATCTTTTCCAGGTCCTCCGTGCTTGGATAGAACGGATGCTTTTGCTCGAGATACGTATTGAGTATGTATGCTACAGCCTCCCGGTCGTAGTCTTTATAAGTCCTAAAAAGTATGTTTACCTTGTCTTCCCTCTCTCCCTTGCTAAAAGGGTAAGATTCCAAAAGGTGATTTGTCAGTATCACTGCTTCCGCCCTTGTCAAGTTCTGCCTCCTTTCTGTCTTCCTCCATAGCCTTCAGGTAAAGCTCGTGCATCTCCTGTTCCCGTGTCTTTGGCTTGTTGGCCTGCTCCTCAGCTCTCCGGCGTTCCCAGGATCTAATACAGGCCTTCCAGTCCTTCATAGCATTACGGCCTACTTTCCAGCCATTGGCCTCGTAAAAGTCGTACCATTGTTCAGGCACTATCCCGTTCTGTCTCTCTTCGCAGTAAGCCTTAACTTCTAAGAGGGTCGGCTTGTGAAAGGCGGACGTAGGAGCTTTAGCTCCGGTCTTTTCTTTACTTGTTTCTTTTCTCTCTTCCTCTTCAGGTTCAAGTTCCAAGTTCTTAATTCTGTTTCTGTTATTCTTATTCATAAGGCTTTCTGTCGCTTCGCCTTTGCTTTCAGTCGCTTTTGAGTCGCTTTCAGGTGGGTTTTCGTTGCTTTCGGGTGGGTTTTTAGGTCTCCCTCCTTTAGATCCATTTGCAGAGTTCCTCTCATACACTGCAAGAGCTGCAGCATCTTCTTTGAACAGCTCCTTACATACTCTGCGCTCCGTAGGGTTTACCTCTGTGCTTTCTCCATATACCAAGGTACTGAAGTAATTCCTGAAGATCCTGCCCAGCTCCTCATCTGAGAAGCTGGCAAGCTCTTCCTCGCTTTCGAACAGATCCTTATTAATGGTTATGTATTTTCTGTTGTCTCCCATTCTTCCGCCTCTATCATTGCCGGGTCGTATATTCCCTCCAGTCTTGTACCGCACCATGGGCAGTACCTGATCCCTTTCAAAAACTCGTTGTAATTCCTCCAGGTCATAGTCTTGAGACATTTAGGGCACTGTACAAGCCCTACGGTCCTCTGATGCCTGCTCTCTATCTCGTAATAGTTCCATTTATACATTTTTTACCTTAATTACTCCCTTATATTCCTCATCTTGGTCGCTGTTTGCGATACCGCCGTCCTCTATACCCAGCTCCTGCTTCTTTGCGTAGATCGTCGCACATCTGGTGCAGAGCTGCAGGCCAAACTTCTTAAGCGAAGCGTTTGCTATGGTCTTCGGCTGTGTATTGCCATAGGCCATGATCTCTTTACCGCACTCCTCGCAGTAAAGCCTCTCCTCCGGGATGTCCTCTCCCTGATATACATACAGGCCGAGGCCGTGCCTTGCTATTGCCTTTGTAAGCGCACGCTGGATTGCTTTATTAACGTCCATGCTCGTTACCTCTGAGGCGGGTATGCTCTTGTTCTTGTAGTCCATTACGGGCAAGTACTCTATATGCTCCAGGCCCTCTACGGTTACTCCTACCTTCACATAACAGGTAAGTCCGTCTGTAAAGTAGTTAAGGCCTCTCTGGTCCTCATAAACTGTGCTGAAGGCCTCCGGGTACAGTTCCTTAAGCTTTCCCCAGGCCGTCGCCCAGCTTAAGTATGTCAGGCCATTTTTGGCCTTCGTTTTGCCCTTAAAGTTCAGGGCGCTAAGTGTCTTATAAACATCATTAATCATCTGTTGTAAGTCTCCTTCTTGCTTCTATGTTGTACAGGGAGGCTTCTGCAAGCTGTAAGTACTCTATCGTTTCAAGTGCGAGGACGTGGAGATCGTTCTGCCCTTCGTCTCTGGTGCGGTAGTATTCGCACTCAGTTCTGGAAGCTACTCCCTTGTAGTACCTTATTAAGTCTCTTGCCCTCTCGGGTGTAAGTTGTGTATTTTGCTTCATGTGTGGTATAATCTCCTTGTAACCTAATAGTTTGGAAGTGTTACGTTGTGTTAATCATTTGTTGTAGAGGCCGTTGTGATAACGGCCTCTTACTTTACCAGGAAGTACAGCAGCCAAGCTCCTATATATGCGAGCGCTGCCATACCAAAACAGAATATAGCAGTTGTTATCATCTCTCTCTTTGTCATAGTCCAAGCTCCTTCCTTATGTCCTCTATCTCGTCTCTTACTTCGTCAAGCTGATACTCAAGCTCACTTTCTTTCTCTTCGAGTTCCCTCAGCTCGTGTATCAGATCTTCCTCCTCTGGTGTTAAGTATGTCCTCTGCCCTGAATAGTCGTGGTCAGGGTCTGTCTTCCAGTAATCGTAATCTGTCATAGCTCGTCTATATACTCCTCTCTTATAAGTGCTCTTAAGGTGTCCCTGAAGATCCCATTATTGTTGTCTCCCCATACTGAGTACTGGAATTTATTACCGTTTACCTGTGCCTCTGCTATCTCGTACTCGTCTATGTGGATCTGTATGAAAAGTTCTGTTGTCTGTGAGAGGAAAATTGCGAGCCTCTCTGCGTAATCGTTCTTTGCTTTAAGTCTTTCTGCGCTAATCATTGTGTTATATCTCCTTTGTCGCTTCCTGCAGCAGTTCAGCTGCACTTGTTCCTAATTGCATGGCCAGCCTGTTAAGCTCGTATACTGTGAGCTTCCCTGGCTCATTCTCCTTGCCTCCGTAAGTCTCTCGCCTGATCCTCATTTTTGAGGCCAGCTGTTCCTGACTTACTTTCTGTTTCCGCCTTCTCCTATAGATCAGGCTGCTTAATTGGTCGAGATCTAAGTACTTCATAATTACCCATTTTGGCTAATCAGAGGTTAAAAAAAATAGGCCTTATCTCTTCTGTTTTTATGTCCAGTCCTTCGATAAGCTTCAGGATCTCGCTTCCTTTAAAGTCTTTCCTATTCTTAATTTTTGCCCTAAAAGCCTGCGGTGTAATGCCTAATAGCTCTGCTACATCAGACTGTTTAAAGCCTTTGGCAACGTACTTGCTTTTTAAAAGATCTGCGTTAACCATACTTGCCTCCCTTCGCTGTAATTACCCTATTTGGATAATATAATGGTATCACCATCGCATTACCCTGTCAACACATTTTTTACCCTAAAATGATAATTATTTTCCTTTTTGGCATTTATGGTATATAATGTAGGCGTTAGGGGGTACGAGGTATGAGTATAGGGTCGAACATAAAAAACAGAAGGTTACAGCTTGGACTAACACAGGGCGAGCTTGCTAAGAAGTGCGGTTTCTCTTATCCTTCAGCTATATCCAAGATAGAAAAGGGAGAGCGGGACGTATCAAGCTCCAAGCTGGTTATTATAGCCAATGCTTTAAACACTACTCCGGAGGATCTCCTGGTCGCAAGTCTGCATGATGTAGAGGATATGCCGGAGCATCTAAAGAAGCGTATAGCAAAAATGCCAAAAGATAGCTACGTTCCAGACGATAAGTATATACCTGAGGTCTATACACTTAAGGAAGTTGAACGGCTGGTTTCTTTTAATGAGCATCTTATAGAAACATTAGAGCGCTTAGTTAAGCTCTATAAAGAAGGGGTCCTCAGTGAAGAGGAGTTTTCCCAGGCTAAAAAGAAATTGTTGGAGGTGTAATTATGTCAGTAGGAAGTATGATGAAAAGGATAGTCGAGTACAGAGCTGCACGTACAATTATAGACACAGCTACAGACAGGCAAGGATCTCGATATAACTATAGGGGGCTTGCTAAAGGCTCAGGAGCAATCTTTAAGGATCTCGCTAAGGAGTTCTTTAAGCTTCCTGAAGGATGTAACACTACAGGGAAAAAGATACAGGCCATAACTGGTATGATCTTCTGCGCTGCATTAGTGCTGTTCCCTATCTGTCTCTTGTTATATGTTTTGATTGCCGGAGCCGTCGGGTTCCTAAAGAATAACATTACCTGGTGAGGTGCGCTATGGAAGTCAAGAAGTTAAAGCGAGGTGGATACTCCTGCAAGGTCTATCTTGGCAAGGAAGACGGCAAAGAGATCTACCGGAGGGTGTCCGCTCCTACAGAAAAAGAAGCCAGGGCAAAAGCCCGGAAACTCAAGGCAGAGTACGAGCTGTCGCTCCTGGACGACACCACAGACAAGAGTCCTACACTTTACGAGGCTTTCACGTCGTTTATTGAGGCAAGGACTAATGTACTGTCGCCTTCTACCATCAGGGCATACATAAGCATAAGGGATAACTCCTTTAAGGGTATCATGTCTCGAAGGCTGGATGCCATCACGCAGGAAGATGTGCAGAGGGAAATCAACGTAGAGGCCTCTAATTTGAGTTCTAAGACCATCCGCAACAAGGTAGCATTATTTACCGAGGTATATAACTCTTATTGCTCCAAGCCTAAGAAACTCAGCGTAAACGTGCCTGCTAAAAAGAAGGCCGAAGTGTACATACCTAACAGAGAGGATATAGACAAGGTGCTCGAGGTATGCTCGTTCACAGAGGAGGGCCGTAAGCTTCGCCTCCCTATTATGCTGGGTGCCTTCCTGGGATTACGCAGAGGAGAGATAGGAGCATTGTCCTGGAATGATATCACAGGTGATACCATTGTTATAAATAAAGCTCTGGTAAAGAGTAAGGATAATGAGTACATAGAGAAGCAGCCGAAGAGCTACGCAGGTTACAGAGTGCTTAAGCTTCCTCCGGTGCTTCAGGAGGAGCTCCGGAAACAGAAGAAAGCCAAGAAGCCTCTTATAGAGTTAAGTATAGACAGGATCTCGGATGGCTTCAGGGTAGCAGTTAAGCACGCAGGCGTTAAGCCGTTCCGGTTCCATGATCTGAGGCACTTCTTCGCAAGCACATTGCTTGCCCTGAACGTACCGGACCTCTACGCAATAAAGCTTACCGGACACAGTACTACTAGTATGCTAAAGAACGTGTACCAGCATACATTTGCAGACAAGGAAAAAGAGTACGAGGACAGGATAAACGAGAGCTTTTCATAAGGACCGGACACGTAACCGGACACGATTGCTACAACACGCATTATAAGGCGGTCTCGTTAGGGTTCAAGTCCCATCGATCGCACCAAAACAAAAAGCCTTTAGCAGAGCGGAAAACAGCTTTACTAAAGGCTTTTTTGATGCTTTTATTGTCTTTGTTTTGTTATCTAAAAATCACATTTGATACGCCTTTTTCACAGAAAAACCGGACACAAAACCGGACACGTTTACTGCAAAACCGGACACAAAAAAAGAGCCGGGCAAAAAAATCTTGAAAAAATCCCGGCTCTCCGCCCTCTGGTGGTTGAGGGCTAAATATAAAGAAAGGAGGTATGCGATAGGCCTGTTCAAGCCCTGGTTATTTCAACATTAGGTTTACCAAGTATCCTACTAAAGCTCCTACGATAGTACCTGCTACGGTCTGCCAGATATACTTTGCTTTAAAGCTCCTGTCTTCCTCCAAGGAGCGTACCCTTTGAGTAGTCGCCTCTATCTGTCGCTCTAACAAGGTGTTATTGTCAAGTAAGCGCTTGCTTAGGTTCTCTATCTGCGCAGAGATAGTAGCTATCTGTGCAGTTAGGTCGTGTATCTTGCTTACTTCTTCTTTGATGTCAGCCACAGAGCTAAACAAGGTCTTTATCTGTTCTTCGTGCTTTATGATCTCTGCGTTTTCCATTACTCGCCCTCCGTTATGTCAGTGTCGAAGGGGTTAGCTATCTTTTGGAGTAGCTCGTTAATGCAGCTGCTCCCGCCCATTATCGCAAGGCCTGTAAAGAGGTGTCCTAAGATCGTAGGCTGTTCTGAGAGAGCCAGCTCTACTACCAAGTCGAGATTATATAAAAAAGCTATGGCGAGACCAAACAGGAGCGCTAATCCACTGGTAATAATACTTGAGTACTTGTTGCTCTGCCACAGCTTTTTAAACCTGTCCAAAAAGATCCAGACTATTATGCTAAAAGATATAATGCTTGTCATTTCAGAAGTGCCTCCCATGTCTTTGCTCCTACGATCCCGTCTGCCGTCAGCTTGTGCTTGGTCTGGAATTTAACTACGGCCTGCTCTGTCTTCTTGCCGTAGTCTCCGTCTATACCACTAAGCCCTACACTAAAGCCTAAAGCTTTAAGTAATCTCTGGAGGGTCTTTACCTGGTCTCCCTTGCTCCCTTTTCTTAATACGTCAAGTTCTATGTTCACTGTTTTCTCCTCCGGTATCTGGTCGCTATAGTCTACGAAGTCCGGTATTCCGTAGTAGGTCCATCTTCTGGTGCTAATGCTGTCGTGCCTGAAGTTCTCCTTAGAGTTCTTAGCTTCATAGACATGGCCCGCTCCATCATACCAGCCAATATGGTCTATCTTACGGGTACCTTTGATAAACACCATACAAGGCCTGCTGTAAGGTATGTCTGCTATATTGCCTTTTAGGATACAGCGGTTATAGTATCCCTGAGCAGTGGTATCAAACCCGGAGACAGGATAAAAGGAGCCGGAGCAGTCTGCTCCCGGCTTCCCTTCGCCTTCCTTTAGTTTTGCCTCGTAGTACGCCTTGTTATAGTGCTTGTCGCCCTTGTGTGAAGCTATAGCCTTGTCTATGCTCTGTCTATTGATTGTCTGGCAGTTAAAGCTCCAGACATACAGGGCTCCTGCATCATATAGTTTACGGAAGTGTTCCGTTACCTGTTTACTGTATACCATTAGCTGAGCCTCTCAATCGTTAGCGAGCCTTCGCATCCGTCTGTATTGTTTTGGCTCATTACCAAGAAATATATATTTGTGCTTGCTGTCAGCTTGATAACATCTGTTGCATTCACTCCTATAATGCTCCCATTTGTGCCACATCCAGCTCCAGCATAAAACTGGTCTGTAATTACAAATAGTGTTGATGTATTACCAATTTTCAAGCAAGTCTTTATGAATCCATTTGCTCCCGGATTAGCTCTAAAATTGGTATGTATTCTGTATATGCCAGCCGGAAGTGTAATGTAGGTTCTGTTTGCCGTAAGTGTGCCGAAAAATACTCCGTTTAATAATGTTGAAGATGCTACTTTGAGCTGTTTCGCATTCAGTCCGGTTAATGCTTCGTTTGTGTATGTTACTTTGACTATATCCGGTGGTGTCTCCCGTGCCCAAGTTACAGCAGAAGGAGTTGATGCGCTGTTGCCACTCCTTCTGTACATATTGCCTCCACCTTGTGCCAGCCATAGCTGGTGCCATTCATCGTTATATGTATTACAGAAAGAAACAAGCACACCCCAATTTGTTGGCAATGCCTCCGGATGTGATCCGGAATATTGTGCTTTATTATAATAGCAAACGGAGAAGCCCATAGCTCCAATTTGTGAGGAAGTGCCTTCAATTAGAGTGATGTTGTTTGTTTCTGAGAGCATAAGGTTCCTCTGTGCTGTCAGTCTGCTTGTTCCTCCAGTGCCTCCGTTACCTATTGGTAGCGTTCCGGTTACGCCCGGTCTCGGAGAGGCTTGGAAGATACCTGCAGCTGCATTGCTGGCAAGGTTCGTAAGCATACTCGGAGAGCTTGTAAGTCCGCTTCCTCCCTTGTTGACAGGGATAGGTACTGATAAGCCTAAAGCTTGGAGGTCGCCTACATCAGAAGCAGTTTGTTCAAGGTTGTCTGCCAGTGTCTCTATGTCGTCCTGAAGGTTTCCTATAATGGTATCTGTGCTTATGTCTATCTGCACTCCGGAGCTTGTGCCGTTAGCTACTGTGAAGTGGCACAGCTGCACTTCGTAAACTCCGGTGCTCAGTGCGTTAATGTCGTCTGTAGAGAGCGCTCTCCAGGAAGCACTGGTAGCTTTGTACTCCTGCAGTATCTCTACCTGGTTAAGTACTGTCTGTGTGTTGGTCTTGCTGGTATCAATCTGCAGTACAAGTCTGCCGTCTCCGGAGCTTATGCTTGAGCCAGGATTTAGTGTAATGCTTGTAGCTCCGTCTACTACGATTAGCCTGCCGTGTATAAGTATATAGCCGTTCTTAAGTGTAAGGACGTTTGTATCTGTAAAGGTGATAGGATTGCCTGAGCCTGTCCAGGATACATACCCGTCATGGTTGTTGCTCAGTGCGTTATACATAGCTCCGTCATACTTAGCAAGCACTGTCTGTAAGTCAAAAGTAGCGCCTTTAATTGCCATTGTTTAAAGTCTCCTTATAATGTCTTGTTTATTTTGTCGGT
>Ga0326511_10004159_pt1 | contig 11588 bp, 10 predicted proteins | sample 0_2496_0518_D_FD_203701 | JGI IMG/M metagenome (GOLD analysis project Ga0326511, IMG submission 203701) | Bovine rumen microbial communities from UC Davis, California, United States - 0_2496_0518 | ecosystem: Host-associated > Mammals > Digestive system > Stomach > Rumen | place: USA...
ACTACATATAAGACAGAGGTTTATTACACTTGGGACCCCGCTTGGACAAAAAGAAACAGTGTTAGTGAAATCAAATTTGCAGGACTTGTATTCCCATATGGAGCAGTTGAACCTACAGATATAGACGTGTACTTAGAAACAGATACACACGGAAGTGACCGCTATGTTTATCACGCAGAAAAAACTGAAGCAAGCGGAATAACATTTACACATATTGAAGATAACGGAATTCAAAAGTGTATTTTGCATACCCAGTACAAAAATACTCCTGAAGACTTTCAGGCTTTTCTTGACAAAGAACTTATGGGTAATGCCGCAAGATACGCTTTTTGGATAACTTTTATTGTACTTGGTTTGCTTGGTGTTATAATATTCTGTTATCTTGACAATGATTGGCTAAACAATTTATAAAATAATACTTTTCTCAAATCCTCTTTATATTATAAATATAAAGAGAACTTTTATACATTTAAGAATAAAGAGGTCAAAATGATTGATAAAGATTTTTACTGTTATGGGTTTTTCAAAGATTATGTTGATGCAAAGAATGCAAATGACAGAGAAAAGTGTATTGCGATGGAGCATCAGTGCTATGAACAGTTTATGGATGTTGCTCATAAGATGAAATGGGACCTTGTAAAGCGCCTTCAGAAAACAGCTTGTTCTCCTGAAACAGTTTATGCGATGACGAACAATTATGAAAATGATGTTTATCCCGAACTTATCAAAGCTATGAACTGCGTTAAGCTTGACAAAATTCCACAGAAGAAAAACAAAAAAGGTAAATACACTTGGAATTTTTATGCAGCATATTGGGGCTATCTTGCAACTTACAACCGTGATGTTGTTGGCCATTATGTTAAGCAGTGCAAAAATGAAATCTTGACAGATTTCAAAACTGAATGTGAAAATGATGGGTCGATTGTACATCAGGATATTTTTGCATCAAAAGCAGCTGCTTTGCAAACAGAGCAACTTCAGTCAAAATCCCCTGAAAGTCTTTATGAAGAAAAGATTAAGAAAGACGCTTTTTGGAAAGCGGTTGACTCTTGTATGAATGATAAATTTAATTCAATACAGAAGGCAATTTGGAATCTTAAAAAAGATTCTGAAATCAAACTCTCATCAAAGGACGTTTGCAAAGAATTGAATATTACTGCTGGCACTTACAATCGTGAAATGCGCTCGATGAAAGCTACATTCAAGTCTGAACTTGCAAGATATGAGGACACCATTCTCTAAAAGTTGATAGCTCTCATCATTACTAAATATTAAAGAGGAATATCGATGTTCTTAATTAGTAATGATGAAAATTTGACCATTCCAAATTTCTTGCAAGCTTTAGGTTTTATACCGCCTGCAGGAATGGATATTAATGAAATATTCGTTGAGAATGATAACGTCCCACAAGTAAATCAAACTCTTGAAAACTCAGGATTTCAGGCAACTGCTGTAAACCCAAATTATAAAACTGTTAAATACCAAAGAAAAGATCCAAAGCTCGCTTATTCTTTTTCTGACAACTATGTTGTTCCTGAAACAGTTGCAGCTGAACTTGCAGAATTCCCAAAACATATTCAAGCAAATCCTACTCAAGATCACGGACCTACACCTCAGTATAAAATTATTAAATCTCCTGTGAAAGCAGTGTCAATTGTTGAAGACACAGTAAACAATTGTTATATGCTTCGTATTAATGAAGATTATCTTTTCCCAAAAGGTACTGTTCTTAAGTTAACTGAAAATGAATCTGAATTATCAGATGTTAAATATGCAGGAGAGACTGAAGAAAGTACTGATGAATTAGGTAAATACGCAACTGCTGCTTTATATGCAACACTTCTTGCAAATGATTTGAAAACAATGCATCTTCACGCAGTTGGAGATGACTTTGATAAAATACATCAGATTTCAGAAGTTCTTTATCAAGAGGCTGAATCTGAATCCGATGAACTATCTGAACTCGCAATTGCAAACGGCGAGAAAATTCCAAACAAAACATTCATAGTGCAGTTTGTTGATACTGAAACAGAATGGCCTGCACTTAACGGTGATACATTCAATTGGCCCCAGTTTGTTGCAGGACTTCAGAAAGCAGGTGAAAAATATCTTAGTGCTTTGAAAGATGTAAAAGACGATGCTGTGACTGATATGATTACATTCTGGGAAAAGGAAATCAACTATAAAAATGCTGCTCGTGGCTTTGGTCACGATGATGATTATTGTGAGGCTGATTACCGTGACAATTTGACAGACCCAGAACTTCAGTTTAACACAAATCAAAATAACCCAGATGACTTATCTGACGATACTGTTGATATGTACATCTATAATGATGAAAAAGCAAACAACAATACTTGGAATGGCTATGAGTCAATGACAACTCCAATGGTTGTGACGGGCGGTCAGGAAGTTACTGAAGAAGACTTGGAAAATCTTGATACTTCAATTCAAGAGTTTGAACCCGACACAACAGACTACGCATCAGACTTTAGCTTTGATGATGTAGAAGACGAAAAAGAAAATGAGGGAGAAGAATAGGATGACATACGATAACGCTGTAAAAAGAGTAATTCACATTGAGTCTGAAGAAGATCTTGAAGATTCTCCATTTACATATTATCTTGATGTTGATATTGGAGACACAGTATATATTTGTGAAGATGCTGATGTTTATATGCGTGAAGATAAAAATGGCTGGGTAATTTTCTGGCACAACAAGTTTATGGAACATATTCCTTTATCTTTGTTAGATAGAGATGATGAAGAAGCATATACATCAAAATATCGTCAAGCACAAAACAGATATAAAGCATATTGTAATGCAGCTCTTGACGGAACTCTTGAAAAAGAATTTTCTGGCAATAAAAATAGAAAACCTTCTTTTGACTATTCAAATGCTTCTGAAGTTTTTAAACAGTTTGGAGAAAATACAAAAATAGACAAAGAACAGTTTTTTGAATGTTTATTAAACGAAGCAAACATTGAAGTTTATCCTCAAGATGGCAAGTTGCAGGCTCGCAGCATTGGTCAGCAGGTTGTATCAAGTAAGACACATAATAAGACATCAAACCTTGATGTTAAAGCAGTATCTCAGCCTTTAACGAGAACACAACTTGACGGCACAAAAGCAGTTATTGCGTATTTGAAATCACAGAATAAACTTAATGACATCAGTACACAATTTGATACTGACCCGAATCCTGATATTGTTTTTAACGGTGCAGGAGATGCAATCATTACTCCTGATGGCGGTAAAGGCCGTCCTTACACAATTCCTGCTGAGAAGCTTGAACCTTTTTATGAAAATAAAACTGCTTTGTTTGAAAAGCTTCTTGAGGAGTAAGTATGGCAAGAGTGTTCTCTCATTCAAGTGGCTTTGGTCTTTCAGGACACTATGATTATGAAGAGCCTAAAGAAGATCCACTTTATATTGCAACAGAAACAAATGAAGATGATGGTGAACTTTACTTTGATGAAACGGGCTGCACAACTGAGTTTGAGATTGATGCAAAAAAGTTTACGTCTGAAAAAGATGCTTTAGAGTTTGCAAAGAACAATGTTATTTTTGGAGAGCCAGGTGCAAAGCTTCTTGAAGGTATTGAAGATTTTCCGCAGTCAACACACGGTATGTATCGTTTTGCAAGAAGACGCCATAATGATACAGGAGCAGTAAGAAAAGTTTCAGGGCAACCTTATTGGGTACATCCTGAAGGTGTTGCAAAAATCGTTATGGAACACGGCGGCTCTGATATTGAAATCAAAGCTGCAATGGCTCACGACGTTCTTGAAGACACAGGTGATACTTTCGAGGATATGGTTGAGAAGTTTGGCTATGAAGTTGCTTCGATTGTAAATGAAATTACAAACGATAAAGATGAGATAAAAAGGGTAGGTAAAGAACAGTACATCAGTGATGAATTGTGCCGTATATCTGATGAAGCTTTGACAGTAAAGTTGGCAGATATGTTATACAATCAAAAAGACTCACCTACTGAAAGTAATTATATAAGAATGCGTAATAATGTCAATTATATGCTAAATAATAGAGAAGGCTTACTACCCATTCATAAAGAATTGGCACAGGAGATTTTAGACGTATGAATAATGCACAGATACAACAGAACCCAGCATTCAACCCATCACACTTGGATGCAAAAAATATACAAGTAATCAATGCTTTGAAGACAGGCTTGCAGCAAAATATTGAAAAATGTATAAAAGAGATTGACTCTCTTAAGTCGTCAGTTTCATTATATAAAGAATCTGCGAATGACTTTGTTGACTTGGCAGTTGAAAGAAGTGATACAATTGCAAAGTATTCAAAAGCAAATAATGCAGGATCTTACAATCTCCCAGGAGTGTTCGCTTCTTCAATGGGTGGATACGATCTTGATGCAATGCGTCAGGACAATCAGAGAATGTTGCAATTAAATGATTTGTATGAAACTGCAGAAAGCCAAAGAGATACATATTTCAAGATGATTGTTCGTGCACAGAACGAAATGAAAATATATCTCAACGCAATTGCTCGTATCAATAATGATATGAACATCTTCCTTGAGCAGCTTTCTCAGGAAACATCTTGGGAATCAAACAAAAACGTTAAAAAGATTTAAAATAAATAACATCGATATTCTCAGGAGAGCTTCGGGCTCTCCTTTTTAGTTTGAAAACTAATTATAAAAGGTTTTATAAGATGGGACAGAAAAGATTTGATACAGAATCAAGTAAAGCAAGAATGATTGCTGACTTAAGAATGAAAAATGATTGGGCACTTATTTTAGGTAATGGCACAATCGGAAACTTACTTGATGTTGTTGCAGAAAGCCGTGCAGAAGATGCACGATATATGGAGTATCTTTTAGGTGAAAAGAAATGGAAGACAGCTATGAATATGTCTTCTCTTCAATCAAATGCGGATCTTATTTCATATAAAAGACAACTTCCAAAGTCAGCTATCGGTTATGTTATCGTTTCACATACAGACCCAGTAGGAAACGACCGCTTACAGTATTATGGAAATTACTTTTTTGATTTGGATGCTACTTCTGATTATGATAATATTAAAAAAGATGATGATGCAGACGTTGAAGCAAAACACGCTTTAACACCTTGGACTTGTAATGATTCATATACAATCCCTAAGGGAACTCGTTTTATTGCAGCAAACGGAACTGAATACTTTTCAACTGAAGTTGTTACATCAAAGACATTAAAGAAAGGCTTTAATGATATGAACGACGTTGAAAAAGAATCCTTCTACTCAAGAGGTGGTTGGAAAGGCATTAAGTATCTTAAAGTTCCAGTAATGCAAGGAATTCAAAAATCAGTTTCTATCGGACGCACAAGCAGCACAACAAGATTCCAATCTTTTGTTCTTCCTACATTAAATGTTGATGCTGCCACAAATGAAATTTCTTGTAAATATTTTTCTGTCTATGTCAAGCCTTCTTCAGGTGGTGAACCCGTATATTTTGCTGAAATTGATAAACTTTCAATGGCAACCTCAATCGATAACGTATTTGAAAAGTCGATCTTAAAAGATGAAAGCGGTATTAAAATAAAATTCGGTGATGGCATTTCAGGTGCTATTCCTCCTGAGGGAACTCTCTATGTCAATTATGTTGAAACAATGGGAAGTTCGGGCAACCTTGATGCAAAGTATCAAGTGAACACAATGATATTCCCTTCAGGATACTCAATGAAGGACCCAAGAACAGGAACATACTCAACATTCCTTTCTTGTACAAACATCACATCAATTCAAGGTGGTAAAGACATTGAAGATATTACTGAGTTTCGTGAAGCTGCTCCTGCATCCTATCTTAAATCATATACAATTGCAACAAACAAAGCATACTTAAATGCTATAAATAGATATTCGCCGTTAAATCTTTTGCATTGTAAAATTTTCCCAGACTCTTCAGTATCATCAGAGCAATTAGATACCACTATTGGTGAAGACATTGTTGAAAATGTTTCAAATGAAATCAATACGATTTCTGATAATATCAACATCACCGCATTATTATCTAATGGAGAGCTAATTAGTGATGAAGATATTGAAGATAATTTTTTAAATCCTTTACAAACTTCTATATATGATATGAAGGGCCCTTCTGATAACATCAAATTTATTCAACCTAATCTTATTGAAATTGTGCCTTCATTTACAATCAAGTCATCATCTTATGATTTTACTGAAGAAGAAATTGGCGAATATGTTCGTGAGATTATTGCAGATGAGTATGACATTTTTAATCAAGACTTTAATGAACCTATTTACAATTCAAAACTTATTGCTCTTGCAAAATCATTTAAGTTCGCCGACTCAGTGAATCTGACTGTTGACGCTGTAGCAAATATTGAATATGATAATATATCGTATATAGATTTGAACAGTGATGCTGACTCTAATATTTCAAGGTATCTTGTAAGAATACCATTTTATTTTGATGAAAGCTATATGAATGACCTTTTAAATAAAGGTTTTAAAGATTGCACAACAAATGCTGATTATCTATTAAAGATTGACCTGTCTTTCATAAATGACTCAAGTAAAATTTCTAAAAACAGAACATTCTTCTTGTATGATAACCGTGTTGACGAAAGTGGAGCTACATCTATATATAAAGGCAAAAAGTTGCTTATATCAACAAGCGGCGAATCTTCTAATGATCCAAAAATAGATATTAGCGAATATATTCTATTTAAAAAAAATGACCCTGATTACTTAGACAGACAGGTACGCGTAGCCCAGTTTGATTATATTGATAAGATTACAGATGAATCTTATATGAAAACTTTAAAAGATTTTTCAAAGTCTCCTTCAGAAAATCTTCCTTATGAAGTTGATTACTCTGGTAATTATATTAAGTATCAAGGCATTTCAGATACATCTGGATATGAGGCTGTAACTTCAGGAGCATCAGAGTACTATAAAATAAATTCTAAGTATATAAGAGCAGTTGACATTGGCTTTAGTATGAACGAAGGTTTAAACACTTTAACAGGTTGGATTGCTTTACCAATATCATACTTCGAATTTACATCAGTTACAGGTAATGAAAAACCTGATTTGGAAAAACTTAAGTCATTGTTAAAGCAGTATGTTTCATTAAGAGTTTACGCTCAGCCAAAAACAATAGATTTTAATCCAAGAAATAAAAATGATATTATCTATATCAACAAAGACTATATTAAAGTCGAAAAGGTACAACTTAATTAAAACTAATTATAAAGAGGAACGAATATGGTAGAATTTGTATATGATAATGAAGGCAATTCAGCATTTTGGGATGATGGAGATGCTTTCAACAAATATATGTCAGAAACATTAGGTGACACAGTTGAAGGTGGTCTTGACGTTGCAAATGAATCTTGGTTTAAGCACGACACAGGTGGAACTCTTACTGCTGTTGATGACCTTGAAGATTGGGTAAGACGCAATCTTGACTTGTCATTGGCACCTAATTGTAAAATCATTGATATTTACAATGACGATATGCCTTCAATCTTTGTAGGTATTCAAGGTCCTGAAAATGAGATTGAAGAACTTAAACATTGGGAGCCTTCAATCTGGGAATTCAAATTGAATCCAAAATATGTAAACAAGATTGGCTCAAGCACTTATGAACTTGTATTTGTCCTTCCTGATTACATTGATATTAACCCAGATGGCTTCGGCCGTAATGACAACGAACCTATGGAAGAAAGCAAAGAACCTGCTGAAAACAAACTTGAAGAAAACAAAATAAAAGAGGCAAGTGGCCGTGTTCAATGTGCTGATGAGCTTAAGTCATTAGTTTCAAGATTTGTCGCAGGATCAACTTCAATCGATTTAAAAGGTGAATCATACGATGAAAAATATGCCAATCGTATCAATGACTTGGCAGAACTTATGATTAAAGAAGCACAGTGGAACGGCTTCCCAACTGAAGCACTCAAGTATCTCCCTTGGATTATAAATCAAAATTGCTTATGTTTAGGTCCAATTGAAATCGGTGAATTCTGTAATGTTATTGAGAGGAAGCTTCACGAAATGAATGAAAGCAAAGAACCTGCTGAAAATAAACTCAAAGAAGGTAGAATACCACATCAGTTTACTGTGCCTCCTGCTTTTGAATGTGTTATTGATATGTGCAACGTTTTCGATAAGGTCAGCGGTGTTGACTTTAAAGACCAGATTCATTTGAGAGTTCGTAATGGAAGGTCTGGGTTTGAAAATGTTGGTTTGAATGTCCAATCTGTAATTGATTACTGTGACCAAAACGATTGCGAAATCGATGGTGTACAGATTTGTAAAGGAAACAATATTCTTTATGAAGTGAGTTTTACTGGTACAAATCCTGTTCACTTCTCTTCAAAGAAACCTGACAGACTTGATGATTTCAAGTCATACTCAAAAGAAGAGTTCAGAAGAGACATACAACAAATCGCAGAAGATATTAAAGCGTATTAAAATATAAAATAAATAAAGGCAGCCGTTGAGCTGCCTTTTTTATTTACTTTACTACTTCTTATAATTGAACTTATTAAGCTTTACCTTGAACCCAATTTTTCAATTGGTGAACGTGGACCGCACGATCTTGAGCCTCTTTCTGTTTACCATAATTGAAATGCTTTATAGTTGTTGAAAGATAACCTGTGATACGAGCATAGTCGTTAATCAAGTCGTGTGATGCACCACAAACTGGGCAGCTTTCCTTGAAATCAATATATCCTGAATAGCCACACTGTGTACAGTCAGAAATACGAACATTCAACGCAAAATATGGAATATCCTTCTTCTTTGCGTAAAGAACAATCTGCTCCAAAGCGTCAAGATTATTTACAGCGTTGTCACCAATCTCAACATAAGTAATACAACCTGCAGAAGAATAGCCTGTAAGTTGGCTTTCAATATCAATTTTATCAAAAGGAGAGATTTCTTTCCAAACTGGTACGTGAATTGAGTTTGTGAAATAATCTCTATCTGAAATGTTTGGCAACTTACCGTACTTTTTCTGGAACTTTTGCATTGCAGTGTAACAAGTTGACTCAGCCGAGTAAATCTTAAAACTTTCGTTAAAAGTCAGACTATATTTTCTTCTTTTATTTCTTTTACCAAAATAAAAGAGCCTCTCATTTCGCTTATTTAGCTACTCTACTCATTTATTCACTTAAGTATTTCTCTTAAGCTATACTTTCGATAGTCGTTAGAGACATCCTTTCGGACTTCCTACGGGGTTAGCTTGCCTTTATATGGTTTAGCCTTTCTTAACAGATTATTACTCTTCGCCCGTTTAGAGAGGGATTTTCATTTACCGTCGCCGGTAAAGCACCCACTAAAATCTAGGTGTATAGTAAACGCCAAAGTTTAGTCTGTATCTGCTATGTTTTTCGACTTCATCTTTTGCGCTTTGATAAAAAGTTTCAAGTAAAGATTTATCCATTTAAAATCTCCTTAAGTTTTTGTTTTGTATTTTCATTATCTTTTACCCAGTCACATTCTTTAATTCGAAGTAACTTTATCCCTTTTTCTTTACAAGCTAAGTCTTTCTTTCTATCACGTTCAATCATATCAGAAAGACTATGCCAATAATCACCATCATATTCAACCCCTAAGTTAAGACTAGGAATAAATATATCCAACTCCATAGGCCAAATTTGTTTATGGTCTGAATGTCTTGCATCTTGTCTAAAACTTAAGACAAACTCATAAAGTTCATTTTCACCTTTTGACTTTTTAGAAAAATGACCATTATGAAAACCACAAGTAACGCCATATCTTTCAATTAAAGTTTGTTTTGTCTTCTCTTTAATTTTAGCGTTTTGTTGTGGGTTTTCACAGCCAAACTTTTTCAAATTTGTTTCCTTTATTCTCTGTTTGCCAAAGTCAGATGCAAAAGGATTTTCTGTTCCATAACGTTCAATACAAGTTTTGTGCATCTTATCTTGAACCGCTTTTGACTGAGCTGGGTTAACAGTTCCATACTTAATCATATTAGTTGCTGAAAGCTTTTCTCTTGTATCTTTATCAAGTTGAGCACATCGGCATCCACAATGAGGGGCGTACCCAATTTGACAATTACAAAATCTATGTACATCTTTTTTACAAGTTTTACATTTTGGAAACTCTGTTAAATTATGTACATACCAATATACTTTTTGAACAAAAGGTAACTCAGGAAAATTTTGTTTTTCAATTTCTTTAACAATATCTTTCTGACCTTTTATCCAAGCAGCCCAACCTTTAGGGTTTTCTTTAATTTTTTGTAAAATCAAATCTTTATAATCCATATATTAACTAGTTAACACAAGATTTCTGCAGGTGTATATCTTTACTGTTTTGACTTACAAAAACAAAAAACTTCTTTTCTTTCTTCTTCTGTTAAAGTCTTCCCTTGAGCTTCTTCAATTTGTTTTATCATTTCAGCTGCAATATTATCAGCAGTAACTGGAGCATAATGCCATTCCTGTTTATATTCTGAACACTTTGCTTTGAACAATGCTTCTATTCTCTTTGCAAGTTCCATTCCTTTAGGGTCACACTGGTCACAACCGATAAGAATCTGCAATGTTTCTGCCAAGCCAAGCTGACCTATTGCCAAAGTACCGTGTTTGAGAACGCCTCTTATACCTTCTTTTGCAAACTCATCGCCGTAATAAAAGAATGTTTTATTGGTATACATAAACTCAGCAGAAGCTGGGTCCTGAGAACAAATCCAATCAAAGCGTTCAATAAGTTCGTCTTTACAATCGCCAATTGCCTTTTCAAGAGCATCCATAAAGTAATCAACAACATACTCTGTTGCGTCATCTTTTTCTGCTTTACGTTTTGCTTCCATTGCAATTGTCGGCATAATAACAGTTGCAGGTGCAATATTACCGCGCCCGTCTTTCATATGCTTATGAGCTTCATCAGGTGCGTTTATATCCCAACCTGAATATGTACGACAACCCATAGTTGAAGGATATGTTCTTGGGTCATCTTTGTTATAGCCTTGGTCCTGACTCCAATCACAGTTAACATAATTAGGGTACATACGCATTGAAGTACATTTGATTGCGTGTTTGAACAAATCATAGTTTGGATCATTCTTACTTGTGTTTACGCCGTCCATCATTTGGAAAATCTGACAAGGGAAGATTGATGTTTGTCCGTTTCCTGTACCTTTAATTGTTGCATCAAGGATTGCTCTGATAATAATACGACCTTCAGGAAGTGTACAAGTACCATAATTGATACTTGAGAAAGGAAGCTGATTACCTGAACGAGACTGAAGAGAATTGAGATTGTGCAACATTCCTTCAGCAGCTTGTTTAGTTTCCTGAATTGTATCAAATATCGCAGCCTGACGGAAGTTTCTGTCAAGTGCTTTATTGTCAAATGTAAAATCTTCAAACTTGAGGCCTAAGCGGTCAAGATATTCTTTCTTGTGCTCATCAATCCAATCATCAAGTTTGTTTCTCCAAATGCCTGCCTTGTCCTTATAGTCCTTGAACATCATATCAGGCAAATCAAGTTTTGTAAACTCTTCAGTTGATTTCAAATAAGCAACAATGTAATGCTTCATAAAAGACTTGCGTACATAAGGAACAAG
>Ga0326511_10004160_pt1 | contig 11588 bp, 20 predicted proteins | sample 0_2496_0518_D_FD_203701 | JGI IMG/M metagenome (GOLD analysis project Ga0326511, IMG submission 203701) | Bovine rumen microbial communities from UC Davis, California, United States - 0_2496_0518 | ecosystem: Host-associated > Mammals > Digestive system > Stomach > Rumen | place: USA...
TCTTTTTAATAATAAAGAATCACTAATTGAAAAATTGTTTAATTTTGGTAAGCAAGCAAATAATCAAAAGTGATTTAAAGTTCTAACCTTAAATGAATATATGAGTATTCAGCTTCATGAGTAGAACCTACCCTATTGCACTTCCTGAAATCGGGCACTACATATAGGATGGTAGATGGAGCCTTGTTATGAAGTAGATGCAGAAATCCGGCCTAATCTCATCCGTCAGAGAGAGACAGACATGTTTGACCGGGCCTTAAGAAACCAACCGCGCGAAGAATTAATGTTGGGGTGTGCAGGAACCATATACAGATATTTAGTTACTACTCAATTACAAATATCTGAGCGAATAGGTCACTGATTAGTAGCATTGATGAACATCAAACCTATAGATAGGAAAATACTTATATATTTTTATATTGGTACATATTTCCAACCTATGTACCATTTATTGGGCTATGGTGTAACGGTAACACGCCTGACTCTGGATCAGGAATTCTGAGTTCGAATCTCGGTAGCCCAACATAAACTAATTGAAAAACAATGTTTGGTGATTGGAAAAATCTATTAAAAGAAAGTGGAATTCTTCCTTATCAAGAAAGTGAGCATAAAGATAAACTTATAGATTTTCCTAAGTGTTTATCAGCATCTGATATACTTAAGATGCGTATGGATTCTTTAAGTCCTGAATTAAAGAAATGGAAATTTAAGCCGGGTCAAATAATTCGTATAAAGAAAGGTTCACGAGTATGGCTTATATGTTTACAGTCTAATATTATATTTGATGAAGAAGAAACTTATATACAGTTAACTTCCGTTGCTTATGATAAATCTGTAGCATTTGGATATAAGGTAGAGAAGAATATGTTTGGCCCTTTAAAATGGGACAATGAACATGATGAGTTAATGGTTGCATGTGAATCATTAGATTTATCAGAAACATATACAGAAAAGAATTTTTGTAATGACAGATTTTTTTGGATGGATTATGTTTATACTGGAGAAAATAATAAAACGGCAGGAGCAGAACATACACCAGAATGAGTGTTTATCTTTTGTTGTACCAAAAAATTAAATATAAAGTTATTTGTAGATGAGAATTCATGATACAATTTTAGCGTATTATTATTGTTATCAGCGAATTAGAACATGCAAGCTCTAAAGGTATTGAATATCGGCCGTAAAAATATCCTTTAACTTGAAGAAATATATAGGAATAACTTTATTATATGGCGCCTGGGACAGAGTGGTTAAGTCGTCGGTCTCTCAAGCCGGAATACCGGGTTCGAGCCCCGGAGGCGCTACAAAACTTTTTATCATTTATGAAGAAATTTGAAGTGCCCTATAATTTTGATAAAGATTATTTTGCTTTTTTAAATCATTATCCAGATTATTTTAAATATATTAAATTTATATACTTACCAGCATTTAAAGAGAATGGTATAGAAAATACGCGTGAGATTGGAGATGATAGTATGGAAAATAAAGAAAACTATCATAATTATGATAAGTATGTAAATATTTTAAAAAGGTTTCAATCATTAAATTTAGATGTTTGTATATTAATACAAAGAAATGCTACTTTGGAAATAGTACAAAAATATATAAATGAATTTAATATTAAATATTTTGTCATTAATAATGATGCATTGGCAGCAACATTAAAAGAATTGTATGGAGATAAAATATATTTAATATTGTCTATTACGCGTTCATTAACACAAGAAGAAATTGAAAATACAGATTTATCAATGTATGATGAAATTGTATTGGCATTTTGGTTTACACGGCGTTTATATAAAATAAAAGAATTACCAAAGAAATATAATTATACTATATTAGTAAATTGTTGTTGTGATCCTAATTGTAAAATTAAAAATAAATTATGTAATATACACTGGTTTAAAAATAATGCTACAATTTGTAAGAGAAATGACAATATAATAATATCGCCAAAAGATCTAATTTATTATGAAGATTATATACATTCTTATAAACTTGTAGATCGAACTGACAGATCCGTGGAAATATTCACAACATTTAGAAAATATGTAATAGGGTATGAAAATTTAAATAACCCTAATATTAAAAGAGGAAATATTGAATATTATAATTTAAAATAATGGGGTTTATAGCAAAGAAAAAGAAAAATAAAGATCTTATAAAACACAAAGATCTTATACAGAAATACAAAGATTATAAAGCTGGTTTATATCCACCAGAAAAAGAAGAATTAGATACTACTACAAAGACAATAGTAGATATTGAAGAATATATTGAAGAACAATATATAAATGAGATATTAAAGCAACAATGGGATAAACTAAGTATTTATGATGTCTTTACTGCATATGAAAGGCGAGTATTAAAGCGAGTATTAAAATTAGATAATTTATAAGGAGAGTAATGAAAATTATTCTCCTTTTGTATTTTTTAACATTAAAAATTTTATAGTACCAAATATTATTTGTATCTTTGCAGCAAAGAAATAATAAAAGTATGGCAGTTGTATATGAAATATATGAGAATGGAAAACTTATCAAGACTATAAGGAATCTTGATAAGATTGATTCATTTATTCAGAAATATAAAGAAAAACATGGGTATAAATGTATCTATGAAGGTTTGGGTGGTGATAATGGCCGTTATATTTTTGTTAATATAAAGAAGCAGAAAACTTCCATTATTACTTATAAAGAGTTTCTTGGTGTATATGACAAGAAAGGAAAGAAATTATATAATGGCGATATAATCCGTGATGAATATGGTAATGAGGCAGAGATAAGTGAACATTATAATTGGTCTGGTGATCCAAAAGCAAAACCAACATATTATTATCGTGTACAAAAACCACATTCATGGGGTTATTCAGAATATGATATAACAGATTTCTCTAAGTATATAAAGGTACATGATATATTTGAAAGTTTTACAATATAACTGTAATTATGGCACGCAGACAAGAAAAAATATGGAATGATCCTATTGCTCAAGTATATAATGAGAAGTATGGAAGAATTGGTATAGGATTATGCTATAAAATTGTTCATACTTTCGGAGATACTAAATATTCTCAAGAATTCTGTAAATGGATTGCAGATAAAAGAAAAACAGAAAAAACTTGGAATATCAGTTGGGATGATATGGTTATGCAATTTAATGTTCAAAGAATATAAATTAAATAATTAGGTGAAATGTTTAATCCTGAAATAATTGATTATAATAGAATAGTAATAGAAAGTAAATATGCATATGAAGAAGTTTGAATTAATTCGCTGGATTTTTGACTATGTGATGGCACATGGTGAGTTTTACAGTCACTCAGATGCTATTAGTGATGGATGTACACGTGATGGATTAACTAATCGTGTATTTGTAAAGAAAGTACAAATGGATTTGCCATTGGATGATTATGGTCTTCGTATTGACAATGTAAGCATTACTTGTCTGAATGAAAACATGAGTGATGCTACTGACGCAGATGTTCGTATTACATTCCTTGGCGCATTTGGAACCGCTCGTAAAGTTATCTATGCTAATGAGGCTACAGAAAAAACATTGAGGATTATTTATGCTGCATTAAATAAGTAATTATTATGGCACGTGAATTTAGAATTAGAACTTGTTTGGAATGTGCAAATTATGTGCCTAAACATACAGAGGTAGTTGGACATAAGCCTGATCCTGAATGTCCATGTATTTTGATTCCTGATGTGGTGGAACATGAGCATACATGTAAATTACATCCTGATGTCATGAAAGACTGGGGGCAGAAGCATGCACATAAAACACGTAAGGAAATGACGCCTGATATTCAGCTGGATTGTTATGAATTACCGGAGCATTTACGATTGCTTGATGACTGTATTAACAAAGCAGACGAAATTTTAGAGTATCTAGATAGAAAAGAAAAAGATGAATCTAAATAAGAGAGTTATACATGGCCATACGGATTTGGTATTAATACCAGAGAAAAAATATAGGGTTTGCTATGGAATTCATCAAGGTATTTATACATACAAAGGCCAATATACAAAAGAGGATAGTGAATTCTGGGATGGTGCATCTTCTTTTATTAATGATGAAACTAAAAAAGAATTTTGCTATTACGGGTCTACATCCCCGTATGAATTTACTGCTATAGTACATTCTGTATGATAAACAAAGTGTTGTAATTATTGTATAATAATATGATAATTACAACATTTTATTTATGAAACAATTAGATAGATTTTTTATCCCAAAACAAATTAAGGTGGGATATAATGAACGTTCAAATACATATACAGGAAAGTTAGGATATGTAATTTATTATGATCAGAAAAATGTATTAAGAAAAGAACGTTCTTGGCAGAGCTGGAGGCAAGAAAACTTAGGATTTAATGATTATCCTAATGAGCCATTAGAAGGGTTTGTTTTAAATAAGCATGTCGGAGGATATAAATCTGATTGGAATTTTCGTCAGAGTTATTGTCGTATTTATGATCCTCGTGGATTTGAATTTGAAATTACTATTGATAATCTTCTATGGATTCTCGATTGGGAAGATTGTATGCATGGTAAAGGACTTACCGGAAAATATATATATGGTTGGATTGGCGATCAACTTGTATTAATTCCTTGCTGTACTGATGATTATAAAGTATCACAGGAATATTCTGATCGAATGTTTAATGAAAGTAATTTAAAGACAAAAGATTTAGTACCTGGTGCTTCATATAAAGTTAAGAATGAAACAACACCATATATTTTTATTGGTAATTTAAAGGTACAAAAATTTTTGGGTAAAGGTTATACAACAAAGTCATTCTTTATTTGTGCTAATAAAGATGATTCATCTAAATGGAGTAGACGAAATAATGAAAATACTTCACTTTATGCGCTAAATAAATCTTCTATACTTTGTAAGATTGCTGATAATATTATTACACAAGAAGAGGTAGATGAACTTGTTTATAGATTTAATCTTACTGCATACTCTTATGAATTCTGGAATACTACAAATAATATAGAAAAGTTCATGCATTGCAATGATGATATTGCATTAAATAAAAAATTATTTGAACATGAACATTGGGATTATGAAGATGAAAAGAACAACTATAATCGAATAGCACTTATTTCAGAAGATGGTAAGAGTGTTAGTATTGTAAAACCATATTATCATTCTGTAGAAAGGATAGGAGGATACTCTTATTACCGTAGTTATAATATTGTACCAAAAGGCTATTATAAATTTATTGATTTAACTACAGACATGCAAATTACTAAATATAATGATATGGGTCATGCTGCACATAATCATAGTTATTGGTATGATAGAGGAGAAAAAGCGGAGAATGACATATATAAAGATCATGGTGATGATACATTTGTTAAATTGACATTTGTAGATAGAGATGATGCATTCTTTAAAACTAATGAATATGGAACATTATATTATCAAACAAAAGATGGTTATATAAGTGATTCATTACAGCAGCTTATTAAGAAAGAATCACTTTCTTATAAATCGCAGATTATTACAGAAGAAGTAAATTGTATATTACTTCCTGTAAAATTACCAGAGGAAAATGAGGATAATAAATAAAAAAATTATTAAATTAAATTATGAATAGAGATAATATTATTGATGAGAAGATTCAGAGTTTAAAGGAGTTAGAGAAAAAGATTAAAGGTAAGTTAGAAAATCAAGAAAAATTTATTACAAATTTAAAGGTTGATTCTATTAACTTACGTACTGTTAATAATGAACAAGCTCTTAAAGATGCATTTGAAATTATTTATAGTAAAAATGAAGCAAATAGTGCATTTATCAGTGTAGTTGTAGATCCAGATACAGCTCCAGATAATTTGGAATTTAAAATTAACGGTTATACATATGATGAATGGGTACATGATTTCCGTATTCTCTATATAAAGATTTCTGCATCTAAGAAGCTTGATACTGTAACAAAAGCAATAAAACAACTTGAAGATTATTATAGTGACGATAAGCAAACAGAGAATAAATTTAATGCTTTGTTATCAGATATTGCAGATATTATGAAATAATTGTCTTTACTTATAGTAGGGATTTACAGAGGCTTTGAATATTGTGCCAGATAAACAATGTTTATAATCCGGATGAAATATTCCGGATTTTTTAATTAAATAATGCTAAAAGATTTTTCAATATCATTATTTTTTTATAACTTTGCAAAAAATGTAATAATATCAATATGAAAGAGCGATATATAAGTAATTCTATTTATAACCTTAAAAGCATAGCAAAATCGCATGGTTTAAAGGTTGAATTTGAAAACAAGATTATTGGTTTTTCTTTTACTGTATATAAACCAAAATTTTTTGGATTATATAATAAAAAACTTAAGGAATTCATTGGTATATGGACATATGAACAGGATTTTGATAAGAAATGGCAAGAAACCCATGAATATATAAAAAATTATAAAGATGAATAAATTAATATTAGAAGATTCAGAAACCATATTAGATGAAATCTGGTGGCGTATTGGACATGGTGAAATTATAGAAACACTCACAGAGTTAGATGGATATAAACGACAAATGCGTTCACCATTGCCAGAATATGAAACTGCTGCATTAGTAAAGCAAATAAAGCGCCGTAGGCCATTTTTCTTTATAGCGGGATTATATATAGCTTATACATTTATAAGTTTTATAGTATGGCTTATCACTATAATATATTTGAAATTATCTGGAATGGGAACTGCTGTAACTGTTCGATATAATTCATTAGATGGTTGGGATTTATCACATCCTGTGTGGGTTTCTGTTATTATGGTAAATGTGGTTATTGCAGTTTACATATTCTTTGGAATGACTATTCTTAATATGATTAGAAAGTTCATTATTGTTATAATAAAAACATATTACAAATATAAAGAAGAAAAATAATGGAAATTATTATTGGTATTATATTATTTCTTTTTATACTTCCAATTATTATAATATTATTATCTGGAACATATATAGGAGATAATACAAAAGTAAAGAGCAATAATGATTTTATTAATCATCTTGCTGAAGATTTTCATAACGAAATAGGAGTAAAAATATATGACTAATATTGCAGCATTGGCATCTGGAGGAGTTGATAGTTCTGTTTCCATTTATTTGTTAAAGGAGATGGGATATAATCCTGATATGTTCTATATCAAGATTGGTATGGAAGATATGGATACTGATTATTCATGCACACAAGAGGAGGATCTTGAAATGGCTACTGCAGTAGCACATAAGTTTGGATTAAAGCTTAATGTAGTTGATTTACAAAAAGAATATTTTGATAATGTTGTATCATATGTTATTAAGCAAGTAAAAAGAGGATTAACACCTAATCCAGATGTAATGTGTAATCGACTTATTAAGTTTGGTGCATTTAATGATAAGGTTGGCAAGGATTATGATAAGATTATGACAGGCCATTATGCACGTATTATTGAAAAGGATGGAAAGTGCTGGCTTGGAACTGCACCAGATCCAGTAAAGGATCAAACAGATTTTCTTGCACAAATTGATACATGGCAACTTAATAAGGCAATGTTTCCTATTGGTGATTTATCAAAGCAGCAAGTAAGAGATATTGCAGAGAAGATTAATATTGCTCCTGCACACCGTAAGGATTCACAAGGTATTTGTTTTCTTGGTAAGATTAATTATAATGACTTTATTGAAAAGTATCTTGGAAAATTACCCGGTGATATTATAGAGTATGAAACAGGAAAGATTGTTGGAAAGCATAATGGCTATTGGTTTCATACTATTGGTCAACGTAGAGGATTGGGATTAAGCGGCGGCCCTTGGTATGTTTGTAAGAAGGATATTACAAACAATATTGTATATGTTACTACTCAGCATGATTTTACGAAGTTGTTTGATAAGAGAGGACGAGATTATAGAAATGATTTTATCTTCTTAAATACAAATATCCATTGGATAACAGAAAATCCTTTTCCAACGGATAATGATATTTGTTGGCAAAATGGAAATAATCCAGAGATAACGTTTAAGATTCGTCATTCACCAGAGTTTCATACAGGCACTATGCATAATCTCAATGGAACATGGTGGATTAAGACTGATGAGAATATTGGCGGAATTGCTCCCGGACAATTCTGTGTTATATATGATAAAGATCATAAAATCTGCTATGGTTCAGGCGAAATTCAATTATAATAATATAACATAAAAAATAATTATTATAAATGACAAAAGAACAGTTATTGCAACGTGTTAAGAATGAATATGAAAGTACGATTGCATTGGCAAAAAGTAATGTAGTATCATTATCCGAATCAGTTGGTTTAGAAAAAGAAGCAGATACACTAAAAACTATAATAAGTTGGATAGAACAGCTTGATTGATTTATGGAAAAGATTGAGATAACAGCAGATATATTAAAACAAGCAGAATTTAAGGAAATTACAAATAATTATGACAGGGATTTCTGGAATAAGAATGGAGTTGATAGCTATTCTGAATGGTGGAAACGAACAGATTCTATAGATGGAAATAACTTTATCATAATAAATTGCAAGAAAGGTGTAACAAATAATAATGCTGCATGGGGAATACATGTAGATAATTGTGATGCTGATAGTATTGGTTCTGCTGATATAACATATACTTGGCAGTTTAATATGTTAATGGAAATATTGGGAAGTAAATTTAGGCTTTAATATATGAATACATTTTTAGATTTAAAGGAAAATGATAAAATCTATATAGTAAGGAATCAAGGTAAACGTATTATTACAGTTGATGAGTTTTCTTCTATTTTAGATATTGATGAACGTATGAAAGTAGAAGATGAATTTAAAGATATTCTGATAAAGACTTTATCATTTGGCATTATTAAAAAGATTATATATCCTGGTAAAAGGCGTACAGGACCATATAATTATATGAAAATGAATGGGGATCAACCTATAGGAGTTGGATCATCATACGGTGAGACAGAAGATGAAAATCTTATACAGTTTGAAATTCTTGATGTAGAAAAGGATGAAGTAGGTACTATAAATATATATTCTCCTAAAGAATCACAATCAAGTGAATTTGGTGGTGTTTCTTATTTTACAGATTTGATGGAAGCAAAGAACTATATTTTTAAATTGTATGAAAAACAAATTGTAGAGTTACAAGAAAAAAGAGATAGGATAACAAAAAAGATTATAGAGATTGCAACTTTACGTAATAATTTAGAAAATGTTTATTAAATTTACAGATATAATTAATAATCAAACGGTAACAATCAATACAGATTATATTATCTATATTTCTCATTTGGAATATAGCATATTTACATTTCCTGGAAAAGATTTAGATAGTTTACTTGCAACAAATACTTTTAGTAATGTATATTATCGAAATGATATAACAACACGTACAGATAAAGATAATACTATTATAAACCTTATCTTTACATCAGATATACGAAATAGAGAGTATTATATGGTTCATAAAGCATTAGAGGTATATGTAGCAGAAAGAAAAAATATTATATTAAAAAGTGCAGATATTTTTAGATTAACTATGACAAATGGACAGACTTTTTATTGTGATAATACTATATATAATACAATATGTAATAATAATGATAATTTAGTTATTGAGTCATGATAGAATTTATAAAATGTGCAAATCTTATTACATATAACATTATTAGTAATACTATTAAATCTATATTGAATATGGTAATAAAAATAGGTAAATCTCTTGTTGTTGATGGTAATACACTATCCTGGTGGGATGGTAAGAAAAATATATCAACATCATATGGCAGAGGAAATGTAAATATACAGATAGGAAATTGCTCAGTAACAAGCGGCGATCCTGTAGTGAATATTTCTGTTGAAGGTGATACTGGAGATATTAGTAATGTTGCGGGTGATGTAACGGTTAGTGGTAATTGTAAAACTATAAAAACTACTTCTGGAGATATTAAAGCAGGAAATGTTAACGGAGGTGTTTCATCTATTTCCGGTGATATTGAAATATCTGGTAATGTAAGTGGTGATGTAAAAACCACTTCTGGCGATATTACTGCTGATGGAATTTCTGGAGATGCTAGTTCTATGTCTGGAGATGTTAATATTAAGCAAAAGACAAAGACAGTTATAAAAGAAGTGGTTAAAGAATCATCTGAAAAGCAAAATAATGAAATTGCATAATTTTATTTTATAATTTATAAACAATATAATATAAACAATCAATTCAAATTTTATTTAAACAATGAGTTCAACAATGATTTTTATTTTGGTTGGAGTAGCTATTGTGCTGTTCCTTGTAATTCTAGGATTCACTACATATGTTAAGGCACCACCTTCATATGCTTATATCCTTTCTGGTTTCCGTAAGGAACCTCGTGTATTAATCGGTACTGGTGGTTTTAAGATTCCTGTTATCGAACGTCTCGATAAAGTATTCTTGGGACAAGTATCAGTAGATGTAAAGACATCAATTCCTGTGCCAACACATGACTTTATTGATGTTATGGTAGATGCAGTTTGTAAGGTTCGTGCACTTCCTGATCTAGTAGGTACGCGTCTTGCTGCAAAGAACTTCCTTAATATGACACCGCAGCAAATTGCTAATGAGATTAAGGATTCTCTTGAAGGTAATATGCGTGAAGTTGTAGGTGCAATCACTTTGCAGAATTTGATTACTGATCGTGATAAGTTCTCTGATGAAATTCAGGCAAAGGCAGCAAAGGATATGCAGAAGCTTGGCCTTGAGGTTATCTCTTGTAACATTCAGAATATTACTGATAGCAATAAGCTTATTGAAAACCTTGGTGCTGATAATACTTATGCTATTCGTAAGAATGCAGCAATTACTAAGGCAAATGCTGAGCGCGATATTGAAATTGCAGAGCAGAAAGCAAAGAAGGAAGCAAATGACATTCGTGTTCAGACTGAAACTGAAATTGCAGAACGTAATAACAACCTTGCAATTAAGAAAGCTGAATTGAAGAAGGAGTCTGATACTATTCAGGCTGATGCCGATGCTGCATATGAGATTCAGAAGCAGGAACAACAGAAGACTATTAATATTAAGACTGTTGATGCACAGATTGAGCAGACAAAACGTGAGCAGGTTCTTTCAGAAGAGAAGATTAAGATTACTCAGAATGAGCTGAAGGCAAACGTTAATGCTAAGGCTGATGCTCAGAAGTATGAAACACAAGTTAATTCTGACGCAAAAAAGTATCAAACAGAGATTGATGCACAAGCTAAGTTGGAACAGCAGAAGCGTGAGGCTGAAGCAAAGGCTTATATGGCTGAGCAAGAGGCACTTGCTGTTAAGGCAAAGGCAGATGCGCAGAAGTATGAAGCTCTTCAGGAGGCAGCTGGTATTGAAGCTAAAGGTAAGGCTGAAGCAGAAAAGACTCGTATGTTGCTTGAGGCTGAAGCTGCAGGTATTCTTGCTAAGGGTAATGCAGAGGCTGAAGCAATGCAGAAGAAGGCAGAGGCTTATGAGAAGTATGGTTCCGTTGCAATTATTGATATGTTAAGTAAGATGAATGAGAAGGTTCTTCCAGAAATTGCTAAGAATATTGC
>Ga0326511_10004161_pt1 | contig 11583 bp, 11 predicted proteins | sample 0_2496_0518_D_FD_203701 | JGI IMG/M metagenome (GOLD analysis project Ga0326511, IMG submission 203701) | Bovine rumen microbial communities from UC Davis, California, United States - 0_2496_0518 | ecosystem: Host-associated > Mammals > Digestive system > Stomach > Rumen | place: USA...
CTTGTCCAGGTTCTTCAGGTTATGCTGCTTAGCCAGCGCAGCCACCTTGTCAGGGTTACCGATAAGGATAAGGTCTGCGATGTCCTGTTCCAGCACCTTATCTGCTGCGATGAGAGTACGCTCCTCCTCAGCCTCTGGGAGGACGATGCGCTGCTTGTTAGCCTTAGCACGCGCTACAATCTGATCAATTAAGCTCATAGTAATGATTTTTTAATTATGAATAAATGAATTATGTTTTGTTCAAAAGTTCAAGAGTTTAAGAGGTTACAGCTCCTCTGTCAGTATCGCCTCGAGATTCTCAGCCGACAGACGCAGGCGGAAATGCCCCTTTATGGCAGCCGATATGCGTCCCGTCTCTTCTGACACCACTATCGCTACGGCGTCTGAGTGTTGCGATATGCCCATTGCGGCTCGGTGGCGCAGTCCCAGTTCGCGCGGAATGTTTAGGTCGTGGCTCACTGGCAGTATGCATCCTGCTGCCTTTATGCGCTGTTTGGATATCACCATCGCTCCGTCGTGCAGCGGCGAGTTCTTGAAGAATATGTTCTCTATCAGTCGCTGGTTTATCTTAGCGTCCACCTGATCGCCCGTCTCCACTATATCGTCGAGCGGCATAGCCCTCTCTATCACTATCAGCGCGCCGCATTTCTGTCTCGCCATACTCATGCATGCCATCACTATCGGCATTATCGCCTCGCGGTCCACGTGTTTCTTCACTGCCTTATTGTCCTTCACAAACCATTTCAGGAATGTTGACATCTTGCTGTGACCGCCGATGGAATATAGGAACTTACGTATCTCGTCATGAAACAGCACGATGATGGCTATCGTACCCACTCCCACCAATTTGTCGAAGATGGCACCCAGCAGACGCATCTCAAACACCTGAGACACTAAGAGCCACAGCACCACAAACGAGAGTACACCGATGAACACGTTGATAGTGCGCGATTCTCTCATGAACCGGTAAGTGTAATACAGCATTAGTGCCACTAACACTATATCTACTACGTCTTTTATGCCGAAAGAGAAGAACAAGTTTTTTAGTTCAAAGGGGTTAAATGTTCAAGGCTTCATACACTTTGATGGTGTCAGCAGCCTCCTTCACGTCGTGCACCCTGAGGATGTCTGCCCCACGTTCCAGAGCCAGCAGGTTCAGCAGCATAGTGCCCTGCAGGGCGGTTGCGTCATTAGGACTACAGTCAAGCAGTTGCCACACCATGCGCTTTCGACTCACACCAGCCAGCACGGGCAGTTCGGGAAATTCCTCCCTCAGCCGTTGCATCCCGTTCAGCACCTGGTAGTTGCCCTCCACCACTGGTGTCTTGCCGAATCCGAAGCCTGGGTCGAGGATTATTCTCTCTACACCCAGCGCCTGTAACTTATCCACCTCCTTGCGGAAATGCTCCACCATGCTGTCCATGTCAGGCTGTACAGACATCAGCACGTAGCCCGCCTTCAGTCGTGCCACCGTAGCAAACATTCTGTCGTCAGCTCCCTCGGTCACGTCGTTTATCAGTTCGACACCAAACTCCTCTACCGCCATCTGCGCCACTTCAGCTCTGAACGTATCCACACTCAGCGTTGCCTTGCTATGCCCACGTCTTATTGCCGTCAGCGCCATGCGCAATCGCCTCATTTCCTCGTCCTGACTCACTTCCGTAGCCCCTGGTCGGGTGGAGTAAGCTCCTACGTCTATTATAGAGCCTCCTTCAGAGATTATCTGCTCTGCTCTTGCCTCAATCTCATATTCCGTCTGCGTCCGACTTCCTTCATAGAAGGAGTCTGGAGTACAGTTGAGTATGCCCATCACTATAGGTTTCATGTTGCAGGATGCATCCTTGTGTTACTGCTTTTCACGCCTTTGTGCTACAAAAGTGTTATAACTATTGTTAAATTATTGAAAATCAGTGGAAAAGCCCACTTGAAACTACAAGCTGGTAACAAAATAGTAACAAAACAAGGATTTAACATCCCTATTGTGGGCTTATCTTGGTACAAAGGTAGGCATTTTTTTTTAATCTGCAAAAAAAGTGGGGCAAAAATTAAAGTTCCACTTTGTGCATGCCTTTGTGTGGCGTGGGGGCTGTGTATTCTTCCCATTTATTTTTTATTCGCTTGTAGTATAAATCTTCGTTCACTTTTTCGCCTGTAGTGGTTCGCACATCCTTGAACATATTTTCTATTTCCTGGCTCATGCTGTCGGCTGGTTTATCAGTCCTTTGCAGTATGATTTCATGCAAGGTGTGTGCCAGGCTAAAATAGCCCTGTTTCTCTTGCTCGCGCCTTATGGCTTGCAAAGCTTCATTATCTAATGCCCCCATGAAATTGGAAAGCATAGTATCAATGTTGTATGATTCCATCAGGTTGCCGCTGGTGTCTTTGTCTATAGTAAGTAATTGTGGGCGGCTGCATAAATTCTGTTCCATAAACAGGATGGCATGGCTTATGGTACGCTTTTTGTTGCCCTGTAAGGAAATGGGGCTGTAGCTGTCTTTTAGTGAAAATATAGTGTTTGCAAAGGCATTCATCATGGCGTTATGTTCATACGTTATCAGGCTGCCAACATCAAAGTAACGCACAATAGCCATCAGCAATGCCTGTAATAGTTCGTACATGCTCATTCCAAAGCCATTTGCTATAGCTGCCAGCCTGTTCCTATCTTCGTGGCTTATCTTCGTGGCTATGGTAGTAAAAAAGCCCTGTTGTTTGCTGTGTTTTGCTCTCATATACAAGTATCATAGTTCTATTGTACATGGAAAAGGGCTTGTGGGGTTTTCATATCGGATTCAGGGCAAATTATCATGATAAATTTTATTATGGCGCGCAAAATTGTGGGAATGCCTATTCTTGGGAAAGAATCGTTACTTAATAGCGTGTTTTCAATGGTTCTTTTTCGCAATCAGGAAATTTTTATGCCGTTTAAGTGGGTTTTTCTGCCTATCAAAGCCCATTTATCTTTTAATTTGCATTATGTTGAGGTGTGGGAAAAACTACCCTCCCAAAATCTGCTTTGTCAATAAAAGGCTAGGCAAGTGGATTTGGGAAAAGCAATGAGCATAAAGAAAAAGGCATAGCGGGGGTGTTCTGTGCCTATGTAAACAATCTTTTAAGTGGGAATATGTTTTGTTTGGGGCAAACAACATGCTTGCTTGTGAGCATTGCCCAAATAGATATCTGCATGGTAGGAAATTACCCTAACATTTTAGGAAAGTATTGTTTTAACGCTAGGCTAGGCAAGTGGATTTGGGAAAGGCAAGGGGGCTTCAATAAAAAGCATGGCGTGGCTTGCGCCTCATTATTGCTGGTGGGGGTTTGGGGGCTTGCCCCCACCATATAAGCCCTTACGCGCGCGTATGTGTGTGCGCATATACGCATTTAGCGTGGTATGCGTATATGCACACACACTTTAGCAAATTTCTTTTTGCGCACTTTTTCTTTGCAAAATCATGTGGGGGGATGGCAAACGTTGAGGCTGCCAGCTCGGGGGATTCCCAACTAACAGCCTCAACATTACAATTGTCAAAAGGTGCTGGCGGCTTGCCATCATTTGCGTATGAATGTTATTTTTGAATCAATCATTGCTTTGCCATATCGCTCCAGCGAAATAATGCCCTCCCTTTTAGCTTGCCAAATTACGCTGTTTGTCAGCTGGTGTCCTGTGCAATCTGTTTCAATATCGTGTCCATCAGTTTCGTTGCACCAATAGAATGTGCCAACAAGAAAAGCGCGCTTTGCCTCTGCTGTTGAAACACCAACTAATTTAGACTGCTTTCCATGTCCAAAACGGCATTGGCATTCAAGGTTGCCAGCATAGCCCTGAAAAAGGTTTATTGGTGGCAATACAATTCCATGCGCGTTGTGTATGGCTGTGCGCTCATCCTCGCGCACCAATGGCGAAATAGTCCAATGCTCATCCTTTGAAATGTCAAAGCCAAAATATTCTTGTGGTTCGCCTGAAAAAGCAAGGGTGCAAATGCCTTTCCTCGCGCTGTATGTTTTCAGCTCGCGCAAAAGCAATTGCCATGTGTATTTTGTGGGCTGTATGCGGTCAAGTCCTATAACAAAAACAAAGTCAGGCTTCATGCTGTTGCATGCACCCTTGTAGGCTGTCAGGAAATCCCCATCGGCTGTGCCTGTCGGTATGGTTTGAATATTGAATGTTGCAATATCTTTCCCCATCCCTTGCATAAGCCATTCTTTGGCGCGCTGGGTGGCGTTGGTAACCGCTATAGCTAGAATATTTTTGTATTTTGTTTTAACTTGGAAATCAAGCCATTTTTGCCCTGTCAGTATGCAGCCCATCATGCCTTGTGCAAATTTTTGCATTTCAAGTTCAGATGTTCCGCTTTCCGCTGTTACTATCTTAAATTCGCCATGCTTCAGTATGGCTTTGCGCTGGCGTTTGCCTGTGGCTGTGGCGTATGGATTTGTCACAGCTGTTACGGCTATGCTGCCAGCATTTATTGTTTTGCTTAATGGCGAATCAGCATACATCAGCTTTGTATGGTTGCCGCTGCCGCTTTTGGCAATGTAGCCGTTAAGGGTGGCAATCTCAACAGCTTTAACAAAAGAATCCTTGTTAAACTCGCCAGCCGTTGCGCCAAAGCAAATATCAGCAAACTTGCTCTGCTTTACCCATCGCGGTGCAAATGTCCTGGCAAGTTCCTGAATACGCAACAGCTTTATAAGGTCGCGTGGCATACAGGCTTTGCCCTCGCTGTCAAGTCCGAAATAAGCGCGCTTGGGTTCTAAATTGCTGCCATAGCTGAAACAAAAATATGGCTGTTCGCTGCTTTCGCCATCGTCATTTAGCATGTTGAGGCTATGCGATTGTAGCTGCCAAAGGTTGTGGGCATGGGTGGCAAGGTAGCTGCTTGTTTCCTCATCCCCATCTGTCAGCTTGAATCCAGCCAAAATGATGGCATTTTGGTAGTATGCCAATTCGTTCAAATCCCAAAATATTGGGCGGCTGGTCTGCTTTGCGTATGCTTGCACATCGTCAATTATTACAAGCTTTGCGCCTGTTTCCTCAATGGCTGTGGCAATGCTGCATAGCAATTCATCAAACGGCATGGCTTCAGGAATCAGCCTTGTTATAGCGTTGCAATCCTTGTGCGCTGCTTCGTCATGCGTAAACAACAGGGCGTTGCCTGTGCTGCTTATCTTCAATTGGGGCTGGTAGGGCATATCTTGCCCGCTGGTGGCTGTCTGTGCCAATAGTTCAAAGAATGCGTTGGCTATGCCAGCCGTTGCATAAACACATGGCACACATTCGCCAGCCGTTGCCGCTGGGTGGTATTGTTCCAGCTTCGCGTGGTTCGTCAGCAAATCGGCTGCATACAGCCTTAATGCTGTGGAATGCTCAAAGGCATTTACAATGGTTGGCAATCCATCATTCTGCAAGGGTGTTGTTACTTTTATTGTAATCATAGCTTTTAATTTTTTGGGTTCATTTTTCCGTTAAGGCAATAACGCATTGCATAGTGTTCCGCTTCTGCCAGCGTTGAAACGCGGTTCTGCTTCATCCAGCTTTCAATTTCTTGCCTGTCGAAATAAAGCAACTTGCCGCCTGGTCGGTAATACGGAATCTGCTTTGCGCATGTCAATTTATACAAATGGCTTTTGCTCAACCCTGTTAGGGTTGCCAAATCTTCAATGTTTAGCACATGCTTTGAGGCTAACAAGCTGGCGCGTTCTATGCGTTCCAGCCTTGCAATAATTTCTTGTTGTTCCATTATATATTGGTGTTAGATATGTTTTGGCTGCTTGGGGAATCTGCAAGCATTCCCCTTGCTGTGCCTGTCCCCTCCGTTGGCGGCTTGCAGTCCATCCAACATCGGAAATCAAGCGCAAAGGAAATGAAAATTTTGAAACTATGAAAGTAACAAAAACAAAAAAAGTTCCGCATAAATTGTTTTTAATTTATGCGGATTTATGCGGATTTTTGTCTTAAAATATTTAACAGAAAAAAAAACTTTTTCTATGCACCTTGCAAGGCTTCTTTTACCTCCGTTGGCGGCTCTAATTCTTTCAGCAAGGCTTCTGCTTTTTCCATTGCCTGTTGCATGTATTTGCTTGTTTCTCCATCCTGTGTGCTGTCGGTTTCGTTGAGGCTGGCAAAGTCATCCTCTTTATTGAAATATTTTTTGCGTAAATCGTCATAGTTATGGTGTCCCCCAAATGGGCATAATTTTTGCGCTTCTTTGTCTGTTTTTGCTTCTATGCCTAATAGCCTCAACGTTGCCCAATAGCTTGGGCATTGCTTCAAAATGTCTTTTCTCCTATAGGCTATAAACAAAGCCAATACAGCATTGGGGGCATTCAGGCTTTGCAATTCATTCCTGGTATATTCCTGTATGATTTCCACATGCTCCTTGTATTTCGCTGCTATAGTGTCCCCAAATGTGTTTGCTGGTCTGCCAACAGGCTTTTTGGCGTATGGTTGCATGATTGCCACATTTGCCCCCTTTTGTGGCGTTGGTGGCGTTTCTGTGCTGTTGGTGGTATTACTACCCATTTCCATGCCGTTTGTGTCGCTGGTGGGCTTTTTTGTTCTTTGTGTGGGTTCGTATAGGTCGCGCACAAATTCTGCAAACGATTTATTCGTAAAAAGCAAACTATCATAGCCATGCTCTTGCAGTTCGGATTCAGGCAAACGCGTACCATATTGGCGTGCGCACGCAATTAAGCCACATACCATTTTGCGTATTTCACTCATTGCAAGCCAATGGGGGTCATTTGGCGTGCGTGGGTGCTGTATGGCATTATCTTCAACAGCAAATGTTCTCAAAAGGTCAAACGTATCTGCAATTAGAAATTGCTCCCTTGCTTCATTGGTGCTTTCTTCATACACATCCGCAATGGCTTCAAAATGTTTATTTGCTTCTTCATTTGTCAATATGTATGGCGGTTCTGTAACTTGGTTGAGAAAGTTACGAATCGGCTTTCTTGTATGGTAGTTTATCATTGCCAGCCCTCCCTGAATTAAAAGCCATCGGCTAATTTGTCTAATGCTTCATCGCGGTCTTTGCCTATAATGTCAGCATAAATCTGTGTAGTCTTTATGTTTTCATGTCCTAACATGTTGCTAACAACATACAAGCTTGCCCCTTTTGTCAATGCCAATGTTGCAAAGGTGTGGCGGCTAACATGAAAGCTGATTCTCTTTGTTATGCCAGCGCGCTTTGCCCACTTGTCTATGTTATAATTTAGCGTTTTTTTAGACAAACTAATATTAAAAACATTGTCTGTGCCTTGCTTCTTTGGTAGCCATTTTAATGCCTGTTCATTCAGCTTTATTTCAGGCAATGCATGGCGCGTTTTCTGCATAACAATGGAAATGTACTTGTTTCCGTTGCGGCTTATTATATTGTGCCATTTCAAATTAAGAATGTCACTTATTCGCAATCCTGTAAAACAGGCAAACAAGAATGCTTGTTTCACTACATTGTTACGCTTGCAGTCGGTGGCAATCATGGCTTTTAACTCGTCAATAGTCAGGTATGGTCTTTTGCTTTTATCTGCTTTAATGGGCTTTCTGTCGTGTTTGTCAAGATTCTTTGTTGGATTATTTGAAATAAGCCCATCCTTTACAGCCCTATTTAATGCACTTACAAAAACGCCAAAATATATATTTGCTGAAGAATGCTTTATTGTCTTTTTGTCTTTATGGTTATGTGATTGCGCACTTGAAAGGTACTTTATGAATCCCTTGCACCATTCTTCATCAATGTCTGCCAGCCTTGTATTTTCTCCTTTGTAGGCTTTAACATGCACTTTTACTACTTTGGTATTTATAGCAACACTATTACTTTGGCTGTTTTCTTCCGCCTCTTTCCTACAATATTCCAGCCAATCAAGCAACAGCGTTTTGCCGCCTCTGCCATTTTGCTTTATGCCTCCCTTGCCCTGTATAATGTCAATTTCACGTTGGTTGCGAATAGCCTTTGCAGCCTGTTCTGTGTTTTGGTTCTGCACTTTTGCCGCTGGGCTTGTTTCAGGCACAAGGTATAATTTTAGGAATTCATAGCTACGCTTTCCATCCTTGTAGATGTCAAGGTAATAACTTAATCTGCCTTTAGATACAGGCTTTGTTCTCAATGTTACGAATGAGGATTCTCTCTTTTCTTTTTTAGGTCTTGCCATATTCGTTTCTATTTTGTTACCAGGTGCAAAATTAAGCATAATTTTTCAATCCACAAAGAAAACGAGTAACAAAATAGTAACAAAATAGTAACAAAAATGTACCAAACAAAAGAAAATCAGCAAGTACGCCAACATTCGTAACTTGCTGATTTTCATTTCCTTTGTTTTACTTTTGTTTTCCTTTCACGCTTTTGTGCTACAAAAGTAACAATATTTTCGCAGTTACGCAAGAAAAAAGTTTAAAAAAAATGTCAAAGAGCACTCTCGGACTTCGTTCGTGGCCTGTAAACTCCGTCTTTTTGTTGATACAAAGGTACTAAAGAATAATGAGGTATGCAAGTTATTTCGCACTTTTAACACAGGAGTAGTTGAGAAACTGCAGATGCTTAGCAAGGGGGATGCAGAGGGGGCTCCTCTGCACGCAGAAGGGCCACTTCTGCATGCAGAAGCATTGCCTCTGCAGGGCATTTTAACCAATTGTGTAACACATTGAATATCAGAGCGTTGCAGATAGTGCATTTTTTGTAAAAATAATCCTTTTTTTACCCAAATGGCACAAACAGGGCAAAATGTGCATTCGCATTTTTAACACTTTGGGATTGCAAAGCGTGACAGCGTGACAGCGTGACAGTTCGAGTTTTGGTCATCACTTTGTCAAGAAATAGGTGCAATATTATATAATATATATATATATTAATATATATATATATTATATAATATTGAGGTTAATTTAGGGGTATTCCATTACGATTTTTCTAACTGTCACACTGTAACGCTGTAACGCCTTGGAAGTTTTTTAAAAATTTTTCTCCCCTGATATTTGGTAGTGTCAAGAAAAATTCGTACCTTTGTATTGAAATAATTCAGTGGCCTACAAACGTAAAATATAATAAGGGAAGATGAAGACTTTTTTTAATGCGAAAGACCTTGGCGACATCAAGGGAGCGCTGGCAGAGGCGCAGTTGGTGAAGAAAGACCGTTATGCTTTTCAGCATCTTGGCAAGAACAAGACCCTGCTGATGGTGTTCTTTAACAACTCTCTGCGCACCCGTCTGTCAACCCAGAAGGCAGCAATGAATCTGGGCATGAACGTGATAGTGCTCGATGTGAACGCCGGAGCGTGGAAACTGGAAACGGAGCGTGGAGTGATAATGGATGGCGACAAGTCAGAGCACCTGCTGGAGGCTATCCCCGTGATGGGATGCTATTGCGACCTTATCGGCATACGCTCGTTTGCCGGACTGACCGACAGAGACTACGACTACGCCGAGACGATAGTAAACCAGTTTGTGAAGTATTCAGGCAGACCAGTATTCGCTATGGAGACGGCTACCGTGCACCCTCTGCAGGCGTTTGCCGACCTTATAACCATCGAGGAGCATAAGGAAAAGGAGCGCGTAAAGGCTGTGCTGACATGGGCACCTCACTGCAGAGCGTTGCCACAGGCTGTGCCTGACTCATTCGCTGAATGGATGCTCGCTGCTCCTGATGTTGACCTCGTGATTACTCATCCTGAGGGCTACGAACTCGACCCGCAGTTTACCAAGGGAGCGCAGATAGAATATGACCAGAAGAAGGCTTTTGAGGGTGCTGACTTCATCTATGCCAAGAACTGGTCGTGTCCAGGCGTTACTAACCCAGCCGACTATGGTAAGATACTGGATGACTATCACAAGATGGCACACTGGACGGTGGACGCAGAGCACATGTCGTGGACCAATAACGGCAAGTTCCTGCACTGTCTGCCTGTAAGACGCGGACTGATAGTGACGGATGACGTGATAGAGAGCAAGAACTCGCTGGTGATTCCTGAGGCTGCCAACCGCGAAATAAGCGCCGAGGTGGTGATAAAGAGAATGCTGGAGGCACTTTAACAGTTAAGAGTTAACAGTTAAGAGTTAAGGGTTAAGGGTTAAGAGAGAATCTGTTCCTTGTTCCAATTGACAAGGAACAGTTTTTTTTGCGCTCTGGTGAGGGCTGTATAAAGCCAGTGGATATAGTCGGGGGTGAGCATATCGTCAGTCATGTAGCCCTGATCCACATACACATGAGACCACTGACCACCCTGCGCCTTATGGCAGGTTACGGCATAGGCAAACTTAATCTGAAGGGCGTTGTAGTAGATATCTTTCTTCATCGCCTTCAGGCGGTCAGCCTTGCGTGGCAGGTCTTGATAGTCCTCCATCACGTTGTCGTAGAGCTGTTTCTGCTGCTGCGGAGTGAGCGCAGGAGCATCGCCTTGCAGAGTGTCGAGAATTGCCGTCATGTCAAGCTCCACATCGTCGTAGTCAGGAAACTGCAGGGTTAGGTCGGCAAAGGTAAAACCATATAGTTGGCGCACCCTGCGCACCCTGCGCACCACAGCCATATCGCCATTGGCTATGAAGGGAAGAGGCGGATTCTCCTCGTCGTCAAAATAATGATTCTTGACTATCATGATGCGGTCGCCCGAGCAGAGGGGTTCATCATGTCCCAGCACCTGAGTGCGTATTCCGTTATTATATATGTTGGCAGTCTTGTTGCTACGGGTGATTACTATGGTGTCATCCATCCCCTCACGGGCATAGCTCTGCTCCAGACTCTCCACTATTTCATTGCCTGGCAGCGATATGATGTCGTCAAACCCCGAGAAGCGTATCTTAGGCAGTTGGGTGGCAGCATCGTGGGTGATAAGGCGGCGCACCTTGTTGGCATTCCATAGTATGCCCGACTTAATCTGCACTCGCATCACCTCGCTGAGGTCGCACTCAAAGACCCTGATGCCGTAACACTCCATCACTCCACGCTGAAGGGCTGGCGCCTCGTCCTCGCCCACTGGGGGCAGCTGGGCAGTATCGCCCACCAGCATCAAGCGACAGTTGCGCCCTGAATAGACATAGGTCACAAGGTCGTCGATAACCCCACCTCCATTACCTATGAAGTTTGGCATCCCCTCACTCTGCACCTGTGGCAGGGTACTAATCATCGACGCCTCGTCAACCACAAAGAGAGTGTCAACATGCAGGTTTATGTCGAGACTGAAGTCTGCGCTACCCGTCTTCTGGCGGTAAATCTTGCGATGAATGGTACTGGCAGGTCGCTCACAGTTGAGCGACAAAACCTTAGCCGCCCTGCCCGTAGGGGCAAGGAGCACCACCTTCTGACGCAGGTCGATGAGCGTCTGCACCATAGCAGCCACCAGCGACGTCTTGCCCGTACCTGCCGAACCGCGCAGTATCATGGCAGGCATAGAGTCGCGAGATGCCAGAAACTGAGAGAATACGTTGATGGCATTATCTTGATCAGCCGTAGGATAATGACCGAAATGGTGCTCTATGTCGCGTTTAAATTCGCTAAACGTCATGAAAAAGTGAGGTTTTTGTTTGCTATTGTGCTTTCTTTTTTGTACTTTTGTAGGCAAAATTACAAACTTTTTGTGGAATTTCCTAACTAACG
>Ga0326511_10004162_pt1 | contig 11583 bp, 8 predicted proteins | sample 0_2496_0518_D_FD_203701 | JGI IMG/M metagenome (GOLD analysis project Ga0326511, IMG submission 203701) | Bovine rumen microbial communities from UC Davis, California, United States - 0_2496_0518 | ecosystem: Host-associated > Mammals > Digestive system > Stomach > Rumen | place: USA: California...
TTAAAATCTACATATATTGGATTATTATTATATGTTGTATTTAATGATGGTTTAAATGACCATGATTTTAATAACCATTTTACTTTAGACGATGATTTAATTAAACCATTAATATCAAGCTTTATTAATGGACAACCACCTGTATCATTATCTTCCATATTGCCAAGACCTTCAATAAATTCTTTTAAGTGGTCTATGTCCTGTTTAACGTTTTTAGATGCTAGACTTCCTTCAAGTTTATTATTTTTTATAGAATTACCAATATCTCTAAACGAAATTTTTTCATTGCCAAGACTATTTTTTAAACTATTCATAATTCCAGCTAATTCTTCACCTTTATCATAAGCTTGATAAACAGATTGTGCTTGTGATGTTATAGTATCAGAAAGTCTAAAATATTGTGGTGTTGTTACAAAAACTAATAAACGAATAATATCATTAAATGCAGAGGTATTATAATAGTTATTTATCGGATATGCTCTGAATTTAAAAGATATACTTAATGGTTCGGCAGATTTAGGAAATTGTTGTGTCCAACCATCAGTTACTAATGGTGGTTTGTAAGTATTTCTTTGCTGAGCAAACATTTTCATCCACTTGTGCTGGGTAAACTTCTTAATTTTTTCATTAAGAACTGCAGCTGGAGAATCACCCCAAGTAGTAGAATATGAAATTTCAGGAATTTCGTCAATGATTCCACTAACAGTAGTTTTACCAGCAAGAAAGTTATTCATACTTTCCACATCTTCTTGACACGTGGTAACAGTAAGAGTAACAGTATGTGCTCTTGTGTAAGGAGAGTCGTTCAAATCTATAATATTTGAACCAGTTGGCTGATTATAATAACTAATTAATGCCATATATTATTCTTCTGCTTTACCTGCTGGAACGATTGGTTCTTGGTCTTTAACATACTTGAACCACTTAGATAATGTAGTATTTATAGTATCAAGTGTTGTTTTAATTGCTGCACTCTGATCATCCTTCTGCATCTGAGAAACATACTGTGCAGAAATATTAGACTGTGTATTATCAGCATTATTAATACTTGCAACAGTATTATTTTCTTTTAAGATAGTCATAACAGACTTTGCAACAGCATTACTGAATGCATCAGTTGTAGGATTCATTACATCTGATGTGACTTTATCTTTAATTTCACCAACAGCAGTTTTAATATCAGTTAATATATTAGTTATTGGAGAAAGTGCTTGTTCAAATGCATTGACTGTTGGAGATGTCTTTGCTTTAGAAGTTTCAGAAGCAGTTTCTTTCTTTTCTTCTGATGCTCCGCCAAATAACCACTTAATACCTTTAATAACGGCTTTGATTAAACCACCAAGAAGACCAACTACGAGCGTTACAACAATATCAGCTAAGAATTTGACAATTCCTATGATAGCATCATAAATCATACCGCCAATCATAGCAAATACTTCTACAATTTTCTTAACTGCTTCTACAATCTTGTCACCAAAGAGGACGAATACAAGGATAATAAATCCGAGTAATAACAAGACAGCAGCGATGATTATAAGCCAACCACCGATAGAAACAGCAAGTTTAATACCTTCGAATACAAACTTTAATTTGTTCAATGCCATTTCAGCGATATGCTCGATGGTAGTACAAATTCTCTTGAATATACCGATAGAAACAGCCATTGAATGTTCAGAACTAGTAAATGTAATTCTTAAAATATGGAATGCAACTTCTAAGCCCCACTTAGCAATTAAGAACATGACCTTCATTACATGGAATACAGTAGTGAGTGTTGTTATTAATATTGCAGGACCTTTGAATAGCAAGAATGCAATTCCAGCGTAGAATATTATTGTCTTTGTAACTTCTTCAATTTTTTCTTTTATCGGTTTTGCAAGTTTATTCCAGAATCCTTTAAAGAATGCAATACCTAAAATTATATAAGGTAGCAAGTGCATAAATACACCTGCAATTAAAGCAACAGGATTTAAAATACCTTTTAAAATCTTTCCTAAACCAGCCATGAACTGTTTTCCATTAATTGGGAATTTTGGCGCTGGTATTTTAGGGAATTTCTTCATATCAAAGATAAGCTGACTCTGATTTCCCTTTGGATTGAGCAAACGTTGTCTTGCATCTGCTTCTTGACGTTTCTTTTCATTTTCAACAAATGCTTTTGTTTGTTCAGTTTGTGCTTTTACTTGATCACCACTTGTTTGTCTAATTGTTTCCTGATTATCAATAAATCCTTTTTCAACAGCTGTTTGTAAACCGTTGAATGCAGAAGCTAAAATTGGGTCCATTGCACTAGCGACACCAGTTGTTCCTTCACCTACGAAAGATTCTACATTTTCTGATGGTGGAGTTAAGGTCTCAGTTAATTGCGCATCTTGTGGGGCAGCAGTAGTTGTTGCTTTTTCAACAAAATCTTTCATTATTCCAGTAAGCTCTTTGATAGAAAGATCTATTCGCCAAGCTTGACCTTCAATAGTACTTGATATACGAGTGCTACTATACATCGTTTCGCTGATAAGGTTGCGAAGCGCTGATTCAATAGTAAATAGACTGCTGCTCCCTTTACCCCAAATATTATTCAATATTTTGATTTTTTCAGCTTCGTCTTTTATTTCACTAATACGATCAAGTTTATCCATATATACTATTTATAGTTTCTGATTTTTATAATAAAAAATCACTCCAAAATAGGAGTGATTTATATTAAATTCTGAAATTTTTAAAAGTATTTACCACCATCAAAATCAGTTTTTGGTTTTAGACCTTGTTTAGAGACTCTATAATAATAGTCATAATCGCCTTCTTTAAACTCTTCTGGATTAGAAGTATAATTTCCTTCTTCATTGAATTGAGAATAATAGGCAGAATATGGAACATTATATTGATCACGTAAGGTTTTATTACCGAAAGAGATTGTTTGGTCGACATTATGACCGAAACCAGATAATGACATATATTCTTTTTCAACAAGCCATTCATTAGTGTATTCAACACCCCAAACTTCTGGATTAAAACCAGATGTTATATCTTCTGGGTCTAAATACATTGGTTTATAACCAATAACATCGCCTTTCTTGACATGTTGTTCATTTATGATACAGTCAGCAGATGCATAAATTGGACGTGTGTGCAAGATTGGTTTATCTCCACTAACTGTTTCTGTAGCAGGAATCCAAATATTTGTTACTTTTGTAAGAAGTTTTGCATCTTCTTCGTAAGTAGTCAATTCATCAGTTTCCCTATAATCATATGTTGTTATATATGCAGAAGTTTTTATTCCTTTATATTCATACGGGACAAGTTCAGTCTTTGGATTACCGTTCAATACATAAGTATGACCAACCTTTGTCTGATAAATCTTGCTGAATTCATAAGGAGTAGTTAAAGAACCATCTTTATTACCGAATGTTGCAGCATGATAAAGATAATCTCCTTTATTTAAAGTAATATAGGTATTAATCTTTTCAATAATCTGTGCATCTTTAATCGGCTTATAAAGGAATGCTTCCATTGTAAAGGTAAACGAAACCTTAATCTGTCTCCAGTCTTCTTCACCCATGGATTCGCTTTGAATGTCCCATGTCATATTTTCGAGTTTCATCTTGATACTTCTACGTTTATTGAAGAACCAGAATTCCTTAACATCAAAGAATGCAGCAGGCTGGAATCTTACTGCGATTTGTTCAACAATCTGTTCAGCATCTGTCATTTTCTCACAGTTTGCTTCCATGGAAACAGAAATATTATATGGAACTGGTTGGACATCAGACCAGAACTTATCTTGCTGGTCACATACCAAGCCTGCTCTTTCCAAATCCTTATTATAGAATGCACGAGTTTCATAAATGCCTTTTGCTCTTTCAGTTGCAAATTGCATATTATCCAATCTATAAGTAAGATTTGGTAAACTTATATAATATTTCTTACCAGATTCCTGTTCAGTTCTGAAGTCATGAGACTTGTTTCTTGGACCGAATTTAATCGGAACGTTGATTGTTTTAACTGGTTCACCGAACTTATTATAACGAATAACTTTCAATTCATTAAAGAAATTCTCGAACCCGATGAATAGACTACGCATTGTGTCTGCATAGAAATAATTTTGAGGATAGCCGAAATTAGGAGCTCCGTCAGCAGTTCCTTTCCAATATCCATTTAAACTTGGATCATACCCTTCTTGTGTGTAATTTGCCATAAGTAACCTTTAAATTATATGATATTTATAGAATTTAAAGACATTCTTTATAAATATAGAAACATCTAATTAAAAGGTTTAGTAAAATGTGGATGAAAACTGCTGAACTTCGAGGTCATCTCGAAGAAATTGAGATTACCAAAGAACAAATGGATGAATATGTAAAATGTTCTAAGGACATTTTTTATTTTTCTAAATATTTCTATATTTTGAGTGATGAAGGTGAAGTTCCTATCAAACTCAGAGAATACCAAGAGAGAATCGTAAAAATGCTTGTTGCAAAGTATTACGACAAGAATAATGATATTAGAAATAACAGAATCATTATGATGGGTCGTCAGTGTGGTAAGACTACTATTGCAACTCTTTATATTCTTTGGTATGCTTTATTTAATAACGATAAAACTATTGCTGTTCTGGCTAACAAGGAAGACCAAGCAAAAGAAATTATGCTTCGTATTCGTTCCGCTATTTTGAAACTTCCACTTTGGTTACAACAAGGAATTAATCCTGATAGAGGCGGTTGGTCAAAAGAAAGTATCGGTTTTGATAATGGAACAAAGATATTCTGTGCTGCTTCTGGTTCTTCTGCTATTAGAGGTAAATCTGTTGACTTGATGCTTGTCGACGAATTTGCGTTCTTGCCTGAAGAAGAAGCTAAGGACTTTATTAAGTCTGTTTTCCCTACCCAATCTGGTAGAAAGGATGCTATGATGATTCTTATTTCTACCCCGCACGGTATGAATGAATTTTATAATATCTGGATGAAAGCAATTTCTGGTGCAAGTTCTTATGTTCCTGCAAAGATTCAGTGGTATGAAATTCCTGGAAGAGATGAAGCATGGAAGAAGAGAATGATTCGAGACTTCGGTATTCAGATGTTCCAACAGGAATATGCTTGTTTAACTGGAGAACATAAAATAACAGTTCGATCCGAAGAAGGAATCGAACTAACGGAACCGATTTCAAAACTATATGAACTTTGGATGGACGGTTTTTTAAGATAAAAATAAAATCACCTTTAAAGGTGATTTTTTTTTATTTTCGTTTAAACGGATTTAATAATTTTGTATATTCATTTTCAGGATAATCTATCGATTTATCAGTAGGTTGATCCTTATATTTTAAATTTTCTACACTATCTATTCTTGTTCTATTTAATTTTTCTTCCCATTCATTTAATGAACGATGATAATAATGGAACAATCTAATATCACAATTTGATACATTTATTTTTGCTTTTGGTCCTACAACTTTTGGTTCAAATGTTGTATTATTTGGTAGTGTTACAGAATAATTATTAATAAAATGTGGATATACAAATTTTATATGATCCATAGTATTTTTTAAAAATCTATGAATAAATGGTTTTACATCAACAAATGTTTCTTGATTATATTTTTCACTGACATACTTACAATCATCAATCATTGGTTTTTGTCTTGTTTTTGGTGTTTTAGATGATTTATAAGAAATATTTGTTCTAGGAACACCAAATTGATAAATATCATTTTCATTTAATTTTTTTAAATAATCATTTATTGTTTTATATTTTGTTTTATCAAACCATAGATATTCGTCATCATCACAGAAAAATTGATATGTGTATTTATTATTTGTATTAACATATCTAGTATAATAATATTGTTGAACATTTAAAAATTTAGATTTATCATATAATAAAACAACATCTACTTTTTCATTATCTTTAAATTTTTCTTCTATATTACAACAAGTACTTTCATTATCTACAATAATAATATGGTCAAATCCACACCAATTTAAATAGTGGTCAACCCATGAATCTATATCGCATTCTTTATATAATTTTGTTATTAATATAACTTCAGAAGAAATTGGTTTTGTTTTATATGGATTTTTCAATTCACTAGTTCTAAACATTTTTCACCTATTAAATTACACTTTGATATTGTTCAGCAAAAGTTCTGAAAATTTCAATATACATTTTAATTATATTAACCGTTTCTTTTGCACTGAACTGATTGTTCTTAAATCCATCGGAGTCAATAAAATCTATCTTTAATTTGACCGTAGCATATACAGAACGCTGATTTACTGAATACCCTAGTATATCTATTCTGGAACCATTATCGACGTTCTGACGCACGTATGGAGCGAAATATTTATTTAACTGCTTAATATAACTCTTGACATCCGTATTTATTTCATTACGCATTTCAAAGATTTTAATTTTTAAAACAGCAAAAGCTTCAGTCTTAGTAACTTCGACACCTTTTAAGGCACAATTATCAATATCATGAACTAATAATAAAAGCTGATTTTTCAATAATATATTATCAGCCTTTTTCTTATCGACTTTTATAGTATTCTTTTTAAGTTGTTCAAGACAATAATTTGTTGGGACCATCGCATTATAGCCTTCATTGTAAAAATTAACAACAGATTCCATAAGTTCTCTTGGCATCTTAATTATATTATAACCAAAAGTTCTGACATTTCTTACTATTTTATTATAATATTTTGAAAAATCATTATTTTGAGAATTCTCATTAAGTGAGATAGAAGAACGAATAAAATCAATGGGGTTAACGTCATTAATATAAGCTTCAAACATTTTTTCCATATTAAGCTTAACATCTTTATTGAGATGCTTAGCCTTTCTTTCCATAATTTTTTCGACTTCTTGTTTATAATCTAAAAATTCCATAAGTTTCGTGTCCCAATAGTAGTCTTTTATTATTTATAGTTTAGGGGTTTACAATTATTTTAAAAAATGTTATATTTAGGTCAAACACTTAACAAAAAGGAAAAACATCTATGAAAAAAATCTATTCAATCTTCATTATGTTGACGTTTGCACTCTTTACGGGTTGTACGACAGTCGATGAAACTGAAAGAGCAGTTGTGCTTGAATTCGGTAAGTACAGCGAAACTTTCGGACCAGGATTGCATTTCTATAATGTGTTCATGAAGAGCATTGTTACGATTCCAGTCAAAACACAGCTTGAAGCAAGCACATTCGAAGCAGGTTCTAAGGACCTTCAGCAAGTTGTTGTATCGTCAAACGTTAACTATCACGTAGATCCGCAAGCGGTTGGTAAGGTATATTCGAATTATGGTGTAAATTATGTTCAGACTATTCTTCAGCCGAAGATTAAGGAAACGGTTACGTCTATTACGCCACAATATGTACCTGAAGAAATGTTGCAGAAACGAGAAGAAATTAATATCAGAATGAAAAATGCATTGAAGGCAAAGCTTGATTCTGCAGATGCACATATTATTATCGATGGTTTTACTGTAACTGGTTTCCAATTTACTTCCGCATTTAATACTGCTATTGAAGAAAAGCAGGTTGCAGAACAGAAAGCATTGAAGGAAAAGAACGTTCTTAAGCAGATTGAATATCAGAATGAACAGAAAGTCGCAAAGGCAAGAGCTGATTCCACCGAAATGGCAATTAAGATGGCAACATTGAAGTCTCAGTCTGGTAAGGAATACTTGATGCTCAAGTGGATTGAAAAGTGGAATGGTCAGTTACCGAATATGATGCCTGGTGATAACAAGATTATCCCGATGGTAAATGGACTTTAAAAACACCTAAAAATCTCCATATTTAGGGTCAAATCAAAAATACCAGTATTTTATACTGGTATTTTTATTTTTTAGTATTATTTCTATTATCTTTTGTCTTACTTAATCGCCACTTTAGAAAGTCTCTTACTTTCTGTAAATCTGGATATTTAACGACTTGGTTTTCTGTAATATCATTCCAAATATCCATATAGCCATTATACCAGCAGATAAACCACCAATAGTTTTGTGTCCCGTATGCACGATATGAAATAATATCTGGACGACATTCATCCATTTTTCTTACAAATAGATAAGATTCTTTACCAAAGTCATATCCGTCCTGGAAGAAAGAACCTAAGTCATATTGGGCAATATTATCGACCAATTCTTTATTTAAAAAGTTTGTTCTACTAGTTATATTATCCATATTATTATTTATATTTGATAATTATTATATAAATTACGATATCTTTCCATTATTAAATGTTTTCCTTTAATATGGTCAAATAATCCGTCAGTTCTTTCATGTGCTTGATGCATAATTTCAATATCTTTTGAAATTCCAACATTTAAACCAGCATACATAGCATCTATACCCATAGCTACATCTTCATAACCCCAACCTTTAGCAAATGTTTTACTGTCAAATAAGGCATTATCTATGCCATATTCTTTTTTCATAAATTCTATGTGTTTTAGTAATCCCGCTTTAGTTATACCAAAATTACATGACCAGCCAATCATTCCAGTAAGCATTAAATCCATTTTTTCATCAAATGTTTTTGCATTATTCCATGCTTTTATTGCACCAGAAGTTATCCTAAGATCGTCATAATTTAATGGTCTTTTTTGCCAAAGTTCATCCATATTAGCGGTCAATAAATCAGATGCTGGAACTTTTATGTTATCGATTGATGTATGTCTTCTAGTTCCAAAAACTAAATCATATTTTTCTAATAATTTCTTATAATTTACAATTACTTTTTTATTTGCTAGCCAAGAATCGCCATCTATAAAAATTAATGCATCTGTTTTATTATTAAGAAAATATGATATTACAGAATTTCTATTAGTGCATCTTCCAGGATTTTTACTATTATCAATTATATAAACATTTTTATAAAAATTAACTGGCATTTTACCATCTGATAATACATATATCATTGTAGGTATTTCAGTTTGATTATATATTGAAAAAATGGCTTTACTTAAAGATTCTTCTTGATTATGATTTGTTATTGCTATTGTTATATCCATGACATATTTATAAAAAGAAAACCGTCTTTATTCAAGACGGTTTATAATATTCCAATTTAAATTATTATTGCATTGACCATGCACTTGTTGTAGCATCCCAATGTAAATTGCCAGTTCCAAATGATGGACTTGATATAAAATCAAATAACTTACCAAGTGGAGAGTTAGGATCTGCTTTATAAGTTCTTGCGGAAACTGTACCATCAGCAGAAACAACCATTGCATTAGAACGTTCGATGATTTCTTCTTTATAAGAACCATTAACAGAATCAGTTAATTGATGTCTACCATTACCAATTACAAATAATGCACCAGAAGTAGAATTAATATCATCTGCACTAATACCATTAGTTCCAGGCATTGCTGTATTAAATCTACCAATAACAAGCTGAGATTCATTTGCAATTAAATCTTCACCGATTGCCATAGAGAAGTAACCAGAAGTAATGTTACCTAAACCAGCATTAAATTGGTTAGAACCAGCAATAGATAATGAATTAGCACCAATAATAAAGTTATTACTTATTATTGTATCATTTTCAGTATCGCTATCATCTTTATTATATCTTATTGCATTTCGAGCACCGAAAATAAAGGAATCATTAACTTGTTTTGATGCAATATTATAAGAACCAACAAAGAAGTTACGCTGAACCTGATCTGCTGAACTTGCTTTATTATGAAATTCATGGCTATTTGTATCAAATCTATTATAGCTGTCGTTGACAGTACCAAAAGCATTTCCAAAACCAATTAAATAGTTATCACAGACTGGATTACCATTAGTGTGAACTGCATAAATAGCGTTATTTTTACCAATTAAAATATTTCTTGTTATTACGCCATTAATAGCATTTGTTTCAGTATTAGCAGATAAATTATTATTAATACCAATTATAATATTTTCATTATCAACAGGTGCATGATAACCTAATCTACTACCATGTAATTCATTACCTTCACCAATAATGAATGATCTTTCTCCAGAAGCTAAGTAGTTATTAGTACCAAATATACCGCACTGAACACAAGCCTCAGCATAAGATTGACCAAGAATTTGAACGCTGTTACAGTTCTTTAATTCTTGTGCACGTCGATGTGGCCAATAAGAATCAAAACCATCACCAAATGCAAATGAACCATAAGAATTTACTGCTTTTGTGTTAAATAATACATTATTTTGTGTTGGATTATTACTAAATGTAGTATATGAATTCCCTAGTACTGGTCTTGCAGAATTTACAGTTAATTCACCATTAAATATAAAGTTATGAATAAAATACTCATTTCTATCATCATTAGTACTATATAAATCAGCTCTAATTTTAGAATGTAAAATAATATTACTATTTATTTCTGCATTATCACCAAGATATTGTGTATTTGCATTAACAAAACTAGCAGAAAAATCAGAATGAATAATAGTATTATTATTTATGTGTGTAATTTTGTTAAATATTAATTTATTATCAGTATATTGTCCATCATAAGAATTTAAGAAAATATTTTCATTAATAATTCCATCACCATGTTCATCATCTACTGCTTTTGAACCTGCAGAGAAAGATATATTGTTAAATATATTATTGTTTATATGGTTATATCCACTAAGATACATACCATAAGTATTTGTCATAATATTATTAAGGAAATAACCTTTAGGCAATATTATAGGATTTTTAATAGAATTAACATTATATAAAATATTATAGTTTATGCATGCATCGTCTAAACCATATGCAGAAATACATTGTTTTGTGTCACCAATATAACCATCAAATGATATTTCATTAAAGACGTTTCCATGAATAATTGGTGCACCAATATCAAATTTTCTGGAATTATATGCAGCATGTAATATTATATTATTATCTAATTGACGTGCAGAAAAATCAACCTGACCATTAAAATGTTTAAATATATTATTACTGGCCTGACTTACTGTTATTGTTTCAGTAGAATAGTTATCAAGATTATCAAAATAATTATTAAAGAACTCACCACTAAGATTTAATTTTTCAATATTTCTTAAAACATTTCTATTTAATTTTCCAGTGCCACTAAAATTAACATAACGTAAATTAAAGAAATCATTATAACAAATTCCAGGGAATGATGAATTTTGCGTATTCTTAAATGTTAAATCAGTAACATGTTTAAATATATTACTTACAATTGGTGAACCATAATCTCTAAAGTCAACAATAAACTTAGAACAGTCGTCAAAATTATTGTGGTCAAACGTATTATACAGTGTTCCTGGTTTTCCAGAATAAGTAACATTTGAGTGATAAAGAACATTTAAACCTGGGCCGCAATTGCTACCATTAGCACTAAATGGATAACCACTTACAACAGATTCAAATGCAATATTCATATGTCCATCAACATCAGAACGGACATTTATATTTCTATAACCAACAGATTTTGTATCAAATATAAGATGTTCAGTATAACTATTACCACAACATTTTGGTGCACCAATAACAATATTTTCACCACCGGATGCTAAAACACCTCGACCGATTGCAATATCGTAGTTACGAATAGCAGAGTTTGCAAGACCAAATGCTAAT
>Ga0326511_10004163_pt1 | contig 11582 bp, 13 predicted proteins | sample 0_2496_0518_D_FD_203701 | JGI IMG/M metagenome (GOLD analysis project Ga0326511, IMG submission 203701) | Bovine rumen microbial communities from UC Davis, California, United States - 0_2496_0518 | ecosystem: Host-associated > Mammals > Digestive system > Stomach > Rumen | place: USA...
GAGGACATAGAATAATGGCTAAAAATAAAAATGTTATTATTACGGAGTCTAACTATCCACATTATAACTTAAAAGAGATGTCGAAGCCTCAAGGCTTTAAACCTTTAAGACACAAGGACACTAAGAAAGGCTTGAGCGACCTAGAATATTTATTATTATTAGGCGAGCAAGTATCACTTGGCGAGGCTGAGTGGAAAAAAGGACACCCTAACAGGGAATACAAAGCCGAGGGTATAGACCCTAGTGTACAAGCTTTCGCTCAAATAATTTATAAAGGTTATAACGACGGCATATCAAAAGAGGAACTTTCAAGTTATATAAGAGACTCAATAGACCTTGATAGCTAATCTATAAAGGAGGTTTAAATATGGCTATTTCAACACTACCTACTTACACATTACCCGCAAGTAAGTTTTTATCTAGTATTACGACTTTCGTAAATCAATTAAGATTTAAAGATACTCTATATCCTACTGATATGGTTAGAGACTTTGTCAATAACTCAAAAGTAGGAAAAGTTGACACAGGAAAAGGTATCGTATTTACTTTCAAAAAGTCTTTACAACCTGTCAACGACCTTTCAAATGTTTCTAGTGTTTTAACAATTACACCACCACAAACAGCTCAAGAGATTATTGAAATTGACAACTATAAAGTTATCCCTCTATCAGTTTCTAGAACTTTATTATATGACGCTGTACCTGAGGGCACACTAGTTGACACTTGGCTTAATTTCTTATACTCATTAATGGAAGATACTAAGACTTTCCACGAGTTCGATGTATTAGTAGCTGAGCTTTTAGCTTGGACACCTACACAAGCGACTCAAACAATTAAAATTGACCAAATTAATACTACAGGCTTATCAGGAGCTGACTTAAAGGCTGTACAACAAATCAACGCCACTGAGATAGCTAGAGTTGTCCGTAAGACTATCAATAACTTACAAAACAAGTCTACAAAGTATACTGATGTAGCTACTACAATGTCAGCATTAAGCCCTGATAAGTTAAGACTTGTAATGAACGACACATATGAAACTGACTTTTTATCAAATGCTATGGCTTCATTATATCATAGCGACAAAGTGGGCGATATGTTTGGCGACGTCACAAAGGATGTGTTAAACGAGGATGTATTCTCAGCACAACCTACTACTATCGGCTTCTTAATGGATAACCAAAAGCTTGCTATGGCTGACTATTATAAGCTACAAATGTCATTTACTGACGCAAGTACATTATTTACTAATAGCTTCTTACATTTCGCTTATGGTAAAGGCATTTTCTCAAATGCTGTAGGCATTAAGTTTGTTGCAAACGTAATTTAATAATAAGGAGGGCTATATATGGCTTTAGGCTATCGTGTAGCTATTCTAAGCGTATGGTGGAATAGAGGCGAGCTTGATACTCGCTTCTTTTCCTCAAAAGCTAACCAAAAGACTTATTTTGATAACATAGGCTTAACTTGGAATAGCTTAAACAATTTTAATATCAACGATAACATAACTACAACTATAATTTTTAGGGATAACTCAGGGCGTACTATTGACACCTTGCTTAAGTGCAATTACGCTATAGTTAAGGATAAAAACGAAAATTATAGATATTATTATATAACTTATATTGCTCAGGACTCAGCCAACCAAATTAAGGCGGTTTTAGAGCTTGACGATATACAAACTAATTTCATAGGAAATGTAGACAACATATCCTCTCAAGTTTTCTTGTATAATTGGACGGGGTACAATTACGAGGTAGACCCTGACAACACAGGAAAATATAGACTTATGACTAAATATTATAAAGAAGACTTAATAGGAGTTGACGACAAGCCTCTATTAATGAATAAAGACTCAAAAGAGGGATATATAGTACACTCTAACCTTGCATTAGTAAATGAGTGGCTTAACGCAAACGTTGACGCTTGGGACTATGTATACTTAGTTGACAACCACAAAATAGTAGCTCCTATAATGGGTAGTGCTTGGTACGATAAAGCACTATATACTTTTTGCTCTCAAGTAATAACTAATGATACAACTATTAACTATCCTTATAAGTGTGTGTCAGCACCTGTATATAAAGCAAACTCGAAACGTATTTATATAGAAGCTAAGGACAGCGACAATACGACAAGGTGGTTTAAGCTTGATAAAACCTCTATTGAAAGGTTTTTTCAGCTCAACGGTTATATACAAGGCGATGCAACACTTTATGAAAACAGCCCGATAGGTACTTACGGAATAACTAGAAAATATTCTATTATTACTCCTTTATCTATAGATATTCTAACACTAGGAAATTATACTATAGACGCTAACGGCGACTTAATTATTAAAGCTACACAATATACAGCAAACTCCAACGCTTACGCTTTAGGGGTCAATAATTGTTATTCAGCCGAGCCGTATAGCTCATTGACACCTCCTGACTCTAAGGCTAACGCTTACGCTTGTGTTTTAGGAGGATATAATCTAGATAAAAACACTTATAATATTAGGTTTGATAACCCTATCAAATTAAAAAATATAACTAGTAGCGATATAGTATATAAGGATAGTAAATTACTAGACTTTAACTATAGTAAGTTAAGACTCCGTATAGCAAACCAATATTATGATTACAACCCTTTAGGATATATAGCAAGCTATAGTGATTATATATACGCTAAGTACACTGAGTTATTAACTACAGGTACAAATAAAGGTTATTTAAGACTTGAAAATTATGGGGCTTACGAGGTTGCAAACGAAAACGACTACACGGGTTTAGTAGCAAGTTTAGACCTAAGCGAGCCTTTACTTACTAACCAATGGGCTGACTATTTAGCTAATAACAAAAACTACTACCAACAAACTCAATTCAATAATACAATAGGCTTAATAAGTGGGCTTGGTGGAGCTTTAACAAGTAAGACATCAGCTCAAGGCATAAAGGGTTTTAACGTAATGCTAGATTATACGTCAAAGCTTGTAAATCAACAATACAATATCGAAAATATGCAACAAGCCCCCGACTCTTTATCTAATGCCAACGGCAACCCTTATTTTAGCTTAGCTATATCAGGGATAAAACCTAGACTTGACTATTTAGCTTTGCCTGACGGAGTTCTAGAGCAAGTCCTATCCAAGTTATTTGTTGAGGGTGTAGCTTTTAACAATTACTTTTATTTTAGCGATATACTACAAAAGCACTCTTTATATGATTATATAAAAGTAAGTTTACAAAAGAACGAGCTAAGCTTATCTTATGTAGAGTTTAAGAGACTAAAAGAGCGTTTAGCTTCTGGTGTACGTTTTTGGTATAGTGATGTAGCTTTAATACCTAAAACTTTGAATTATTATATAAACTAGGAGGACATTATGGGAAAATATGAAAAAACCAAAATAATGATGTTAAAACTCCTTAAGGATATGGGCTACAGCTTTAACAATACACTTGATAAAGACTATAAGCCCTATACTCCTGATAAGGAGCAATATAGACTTATATGGTCTAACTTAGACCTAAACCAAAATTGCAATAAGTACAGGTGGAAAAACCTACCACAAGGGCTTACAGGGTGGAACTTAGAGAGGATGTTATATTATTACGGAGCGTTATGTGGCTTTAAATATAACGACCAAATATATGTACTACCTTTCACTCCAACAAAGGAGCTAAACGTATACGGCTATCCTACAACTATACAACCTATAAGCTTTAATGGTCGTACACCTGATAACAGCTCAAAAGACTTTTTCGGAGCTGACTTTAAAGTATCAACTTTTATACAAGGAACATCCAAGGACGACAAAAAGGCTTGTATACTTTTAGACTCTATCCCTGAGGCTATAGGCACATTTTTACCACTTAATAGATACGCTCAAAACCAAATACTTATTAATGACATCATAGAGACATTAAAGCGTATCAATATTAATATAGTAGTATCAAACAAAAAGCTTGTTATCCAATGCGAGGACGAGAAACAGGCTGACGTAGTACGACAGGAGCTTAATATGGGCTATACAGCCGACGAGCCTTTTATTGTTTGTACGAGTCCTACTAAGCTTCCTAATGTATCACAAAGTAGCGACTTACAGGCTAGCGACTTATTTACAGCTGTTAAACAATATGACTCTATTAGGTGTCAAATGTCAGGTATATTAACTAAGTCGTTTGGACAGGATAAAAAAGAGCGTGTTAACTCAGGCGAACTTATGGGCGAAAAGGAACAAGTTAACCTTATTTATGACGTGGGCTTATACTTACGAGAGCTATGGGCTGAGGATATGAACTCTATTTTTAATACTAATATTGAGGTAGAAGAAAACAAGGAAGCTCAGGAAGAAACTGAGGAGCTTGAGGAGGAGGTAGAGAAAAATGAGTAAAATAACATTTTATTTTAAGGACTTACTCCCTGACTTTAACACATTTAAGACTTTCGCTAAAGAGACAGGACTTGATGTCGACAATATGACAGCTCAAGAGTTATCTATATTAGAGCACGTTTACCACTTATTATATTGTAGGTACTCAATAGCAAATGTAAGATATACGACTCCCGAAGCTTTCTATTGTGAGCTAGGGATAACATTTGACGACGAGTTTAGACGCTATCTAAAGCGATATGTAATAATAGGCGAAGCTTATAAGCTAACCTTAAACGACTTTGTATCACTAAATCAAGCTATAAGCAACTATGCCAATAACCCTAATGACTCAGTGACTAACCCTTTAGAGCCATTGAGTTATATATCAAGTCAAACATTTCAAGCTCAATTATCAAACAAGCTACAGGCTTACTTGTTAGCTATTGATACATTACCGAGCGAATATGACGAGGAGTTATTAAGCAAGTTTAAACACTTGTTTATTAACATAATACCCAAAACTATACCATTATATACGGAGGAGGTTTAAATATGGCAATATTTCAAAATGAAGCTATCAGGAGCTTACCTGAACAAGTACAAAAGAATAAGGAAGATATTAAGAATATTAATGATATTTTAGAAAATATCGACCCTGATCAAGTAGCTACTATCTTAAGTGATATAGCAAGTATTAAAGCTGAGCAAGTAGTACAAAATACAGCTATAGGCTCTAATACAGGAAATATCACAGCTAACACAACAGCAATTAACAACGAAAAGGACACTCGTGAGTCAGTAGTAGGCGTCAACTCAGTTGGCAATACTTACCTTAAAACAGCTACACCTAATAAGCAAATCTTAATAAATAACAACGGACTTGTTAGTATATCTAGCTCTAATAATAACGTTGAAATAACAGCCCCTAGTGGTCACGTTAGAATGTCAACTGATAACTCAAGCGTTATAGCTGACGATGTAAATGGTGTTAGTCTTTCAACAAACGAGAGCGATGTTCCTAATCTTGTTATATTAAGACCTAACGGCGACTTTGAGGTATCAAACGAACATACATTAAAGTTTGATACTACAGGCTCACTTACTATCGACGGAACACCTGTAGGAGGCGGAGGCGGTGGCACTCAGCTTTATCAACATAATATAAATATTTATTGCTCTACATTAAAGATTAGAATGTGTACAAACTTAATAACTTCCCAAAGCGAAGCGTTTACTTTCGCAACATTAAGAAACTACTTGCAAAATAAAGGTTATACAGGGGTTAATCAATTATTAATGGCTAGCGGTAGAGTAGACGCCAATAATATTTTAGGTATTTATGGAGGAACAAACTCAATAAACTATAGATTATTTACAGGTGCTAATGGTTCATTTGGAGCTAATGACGTGACAGACTTGTTTGATTTAGTTGTTGCTTTATAACACTATAGACAACTTAACAATTATTTAGTATAATCATATTGGAGCAATGGCTTATTATACCTTCAAAACTCTCCTTTCTACCTTGCTCCAAATTGCTTCACTACTTTCTTTTGCTCACAGCTCAGGGCTTTTCCCTGAGCTGTATTTTTTATACATTTTACCCGATTTTACACAAAATAAGTACAATTTTACACAAAATATTGCAATATACATATATTTTGATAAAATGAAATTGTCTTAAACGAAGACGAGAAAGGGGAAAACAAAATATGACATTACAAGAATTATTACATAATAAATATTTAGAAAAAATGAATAAGATTACTCAAAAAGAGTGGGAAGAAATTAAACAAATTGCTAAATATGAAAATAAGAAAGTTGCTGAAATAGTTTATAGAACAATTTATTTTACTCATCAAGATTATAGACATTTAACAAAAGATGATGATTTTTTTAAAACATTAATTGAAGCAAGAAATAATCATTATATCAAAGAAAAAAGAAATAAATATGGATATGATAGATATTATTTAACTATTAAAGGATTAAAAGCATACGATGTAATATAGGAGGACTAAAAATGAACAAGAAAATGCGAAAGAGAATAAGTGAAACACAGGACTTATTACAAAAGGCTTATGACGTGTTAGAAGAAGCAAAGGCTATTATTGAAGATGTGGCTTGTGAAGAAAGAGACAAGTTTGACGATGCTACCGAGGGGCTACAAGCAACTGATAGATTTCAGCAAATCGAAGAAAATGCTGAGGCATTGGACAATTTTGTAAGCGAAATTGAAGACGCTATGGACACAATTTATAGCTTACAAGGTAATGAAACATTTTACTTATAAGGAGGTTATTGAATTACTATGATGTATAGATTAATAGGTAAAGAGAAGCTTACAGGTAATATCATATATAGTCATTGGTACTTAGCTACTACCTTAATTGAGGTAGTGGCTAACCAAATGAAAATGTTAAGCAACTTAGCTTATAATGTTAATATTGAATATAAGGAGGCTGAGGTTTAATGCCTAAACCTAACTTGCCATTATGTCAGCAAAAGGGCTTATGTCCTAATTGTAAAATGAGAACGAGTCAGGGGCTTTGCATAGCCCTTGCTCATACTTACTTTGAGTATAAGTGCCCCTTCTATAAAGAGGGTACACTTGAGGAGCATATCTTCGATTATAAAGAAGCTGTCAAGGTGTATCAGCTAATACACGGAGGGGACAAGTAATGAGAAAAACTTATAATAATCAAGTCGCTTATATCAAGCACATAAGAGCTTTTAAAAGCAACAGGCTATCAATAGACTATCAAATTATATTCTATACTCAGGCTAGCGACCCTAAGCTTATTAAAGAGAGCGAAAAGACTTATAGTAAAGTGTTAAAAGCTTTAAACAAGGATAAGTCAATAATCGACGTGTATGAGGAGGTGGAGGAGCTTTGAAAAAGCTATATGATGTATACCCCATCAGGGGCGATATAAATATTACCCGTGAGCAATTACTAAATCATTGTTTTTGTTTCACATTAGAGCCAAGCACTACTTACGATATAAGCGTAATGTTAGATATGCTAGAGGCTTACATCAGGGGAAATTGGGGCTTTTATGTATACGAAAGGTCTACAGGATACCTTGACTATTTTAAAACAATAGAAAGCTTAAAAACAGGGCTAATTAACAGCTTTATTTATAAGCTTTAGTTATATCCTTGCCTAGGGGATAATGTTAAAAGTAAAGTCATAAATTATTAAGTTAAAATTAGGAGGATATTTAAAAATGGCTAAACAAGTTAAAAGATTAAGAGATACTTTCACTCGTGAGCTTGTCGCACTAGACAGCGTTATTATTAATATGGTTGATGTTAACAACGGCAAAAAGGTTGTTAAAATGCCTTTAGCTTCTATCTCAGGAGCTAACCTTATGGCTCAAGTAGACTTTGGGGCTAAGGTTGTTATTGATACAACAACAGCCGAGGGTAAAAACGTATATTACAAATTGAGACCAACAAGCGACTCAGGAATTGCTTTACCTGTAGAGGAGGGCTACTATTCACTTGAGGATGCTGACATATGGGTAGATACTCAAGAGGAAAACAAGGGCAAGCATATAATAAGAGTACGCTCAGGACGTTTTGTAAAAACAGGCTCATTTAAGAAAAAAGACGATATACCTTTTTAATAAATAATTAAGTTATAAGGAGTGTGAGCTAGGCTAAGCACTCCTTAATATTTTATACGGAGGACATATGAAGAAAACACAAACTCAAAAGACTTACGAATATTATAGACGTAAGCTACTTAAAGAAGCTGAGCGAGGAGGCTTAACAGCTCAGGAAGAAAAGCTACTTAAAATTGTAGACGTAGAGCCGAGCAAATTGACTCTAAAAGAGGAGGGCAAAAGAGCCTCAAAAGTCAAAGCTGAGTTTAAAAGAATACGCCAAACTAAAAAGTATAAAGCCGAGCGTAAACTTAGAAACCAATTTTACAAGGAAGTTAAAAAGTACGAGGAGTACGAGCTACTTAGAGAGGCTAGACGTAGACTCCAAAACTTACCACCTAGTCCCGACCAACTACAAAGTGCATACTTTAAAAACTTAAGCTATAAGAAGCTTAAGGAGGAGGGCTTAACTAGACGTGTTGACAATAAGGTTGTCAGGTTTAAAGGAGTCGAGGCTGTATCAATGCAAATAGAGTCATTAAGAAAAGGAAGCGACCCTGAGTATAAAAAGAGAAACTTTATCGCTACTTACAGGGAGCAACTAGAACTTAACGGAGTACCTGAGGAATACATAACCGAGGAATACAACGAAGCTACAGGCGAGTATGTTGAAATAGTAAGACATCCTGTTGACGAAATGATTACATATTTAGAAAGCTTAGAGCCTAAAAAAATAAGCTTCCTACTTGATACAGGACAGCTTCAGGACATCACTTTCTATTATATATGGGACGATAGCGACACTGAGTCTTTTCTTAAAAGGCTTGACTATCTAACAGGCAACGCCGAAATGATAGAGAGTCAATATAAGGAAGCTTACGAGAACGAGTTTAAAATGGCTAAAATAATTAAGCGTGAGCGACAACTAAAGTATAGAACAAAAAGGGAAATACAAGGCAAAATTAAAGGCGTACAGCTATAAGGAGGGTATAGTATGAATAAGCGACCTGTATATTATGGCGACTTTGAAACTACACAGCCTAACGACAAAGGAAAAGTTAGAGTGTATCTTTGGTGCTTATCCATAAGCGAAAAGTCTATAGCTTGGGGTAGTGATATTGAGTCTTTTATGAGTCTAATATTAAAACGTAGAGCTATTATATATTTTCATAACTTAAAGTTTGACTCAAGCTATATACTTTACTACCTGATAACAAATAACATTGAGTTTGATGTATGCGAAAAGCAAGGAGTCATATATAGTATTAAGTTTGAAAATATCGAGCTTAGGGACTCTTTAAACTTTATCCCTTGCTCGTTAAGGGAAATAGGCGAGACTTATTGTACTAAATATAAAAAGCTAGATTATGACGACTACGCTAAGCCTTATGATTATAAGCCTAATTACGAGGATATAAAGTATTGTAAATACGACGTACTAACGCTTAGAGAGGGACTTACTAACTATCTTAATGAGCTGACTCAGGTATTAAAAGAAAATGGAGCTATCAGCACAGCTAAAAAGGTACATAAAAAGCTTACTAATGCGAGCATATCATACGAAGCTTTTAAGGAAATAACTAATATTGAACATATATGCGAGCGTACCACTAGAGATATGTACAACTTAATAAAAGGGGCATACTCAGGAGGCTTTGTATATGCTAAAGGCGGAATATATCAGGCGTGCCCTGATTATTCTATCTTAATGTTAGACGAAAATAGTATGTATCCTGACAAGTACGCTAACGCTCCTATGCCTATCGGGAAGCACTTTGCTATACAGGAGGGGGACATATTTAAACCTGATACTTTCGCTATTATATCAATATCAATACGCTTTCACTTAAAGGAGGGATATTTCCCTATAATAGGACAGGGCTTTAATAAATCAGGCTCAACTATTTATATGAGAGATACCGAGGACTTTATAAACCTTGTTATTACAAGCGTAGACTTTGCCTATATTTTAAAGTTTTATGAGTGCGAGTGGCTGTTTAATTGGGGTATAGCTTGGCACACTAAAAAAGGAGTATTTAAGCCCTACGCTGATATATTTATGAAAGTAAAGGCTGAGTCAAAAGGCGTAAGGCGTGAGGTTGCGAAAAAGCTTCTTAATATGTGTTATGGAAAAACGGCTATGTCAGGAATAACTGAGACTAAAAAATACTTTATAGCTGATAACGGAGTTGTTGCTAGTGAGATAACTGAGCTTAAGGAGGACGACGACTTATTACAATACTTTCAAGTAGGGATAGCTATATGTAGCTATGCTCACGCTGACTTATGGGGCAAGTGTGAAGCTTTAGGATGTGACGATGTATTATACACGGACACGGACTCTATTAAGTTTAAATGTCATAATAAGGATGTACTTAACAATATACCTATTGACGATAAAAAGCTAGGTTATTGGAAAGTAGAGGGTAGCCCCCTTATATTTCGTCCACTAGCTCCAAAAAAGTATATTTACTATGAGGACGAAAGGCTACATATAACAAGTGCGGGCTTTAATCACGCCGAGGTATTTGAAGCCTTAGGCTGTCCTTACCATAAAAATGATAAGGGACAATATGAAAGCTTAAAATTGAGCCAAAATGAAGCTCTAGGATATATTGAAGCTTTTGACTTTGGCTTAAAGGTTATGAGTAAACAAAGTAGACTCGTTAAGGGTGGACGTTTAATAAGTGAGGTTTTAAAGGAAATTAAAAAGCCTAGTAATATGAACTAGGCTTTTTTGATGTTTAGATTTTCAAGAAAAATCAACTTAATATATGTACTTTGAAAACGGCAAAGCCCTTGCCTGTAAAGGCTTATTAAATAAGCTTTATAGTCAGGAGCATATATAACATTAGGACTTGTATATTTAATATCAATACAATAACGCTTCTTTGTGTTTTGTCCGTAATCTTCAAGTATATATACCTCCTTGTGGTCTTTACTCATAGCTACTCTAACGCTTCCTTGCTCCCCGTGTAGACAGCAAATAAGCGTACTTGGTTTAGTTTCGTCTTTTATAAGCTCGTTTTGTCTTAGCTCGTCTCTAAATACATTTTTGTCTAGGTTATCCTCGCCTAATAGCTTAGCGAGACGACCTGACACTGAGCTATCCTGTATTCTATTAAGCTCAGGGTAGTTATCAGGGTCTATATATTCCATATATACCAAAGCCCCGTACTTATCATATACTATTTTAGCCTCCCCTAGCTGTATGTCGGGCACTCTTAGACGCTCAAGTAAGGGGTCGGTACGTCTTAGAGCGTTTGACATTAAGTATATAATTATATCCCTAGTACGAGCTATACTCTGTACTAGTGATACAATTTTACGACTTATTAATAAGCTGTTTTTGTCTACTATTTCGGGCATAAACTCGTCAATTAGGATATAATGACAATTCTTAGGAAAGTTATTCCTTTTAATATTTGCAAAATCGTCCCACGCTATTATATAACCTATATTCTTACCATTAAGCCTTATAGTACCTCCTTGTATACTTGTTGTATTAGTTAGGTCTAGCTCGTCCTCGTCAACTTGTCCCTCGCCCTCAATTAAAGCCTTGTAAAGGCTTCCTTTGTGAGTCTTAGGGTTTTCCTCGGCGTATATCTTTAAAG
>Ga0326511_10004164_pt1 | contig 11581 bp, 8 predicted proteins | sample 0_2496_0518_D_FD_203701 | JGI IMG/M metagenome (GOLD analysis project Ga0326511, IMG submission 203701) | Bovine rumen microbial communities from UC Davis, California, United States - 0_2496_0518 | ecosystem: Host-associated > Mammals > Digestive system > Stomach > Rumen | place: USA: California...
GTTTTTAGGCATGACATTGACCCTGGCCGCGGCAATCGCCCTGTCGGCCTGCTCTGACGACTCGGCCTCCGCAGCTCCGGAAGAAAACGCCACTCTATCCTCCGACTCCGCTGTTCCGGCATCGTCTACTGTTCCGGCATCGTCACAAGCGATCGAATCTTCCGCCACGGTCCCCGTTTCTTCTGAAGAAGCCGCCCTGCCTTCGTCCAGCAGCGTAACCCTGCCCGCCTCTTCTGACGACGACGAGCCTGCCGTTCCCTGCGTAGACGGCGACCCCGTCGAAGTCGTCCCGGACACGAACGGCTTCGCCGACATTGGCAATGTATTCAAGAGCGTCCGCTGCGATGAAAAAGTCGTCTTCGTGCTGAGACACGCCGAACGTGAACCGTCCGTCGAAAAGGAAAGCCCCCTGACCGAAGAAGGCGTCGAACAGGCCAAGGCCGTGGGCGCCAAGCTCGTCGGTCCCGAAAAATTCAAGTTCACGCACACGGATTTCATCCGTACCGAAAACACCTGCTTGAACATCGCCATCGGCAGGGGCCAAGCCACCTTCCCGCACGACACGAACAATGTCTTCCAGGCGGGCTGGTACACCAAGGATGAAGACAAGCGTACCGAATACAACCATTCCGACGGTTACAATTCCAAAAAGGTCATCTCGGCATGGGTCTTCACCGATGCTTTCTCCGATGCCTTCTACGACCTCGCCGAAAAGAGTGAAGAGATTATTTCGACTCAGCTGGCCAAGTCCTACGAAGAAATGCCCAGGTTCCGCGTTGTCTGCTCCCATGACGATTTCGTCGTTCCGCTCGTATCGTACCTGACGAACAAGGCCATCAACTACAGGACCTATGACATGACCATCGTTCCGAGACCGCACTGGGCGAACTACCTGTCCGGAGCAGCCATCATCCTCAACTCCGCCGGAGAACGCAGGACCTACGCCATCAAGGGCCTCGACAGCGGATTCGAATAATCTTACCGTGAAAGATTTGAACATCAAGACCATAGCCCGCATCGAAAGCGACTTTCCCGAGAAATTCGGGATCCCGCGCCAGAGCGGGCTTTTGCGTACCCTCAAGTCGGTCATCCGGTTCGAACCCGAATTCCGGAACGCCGATGCGTTACGCGGCCTCGAAGGTTTTAGCCACTTATGGATCCTCTGGATATTCTCAGAAAACGTGCGTGATACCTGGAAACCCACGGTACGCCCGCCAAGACTCGGTGGCAACAAGCGGCTCGGCGTATTCGCGACCCGCAGCAGTTTCCGCCCGAACCCGATTGCCATGAGCTGCGTCAAGATCGAGGAAATCCGCACGGAGGGGAAAAACGGCCCCGAAATCGTCGTAAGCGGCGCCGACCTGATGGACGGCACGCCCATCGTGGACATCAAGCCCTACCTCCCCTACACGGACAGCATCGCGGACGCCACCAGCGGTTTCGCCATCGGGGAACCGGAACGCAGCCTGCATGTAGAAATCACTCAGGAACAGCTTTCCGCATTCCCGCAAGCCAAGCGAGAAGCCCTAGTAGACCTGCTCGCCCAGGACCCGCGCCCTCATTACCAAGACGACCCGGAACGCACCTACGGATTCGCTTTCGCCGGCAGGGAAATCAAGTTCAAGGTCGCAGGCGACACGCTCACCGTCATCCAGGTCGTCTAGTCCCGCGCCATAGATTCTACAAAAACAAAAAGAACCTCCCGACGCAAATCGGGAGGTTCCTTTGAGGTTTTGAGACTTACTTTACAAGGACCTTCTGCACAGAATGTTCGGAACCGACCTGGACCGAGAGCATGTAGTAGCCCTGGGACAGGCTTGTCGCAGAGAACCCGAGAGTTCCGTTGCTGTAGCTATTGCTGAAGTCGAAGACTTCCTTGCCGAGCATGCTGTAGACCTTCGCCACGACCTTGGTGCCATTCACCTGGACCGGAACAGATACACGACCGCTTTCGAAGACAGCCTTGCCGATATGCGAAGACACTCCCGTCACGATATCGATGGATTCGGTCGAAGACGACACCGGACCAACCACGGAAGAGGAAGAACGATGATGATGGCTGGAACTGGACTTGGCCACCTCGGAAGAACCCGGAAGCGTAGAACTCGAAGAAACGCTGGCGGAGCTTTCGGGAGTTTTGCTGCTGGAGCTGACCGTGGAGGCGACCGGATTAATCTTGTCGCCCAGCACCTCGATCATCTTTTCGGCGTAGCGCTTACCGAAGTCGCGGTATTCCTGCGAGGTGAAGTGCACGTTCTGGCCATCGCCCAGGGCCTGGTTGAAGCCTTCGGAAGAAACCACGTAGAAGTTTTTGGACTGCTGCGGGAGCTTTGCGATGTTGTTGTTCGCACCGCTGCTCACGCCGCTACGCAGGACTTCACCCGCGAGGAACGGGATGTCGCTATCGAGGCCCAGGTCCTTGATGATGTTGTCGTAGACCTTCTTGACCGCAGGAGGCCAATTGCCGTCACCGGCGTCCGTTTCGCCCTGGTGGAAAATAATGCCCTTGATAACGCCGTCTTCTTGAGCCTTCTTGGCCATTTCAATCAAGCGTCCATAGGGGTTTCCGCCATAAGTGTTAATGCGCTGGATCATCCAACTCTGGCCCTGCTGCGAACTGACATAACTTTTATAGTTATCCTTGTCGAACAGCTTGATGCTGCAGCCGGCAACCGCGACAGAGATGATACCCACCTTGATCTGAGGATCCGTTTTTTCAACCATCGTGCGGCCGAAGTAGTCGGCAGGCCCAAGCTTCGCACCCTGGCAATGGGCCAGCGGCGGAACCGCCTTGATCCATTTTCCCTTGGACGCGTTCTGGTTACAGGACCCTGCATCTGCAGACCAGAGCAACTGGAAGCGTTCGTCGACAGACTTGTCTTGCTGGCCGATATCGCCCTGGCCCTCCATGTTGGACTGGCCAAACGCAAGATAGATGTGGAAATTCGGGTCCGGGGCGGCATGCGCCGAAACGGCCATCAAGGCCGCCAGCCCTAATTGTTTCATATTCATTTTTATCTCCTTAACCAAAACAACCAAACGACAAAGCCGTTTGTTTTCATAAAATATGTTTTTTGTCACAAAAACCTTTTATGCAAACAAAATTTATCATTACCAAAAAGTTAAACGCAACGGACCATTCCCTGGCAAAAAGGCTTTTCCCATACTTTTTTTGATTCGGTTTTATACTTTTGAAGGCGAAAAACCTATATTCCAAACAGATAAACAAACGAGGAATGAAATGAAACAGAAAATCTTAGTTTTGGCCGTCATGGCCTCTGTTTGCCTTTTGGGCGCTTGTAGCGACGATACCAGCGCCGACCCGACGCGCGCAGAACTCTGCCAGGGCGGACTTTCGTTCGACTGCCTTGCCGACGGAACCTGGCAGATGGACGGTGCAACGGAAGTCACCGAAATTGGAGGCGACACCCTCCGTACCATTTACAAGGACCATAACTTTGGTGCCACCCCGGCAAAACTTACCTTCAAGGGTGACGGCAGCTTCACCTTTACATACCCGCCCCAAAGCGCCATGCTGGCCTCTTGCCGCGAAAATACGACCACGGGCACATGGAGTGTCTCGGGCAAGACTTTGTCCATCAAGACAAGAACCGGCAACACCTGCTTCGCTGTCAGGAACTATTCCGGTGCGGCCTCCATCCGCAATGTGGGTGGTCAAATCGAGCTGGACCTCAACGGAATCTTCTTCTTGAATTCCGAAATGGAAAACTCCGGCGACGAAGAAAAGGCGACTACGACCGAAGTATTCCACATCAGCGCACAGTAACCAAGCGCAATCGGACTTGCAGGCATCCTCCTTGCGGAGGATGTCTTTTTTTATAGGGCGCCTCTATTTTCTATATTTTTAGTATGGAATTAAAGAACAAGACGGTCGCGGTAGGCCTTTCGGGAGGCGTCGATTCCTCCCTTGCCGCATGGACGCTCAAGCAACAGGGCTACGACGTTGTGGGCATCACCATGTCCACGTGGGACAACTCCATCCCCAACATGCCAAAAATCGAAGGCAAGTCCGGATGCTTTGGCCCCAACGAAGACGAAAGCATCGCCGAAGCGCAGGAGATTGCCAAGCGCATGGGCATTCCCCATTACACCGTTCCCGTCTCCGGCGAATACAGCAGGCAAGTGCTCGACTACTTCCGCAGTGAATACCGGGCCGGGCGCACTCCCAACCCCTGCGTCCGCTGCAACCAGACCATCAAATTCGGGGCGCTCCTGCACACCGCCCGCCAGATGGGCATCCATTTCGACTACTTTGCCACCGGCCATTACGCAAGGCTTGACTTCCAAAGCCCCGACAAGCCTTTTTTGTACCGCGCTGCCGACAATTCGAAGGACCAGTCGTATTTCCTTTCGCGCCTCAGCATGGACCAGCTTTCCACGGTCATCTTCCCGCTCGGCGGGATGCACAAGGAAGACGTCAAGAACCTGGCCCGTGAACTCGGCTGGAACGACTACGCCGACAAGAAGGAAAGCCAGGACTTTCTGGAATGCGGCGACTACTCCGTCCTCTTCGATGAAAGCGATAACGTCCCCGGCGATTTCGTGGACATAAACGGCAAGGTCCTCGGCAAGCACAAGGGAATCGTCCACTACACCATCGGCCAGAGAAAGGGCCTCAACATCGGCGGGCAGCCGGAACCGCTGTTCGTCGTGAGCATCGACGCCGCCCAGAACCGCGTGGTACTCGGCCCGCGTAGCGTCTTGCTGTGTAACGAAGTCCACGCCATCAAGCTGAACTTGATGGTCGACCGCGACTCCCCCATCTTAAAGAAAACGCTTTCCGCACAGATCAGGCTCGGCCACAAGGGCGCAGGCGCGCACATCACCGCCATTGGCGAAGACGAAATCACGGTCGCCTTCGACGAACCGCAATTCGCCTCTACACCGGGGCAGATTCTCGTCATTTACGATGGCGACGGCGTGGTCGCCTCGGGCGTCATCACCAAGTAATCAACCCTGCGATTCGGTATACTCACCGCCGAACGCCATCCCGCTTACCGAAAGGATAGGCGGGAACTGAATGCGTTTTGCAAGCGCCAAACCGCGGAAACGGCGGTGCCAGGCACGCATGTCCTCGAGCGCTTCGGCCTTTGTCTTGAACAGCTTCTTGAAGTATTTTGGATCCGCCCCGATGACCTTGCAGAGCGTTCCCGCTTCCAGGAGTTCCTCAGTTTCAGCCAGCCCGTGCACACCGTCCACCCAATAGGCGAACAGCTTGTCGTGATATGGATACTTGATCGGGTCGCCCTTGCCTTCGTCTACGTTCATCGCATCGCTGAGTTCTGCACTCGCTGGAATATCAATGGACGCCGCCGGGATGATTTCTTTTTTGCGGTTGATGTAACGGGCCAGTTCGTACACCTGCGTTTTCCACAAGTCACCGAGGGCACACATGACACCGCAAGTATCGCCGTAAAGCGTGCAGTACCCCGCCGTCGCTTCGCTCTTGTTGCCGTTACAGGTCACGCCCGCCCCGAGGACCGACGCGACGGAGAGCAGCACCGACGAAGAACGCGTACGCGCCTGCAGGTTTTCGTAGGCAAGTCCTTCTATCTTGATTTTCTTGTCGCTACGGACGAACGTGCACTTGGCAAGGATGCCGCAAACGGCATCGAGCATGTCGGAAATCGGAGCGACCATATAAGGGCAGCCCAAGTTTTTCGCGAGGTCCCGTGCGGCATTCTTCGTCGTGTCGGAATTGAACTTCGTCGGCATGTTCACGAGGTAGACGTTCTTCGCGCCGATAGCCTCGGCATAGAGCACCGCGGAAACAGCGCTATCGATACCGCCGCTCGCCCCGATGACCATGCGTTCAATATGGAAGCGCTTCAGGTTTTCACGAATCATGTAAACAAGTGCGTCATGGATCTGCGCAATCGGTTCCCCCGGCTTAAACGATTTCGGAGCGGTTTTACCGCCGCACGGAAGCGCCTTCACCTTGCCTTTAGAAATCTCGAACATCATGCCAGCCTCGGCGAACTGGGGCATGCGGAAAACTTCTTTCCCCGTATTGTCAAAAAGGCGGCTCCCGCCATCGAGTGCATAGATGTTCTTGCCAGAATTTTCCGTACCCACGGCATTCACGTACAGCACGGCCTTTTTCGAATTCCTCGCGAATCTTGAACAGATGCCGGTTACCGCTTCATCCTTCCCCGCCAGGAATTCCTGATGGCCCGAATAGACTTCGAAGTCGTGGTCCCAGCCGTCCATGTTTCCATCTACGTAGTGGCTGTACATGCATTCGTCAAAGCCTTCGCTGCTGCCGACAAGAATCTCGATTCCCTTGGAGAGCTTTTGGAGGGAACGTTCCGCCTCACTGCAGGCTTTCTGGAACTCGGCTTCATTCTGCCTCATACCGATAGCGGAAGGATTCCCGGGAATCGCGTTCTCCGGGAAGACGACCATATCGGCGCCCGCTTTTTTCGCAAGCGCCACCGCCGCCTTGATTGCCTTGAAATTATCGGCAGGCCTTCCCGGAAGGACATTCAACTGCGCCACGTAAACTTTCATATTTACCCCTAGTATCAAAATCCCCGGTCTTGCAACCGGGGAAAAATTCATTGTTTTAAAGCCTTGCTATTCGTACTGAGCGGCAGACCACTTGGACGGCAGTTCTGTCGGATGATCCTTGCCGTCATCCGGGTACGATTCCGTATGTTCGTACTTGAATCCCTTATCGGCCTTGAAGTCCGAAACGGTACCCACGACCGAGAGGCAACCCTTGTTCAGGCAGGCCGAGACATGGAGCACGAGGACGTCGCCGAACAGAGCCCATTCGCCTTCGCGGTTTTCAAGGAAGCCTTCATTGGCCAGGATCTTGAAATTGCCGTCATCCTTGAGACTCATGGTCCAGGCGACATCGTTTTCGTCCACGGCATCCCATTCAGCAACCAGCTTGGCTTCATCAACCTTGCCAGGCTTGAAACCTTCGGCCTTGCACTCGGTCTTTTCACCGGACACGGTCGACATCGTGTATTCATCGGACACTTCCAAGGTCCAGAGGCTACGAGCACTCTTCTTCATGAACTTGGTCATCAGGAGGAGCCTGTTGCGCTGGATATCATAGAAGCCAACGTTCCAGTCTTCGGAGGTAACCGTTTCGGAATCGGAGACAACCTGCTTCAACAAATACGCACCGTCATAGAACGAGAAGGTACTGGTCGTATCGCCACTCGTGCATACCAAGCGCTTGCTTGCAAGGGAATCCCCGCTAGTGAGCGTCTTGGGCTTGACCTTGACCTTTTCCGTGGCCACATCGAGCGTATCTTTCTTGAAGACGCAGAACAGCTTGCTGTCTTCGTCTTCTTCTTTCACGATAAACTTAATCTTTTCCTTACTGTCCACAAGGCCAATCAAGGATTCGACTTCAGAGCCAGACCTCGTAGTCGCATAGGACGACTCAGAGTTCGAAAAATCGATAACGCCGTCTTTAAAGTCGGAATGCACGACCACCCAGGCCGCTTCGTAGCTGTCACCGGGAAGCCAGAGCGAGAACACCCCGTTCTTGGAGCCCGTCGAGAAATTGACATCCTTATTGAACATGTCCTTGATGACCATGTTCTTTTCGAGGTCATCCAAAGTCGCAGCACGAATGACCGGGCCTGCGCTCGAAGAAGATTCTTCTTCGGAAGAGCTGGACTCTATGCTGGACGAGGATTCGTCCTCATCACCGCTACCGGAAGATTCAATGGTATCCCTGTCCACATTATTCGTCGGAGAAGAACTGCTATCATCGCCACAAGCGAACAAGGAAAGCGAGGCCGCAACACAACTGGCCAAAAGGAACGAACGTTTCATATTATCCTCTTTGTTTTTTGAATAATATACTCCAATTTGCGCCAAAAAAGTAAGTTTTGGCACAAATTTCCCCTACAGAGTCTCAAAAATCACATTAAAGTGCGTTTTTTGGAGCATACCCGAGGTCACGGACCGCCTCCCCGATATCGGGAACGGCATCGTAGAGGAATCCGGCAAGCGCCTGTTCCGCCGAAACGCGGTTACCGCCAATCCAGTTCTTGAGTACCGCAAGGCGCCTAGAAAGCCACCACGGGAGCGGGAGCATCTTGTGCCGAAGCCCCCGGGCCTCAAGAATCCGGCGCGCCATCTCGGCCATGGACATCTCCTCGGGACCGGCAAGCGCATACGTCTTGCCCACCGCCGAACCGGAAAGCCCAGCTGCCGCGATACCCTGGACCAAATCTACGCTACGCACCGGGCGTTTTTTCGCAAGACCGCCCCCCGGCAAGAAATACAGCGGGAAACGAGTCACGTAACGAGCGTACATATTGTATTCAATGCCACCGCCATCGCCGATAACAAGCGTCGGCCGAACGATGGTCCAGTCGAGTCCCGAATCCTTCACGAAAGCTTCCCCGGCAAGCTTGCTCGCCCCGTAAGGAGTGCGGATAGGGTACGTCACGGAGATACTCGATACGTACAGGAGCCTACGGACGCCAGCGGCCTTGCAACAGGCGACTACGTTCCGCGTACCGCCTTCATTGATCCGCCCGAAAGCGCTCGGGTCGGTTGAAAGGAGGATTGCGGCCAGGTGGAAAACGACATCGACGCCTTCGAAGGCGGCGCCCATCGACGATACGTCCGTTACATCTCCGTAAAAAACTTCAACCTCGGGCGGCAACTGCTTTGCAAGGGCATCGCCCGGCAACGTCAACACCCGCACATCGACATGGCGGTCCAGGAGTTCCCGGCAAAGCGCCCTCCCCACGACACCGGCGCCACCTGTAACCAAGGCCTTCATCAGGTTTCCAGCATGTAGCGGATGTCCTGAACCTGGCGCTCGAGGGCTTCGTCCTTGTTCATCAGGTTGGCCAGGGACTGGATGGCGGCGATAACGGTCGCGTAGTCGCGGTTGAAAATCTTGCCGATTTCCTGCAAGGATTCCTTGGTGAGTTCGCGGCAGAGGAACATGGCAATCTTGCGGGGCAGCGAAGCGCCCTTATCCTGGCGCTTGGAAGAAAGCACCACGGGATCGATACGGAACGAAGCAGCCACCGTTTCGCTGATATTCTTGAGCGAAAGCTTGGCACCGTCGTTCTGCGGGGAAACCAGCAACTGCTTGACGCACGTGAGGTTCAGCTCGACGCCGTTCAAGGTGTGCATGGCGCGCAGCCAGTTCAGCATACCTTCGATAAGGCGTACGTTCGCGCGCGGCGGAATCGAAAGGAAGCGGCAGATTTCTTCGCGTTCGTCGGTTGCAAACGGAAGGTCCTTGGACTTTTCGCGGATGACGCCCATGCGGGTATTCAAATCCGGTTCGACGAGCCCTACGGCGACGCAGTTTTCAAGATGCGCGAGCAGGTTGGCGGACAGCTGCGGGATTTTTGCGCCGCGCGACGGCGTTTCACCCATGCCCAGCTTGCGGAATGCCGACGGATGCCTGTCACAGGTCAGCACGACCTGCTTTCCCTGACTGCGGAGGATCTTGATGAGCATGGCCAGGCGTTCCTGGCTCTTGGCGGCACGTTCCAGCAATTGGATATCATCCACCAGAAGGACGTCGCACTCCGCATAATTTTCCTTGAACTTTTCCCTGAGTTCAGCGTAGAGGTCCTTTTTGCCGGAGTATGAAGCTTCGGCCATGGAAACGGAATCACGCAAGAAGTCATAGGCGGCACGGCAGACAATCTTGAAGTCCGGACGGGTGGCCTGGAGCTTAGCCGCAATCGCCTGGAGCAGGTGGGTCTTGCCGAGGCCCGAAGCACCGTAAATCAGCAACGGGTTCATGCCCATATCGCCCGGATTTTCCACGACCGCTTCGCAAGCGCGCAAAGCCGTAGAATTGCATTCGCCTTCCACGAACGTCTCGAACGTATAGTTTGCATACAAACTAAGCTTCCGGCGAGCAGGTTTCTTTACGGCGACCGGAGCCCTGCGGGGAATGCGCTGCGGAATCGAATCCAGCTTCATTTCCGGAACAGATTCCGACGGAGCCTGCAGACGAACCCTGTAATCTTTAAATTCAGAACCCAGGACCTGGGCAAATACGCGGCGGAGCAAATCACCATAATGGCTATTGAGCCAAGTTTCACGAAACTTATCCGGAACAGTCAGGCATGCATAGCCGTCAAAAAAGCCTTCGTAACCAACGGCGTCGAAAATAGCCATGCCGAAATCATTGCATTCCTTGCGGACACACTCCAGCACCGACTGCCAAGGCGACGAAACAACACCTAATAAAGAAACAATATTTTCCACGTTAGTCCAAATAAACAAATAGAAGCTAAAAACTGTTGGGACAAAAAAATTAGGTAATGCAAAAAGGCGCCGAAGCGCCCAGAGGGAAAAATTTTTCAAAGTTGCAAAAAACTGTCAAAATCGCCCTTTTGTGGAAAAATAAAATTCCTACCCACTTTTCTCCTCATAATACACATGTTTAGTCACGTATGAATACAACCCATCACCATAGGGTTTTCACAACATATCAACAGGAAAATTTTCAACTATCCCTTGACAGACGATGTAGTGAACAAATTTTCACCATCTCCAAAGCAAAATTGCGTTTTTTAGCGAAAAAACGGCCTTTTTGGATTATTAAAAATCGTAACTTGTTGATGGTAAAACAATTGGCATAAGATTATCTTAAGTTTTTTCTATCAAGAACAACAAATGCGCTATCCACATAAACGAAGCGCCATTTCGCAGACGAAATGAGCGCCTGAATGACGCCATCCCAGCGCGTATAATGGCGCAGCGGAAATAGCGCGCGGTCCACGCCCAGCGAATCCATATCCTTCATGAACTCCGAAGGGCTGTCTGCATATTGCAAGTAGCGTTCAAAGAACGATGAGGTCTTCAAGAAGAAGCGCCCGTCGAGGTACGTAGAATCCTGCGGGTTCACAAAAGCGAGGAAACCTCCGGATCTATCGTCGTTGAAAAGCCGTCCTTCATGGGGGTGAGACGCCATCCATGCCGCCGCCGCTACAGGGACCCGCTGCCCTGAAACCATCGACATATCATAGGGCAGCAGGCTCCGGCACCACAGTCCAAGAATCAGGGCCAGCACCGAAACAGATATAACCCTACAATGTTCTTTGCACGGGGAAAAATTGCAGCACGCACTCGCATCGCTTAGGACAAAGTAACAGAACGCAGGCAAAAAGAGAACGATGTTGCGTTCGGCGACCATCGCGAGCACCGCCGTAATGCAAAGCCAGGCAACTTCCCCGCTTTTCCAGAAGGATCGACGGGAGAAAAACAGGGACAGAACTGCGGCAGCCATGGCGACCACGACGGCAAAGGTATTTTCACCAGCAAACAAGAGCGTAAACGGGCTTCGGTTTTCGGCGATATGGCTCGCGAAAACGGCAGCCGATTCCGAAAGCCCCACCAACCGGTCCAACAAGCCGAATGGATAGAGGAACAGCAGAAGCCCGTCGCGGTGCAAGAACGGCATCGCGAGGAGGGCAAGGACAAACGCCCCCTGCCACAGAAAATCCTTCCTAGCGCAACGGATGCGACAAGCCATGCTCACGCCGACAAAAACAGGGCCGAGAATGTAGAGTCCCTGGAACCGGCACCAGAGCCACTGCAGCAAAAGGAC
>Ga0326511_10004165_pt1 | contig 11572 bp, 13 predicted proteins | sample 0_2496_0518_D_FD_203701 | JGI IMG/M metagenome (GOLD analysis project Ga0326511, IMG submission 203701) | Bovine rumen microbial communities from UC Davis, California, United States - 0_2496_0518 | ecosystem: Host-associated > Mammals > Digestive system > Stomach > Rumen | place: USA...
AACACATCAAAGAACTGACGCAATGAGAGTATTTATTTCAACAGAAGCCCTTGCAGCACAAGGACTAACGCTAAAGGACTTTGGAGTGCTCTTGTACTACATCGACAAAGGTAAGGGAGATATTGTTCCGGAAATTGGTAAAAAGCTTTGGGACAAGAATTTGCTTGTCAAAGAAGTTGACGGGTATTCCTTTAACGGCTGCCGATCCAAAGCCATTCAAGAGTGGTTTGAAGAGAGTAAAGTTACTGAGAAGGAGGCTAAGAGAGACTTCGGTGCTTTAGCTGACAAGCTTAGGGCATTGTATCCGGAAGGAAAGAAGCCAGGTACTCAGTATATGTGGAGAGATAATACCATGACTATTGCCAAGAAGCTCAAGAATTTGGACGACTTGTGTAAAGAATATGGTATGCCATCGTTTACCGATGAGCAAGCTATCGAAGCTACTCAGAGGTATGTAGCATCTTTTCACGGCAACTTGCAGTACATGCAACTTCTCAAGTACTTTATTCTCAAACAGAACTATGATAAGGCAGAGAAAGCTTCGCAGCTACTTAGCTTTATCCAGAACCAACAAGCCGGATCTGATTTAGAACCAGAGCTGGCATTTGATGAATTTGGAGAATTAGTATGAGCAATCTAAAGGCTGACATACTTTCTAACCTCCGAGAACGCAGACAAAAGGTGCTTAATGGTGGTATTAACTGTATACCTGCTCCGTTCCCACGATTCAGAAATGAGTTCCCAGGAATAGAGCCTGGACGTTACTATGTGGTAACAGGTGCCACCAAGTCTTCCAAGACTCAAATCACGAACTACCTGTTTGTGTACAATACAGTATTGTTTATGTACTATAATCCAGGTAAAATAAAGGCTAAGATATTCTTATTTCCGTTAGAGGAAACCAAGGAAGCAATTACACTAAGGTTCATGGCCTTTCTGCTAAACCATCTATCTCACGGCCAAGTATGTGTTAGTCCTACGGATTTGAAGAGTACTGATGAACGCAAGCCTGTGTCTGAAGAATATCTTGCTCTAATGGATACGGAAGAGTTCAATGCTATATTTAAAATCTATGACGAAACTGTTATATTCCAAGAGGTGAAACACCCTACCGGAATGAGTATCATCATGGAGAATTATGCAAAGGCTCATGGTACTATCAAGTATCGCAACATGCCATTCGAGGAAGTGGATGACTTTACAGGAGAGAAGCGTACTGTAATTAAGCAGGTGTTCGATAGGTATGTGCCTGACGATCCTGATGAGATAGTAATATGGATGGTGGATCATGTTGGTCTGCTTACTTGTGAGAAGGAATATCCTACTATCAAGCAAACCATAGAATATCTCTCAGGTATCGCCGTAAGGATGAGGAACAGGTATGGCTATAGTTATGTTGGAGTTCAACAGCAGAATATGGAGACTACCAATCTTGAAGCATTCAAGAACAACAAGATTCGTCCGACTAAGGATGGTCTGAAAGACTCTAAAAGACCTGGTGAAGACTGTGACGTAATGATAGGTATGACCTGTCCCAATGCCTTTGAACTGCAAGGCTACATGAAGTATGACATTACCAGGCTTAGAGATAACCTAAAAATTCTTGAGGTAGTCTTGAACAGAGGTGGTAGGGCGAATGTAATCTGCCCATTGTACCATGATGGTGCTGTCAACTATTACAAAGAGCTTCCGCTGCCTGACGATAAAACAAACATGGACAAGGCTTATGCGTTCGTGGATAAAAAGAGGCAAGAAAGTAGAGAGAGAATGATAGAAGCCCCAGCATTCGCCATGATAGCTTGGGCGAGAAAATTAACTAACTTAATTAACTAAAGTAAATGAAGATTTTAGTACTGGCCAAGTCAGGATTCGGTAAGACTACATCCTGGTGCGGCAGACAGAAAGTTGGGATTAAAGGTCTGGACCCGAAAGAGACCTTTGTAATCCAGTGTATCGGCAGAAATGTACCTAATGGTGAGTACAAACTGTGCGATCCGATCCAAGTGGATCCGAACAAACACATCATTACCAACACGGAAGTGCTCAAGGGACACAATCGTGTACAAGTAGATCACATCACCGGCATTGACAGATTCTATGCAGTAGCTCGCATCATTGAGATGCTTAAGAGTTCACCGTACAAGAATATTGTCATTGATGACTTCAATTACCTGTCTCAAGACTTTTACATGGCTAATGCTATGAAAGGCGGTTGGGAGACTCCGAAGCAAATCGGATTTGGTATGGGTCTTATCTTCAATGCCATGAAGGGTTATCCGGAGACAAAGAACATCTTCTGTTGTGCTCACTATGAAGAGTACAAAGATAAGAATGGTGATTCTATCTCGTACAAGTTCAAGACCACGGGTAAAATGGTAGCGTAAGCATCTGCCATTATCTATCTAACTGCTGGAACACCCTAAAGACAAATATACTACAGCATAATTTGTAAAAATAAGTGCGAAAGTTTGAAAAATATTTGTATGTTTGCGAAAAAAGTTGTAACTTTGCGCAATAAATGGGCAATCAGCAACCAAGCTTCCTATGGGAAGAAGGCTCATCGACTATCCCCTGTTGTGGGGGAGTACATTTATAAAGTAATTAATTATAAGTGGAAATGGTAGATACACGAAATGTTTTAATCTATGCTCTTAAGGATCCAGATACTTTAGAAATAAGGTATGTAGGTAAAACTGTAAGAAGTCTTTCAAGACGTCTTGGTAATCATATAGCTAATGCTAAAGGTAACAAACATAATGTACACCTTAGCAATTGGATACTAAAATTACTTAGACAAGGCAAAAGACCCATTATAGAACTCATAGAAAATTGCAGTTATTTGAACTGGCAAGAACGTGAGCAATATTGGATCTCACACTATCCTGACCTCATTAATATTACTGATGGAGGAGATGGGTGTGTGGGTCTAATACATAAGCCAGAAACTATTGAGAAACTTCGTCAAGCTAAGTTAGGTACGAAACATACTCAAGAGTTCAAAGATAACATGAGTAAAAGACTTAAGGGTAAAAGTCTCACACAGGCACATAAAGATGCTATAGGGAATGCTAATAGAGGTAAGAAAGCTTCTGAGGAAACGAAGAAAAAACTTTCTAAAGCTCATATAGGTATTCAACAGACGGAAGAATCCAAAAAGCGTCGTAGCGAAACTATTAAAGCCTGGTGGGCAAAGAGAAAAGCAATCGTGTAAAGATATAGTCAGTCCCTCTTGGAAACATTAGGGTTAAATGTGTGTAGAGTAATTAACTACAGTAAAAGCACATTTTTTGGTGTGGTAATATCGGGATGATTACATCACACCTGAGGGTAACTTCGACATTGTATTGTTCGGCAAGCAATCCTTCAATGCAGAAGAGAAGAGAGCCATTAAAGAGTTCATCTTCGAGTACGACGGAGAGTATCCGGCAAAGGATGCTGTAGGTCTGTTCGACGACATGGATGGTAACAGTTTCCCCAATGACTTGAGCATTGTGGTAGAGAAAGCCAAAGCCAAATATGGGGAGTAATTAACAACAACACAAAAACAATTTTAAATTTCGATTCATATGAAAATTACGTTTAAAAACATGGCTACTGTTAAGAGAATAGCCGAAGCATGTAACAAACCGCTTGCAGACAAGCAGAAGAAACTGGATAAGATTGCCGCATTGGCTGATGAGATTGATCAACTCGATAAGAGTATGGACCTCATGCAGCAAGCCATCGCTCCTATCACCGGTGGTAAGAAAGTTGAGGACATCCTTGTCCGTGTAACTTCTAACGGTGTATCCAAGTGGATTCCGAACCCTGAGAAGTGGAAATGGAACGAGACTGAGAAAGTGTGGGAAGAGATCGAAGATACAGCTCCGGCCGGCGAATCTGCCGAAGAGGCATCTGAGCGTGAGGCAGCCGCTGAGCAAGCTCGTTTAGAGGCTGAGGCTCAAGCAGCAGAGGAGGCTAGACAGGCAGAGATTATTGCTGCTAAGCAGAGATTGTCTGCATCTCGTCCTGCTACCGCTGAACCTGTAGGTGATCCTGTACCAAATGCTGAGGAAGCAGCAGCTATGGCAGAAGCAAACCAAGATCCGTTTCAAGACTAATCATTAACATTGTAGTACTATAAAAATTTTCTAGAAAATGATTGCAAAAGGAAATCAAACCGTCGATGGTGGCGGAAATCGTAAGTTGTATGTAGGTGTAGGTGCTGTAAAAGTACTGAAAGTTAACCCGACCAAAGCTGAGTTGAAAGACATCTATGGTCGTGACATTGAGGATGAGCCGGAGTATGTAGGCACCGTTGAGCGTGGTACGGAAGACGATAAGAAGACCGTACCTTCTGTACGAATATCGTTTGTTGTAACCACTGACCCGGATAAAAACAACGGTATCGAACTGACCACGAACCATGTATTCTTCGTAGTCAAGAACTATGTGAAGTCCAAAGAGGGTAAGGCTAAAGTCATTGACAAATATGGCCGTACCGCATGGGTTACTTCTGAGGAATACAAAGCTAAGGCTATTCCTAACGACAAGAACGGCAATCCTATCAATGTAGATGCTGACTATCGTCTGTGCTGGGAAGGCGAGGAAGAGCTGACTCTGTTCATCAAGAACCTGCTCAACATTCCGAGTCTCATGGTTTACACCGGTGGTGTATGGACTCCGAATCCTCGTGTTACTCCGGCCGACTGTCAGGTTCGTCTTGATACTATCGAGAAAATGTTTACGGGTGACTTGTCTGAGATCCGTGAGGCGCTCAGTTATCAGCCGGAAAACTTGGTGAAGATCGGCTTCGGTGTAAAGAATGACACCGACAAGAACCGTCAGTTGCAGACCACCTATACTCGTCTGTGCTTCAAAAATGCTGTCAATGACTATGCTAAACTTGAGGCAGAGGTAGCCGCAGCTAAAGAACGTGGTGCATTGTCTAATGTAGAATTTGAGGCAACTCCGTTGCACGAGTATGTAGTTGATCCGACTACTCTTTCCCCGACAATGGAACAAGCCGCAGCAGCTAATTTAGCAGGACAGGACGCACCGTGGTAATAGTATGGCAGTTAGTCGAGGACATACTTCTTTGACATTAAGGGAACTCCTTAGTAGAGTGCCGGAAACACAAATTCTGGCACACTACTTGGGAGTGACTGAAGTTCCAACTGTTATCAGCAGTCCTTTGCGTAAGGACGTTCATCCGTCATTTGGGATTTCTTCCCCGGATGGAAAGAAGATATTTTATAGAGACTTCGCTACAGGAGACTCTGGAGATTTGATAGATTTATTAACCCACCTCTGGTGCTGTCCTATATCCGATGTGATTGAACGAATATCCAGAGATTTCAAAGATTTTAGAAAAAGTGCAGTTATTAACAGGTTATCAACAGAGCATAAACACTCTATAACATATCACGGGAACACTACTCTTGACGTTAAGGTACGAGATTGGCAAGAGCATGATATAGAATATTGGGGCAAGTATGGAGTACCACTTGACTTGCTACAAAGAGCCAATGTTTATCCAATATCCCATTTTATGATAACGAAGAGTGGGCGTAGAAGCACTTTTTGCGCAGACAAATATGCCTACGCTTATGCAGAGTTTAAAGAAGAGCACCTCACATTAAAGGTATATCAACCGTTCAATAAGAACCGATTGAAGTGGATTAGCAAACACGACCGTAGTGTCTTAGGCCTATGGACATTACTACCCAATCATGGGGATGTACTATGTATATGTTCAAGCGTTAAAGATGCATTGTGTCTGATGGCTAACACTGGCATTCCTGCTATATGCTTGCAGGGAGAAGGATATAGCATAAGTCAAACCGCACAAGATGTGCTTAAGAGGCGGTTTGATAACATATTCGTCCTGCTCGATAACGACGAGCCAGGCATTCGCTATGCTGAAAAACTATCGCAAGAGACGGGATTTACCAATATAGAACTGCCGCAATTTGAAGGTGGGAAAGACATATCTGATTATTATACTGTACTTGAAGACAAGTCACAGTTCAAACCATTTATTATTAACCTAATTAACCAACATTTATTATGAGGAAAATTACTGTAGTATCTTCGGATACGCAAACCAAAGTTACGTTTGAAACGGAAGCTAGCACTGTAGAAGATCTGCTCAACGAGATGGATGAGCGCAACATCGCTTATGAGGGTAAAGCCCTGTTTGAGGGTATTTCTCACACGCCGATTGATCTCGACTATCCGGAAGCATTACTACCGCACGATAACCAATATCGTGGTACCGTTACCAATGACCTGGTGATTATGATTACCGCAGGTAAGAAAATCAGTTCTGGTATGGACCGCAAAGAGGTTTTCGCCAAAGTTAAGGAGTACGAACTTCAAGACACAGTTAAGGAGGTGTACGGTACTGACTATACTCATGTTGCTACCGAGAAATTGGTAGAGATGGTACTTGAGTACGAGGAAAAGATGAAGAAACAGTCTAGCACGGCTGAGAATCCAGCCGAGGATCCTTGCAATTCCAACTGTCCGGCTGAGGGTATCTTCGTAGAATACATGCGTATTCTCATCAAAAATGGTGTGGTGCATCCGTATTCTATCATCAAAGCTCTTGAGGGGGAAGGTATCCTCAAGCTTGCTAAGAAAGAGCCAGGTCAGCCTACTGTTGAATCTGGTTTCACAGACGAAGAAATTGAGGACATGTTCGAGTTCCTCGACAATTAATCCACCTGTGGGGCAGGGTAACACCTGCCTCACATTATTTACTTTGCTATGGGTACATTAGAATATATCCAAGAAGTAACTCAAATTTTCAAGGACTATTACGGAGATGATAAGGTAATGCTTCGTGAAAATCCAGAGTATCCACACAATCAAGAAATTATAGTATATTGGCCGGCAGTTGTAGTAACTAATGAAAATGGTGGTAGCGAAACTATTTTTGACCTGTTTGCACAAGTACCTCTAAAAGAAGATGGGAAGCACCTTAGAGAGAAGTTTAAACTTATGCGAACTACCTATACTCTTGGGCAGGCAAGAAGCGGTTACACACACTCCCATATATCAAGTACAACTCGCCTTGGAACATGGGGTATTCCATGTTTGGGTACAGGCCCTATTAACAATACTATCCATACTTTGCAGAATGACCCGTGCAGCTTTGATGAACTTAGAACTTTCTGGGAATTATTCTGTAGAGAGCTGGATGACTATACCCAAGTAGAGTCGTTAAGAGGTGGTCCGTATATTAGGTTGGAAACTATTGGTGCCAATACAAGACGTGATAAAACTCGTAACTTTCTAAATGGTACAGACAATCCCCTCAAGTGGCAGGTAGTTCCAACAGCTAGAAGATTGTTACGATCCGGTAAGTTGAAGTTTTCTTATCACCACCATCATTTCGACTTAGGAATGTCCGACACAGATTTTGCTATGCTCGCTACCAAAGCAGCTTGGGAGATATATGCATCGCAAGGAAATACTATAGAGAAATTTATAGTAGACTTCAATTGCAATACCCATATCTTAAGCCAAGGCAGACTATGTGCAACATCCGAAGGTAGAGGGTCTGCATACAACCCAGAAAGAGTTGGTGAAGAAATTATTGTGTTTAACGGTATTTCGTTCAAGCTCAGTATCATAGGAGATCTTGGTAATAATATTAACCAGTTGCTCATTATGGATGATGAATACCTTGGAAGTTTGAAAACTTACATTTTATATTTAGTCAACGCTACTTATGGAAAGAGAAATATTACAGAAGATGCAGTCTTCATATAAGCTTATCATACCACAGCATGTGGAAGGTAAGATTCGTACCTTACTGAAAGAGGTACATAACATTGAGTGGTCTGGCGTTCTATTCTACACCTACACAGGTTCGTTTGAGTCCGACGACCTTGTACTCACATGTCAGGACTTAATCCCTATGAACATAGGTAGTGGCGCATTCACTGAGTTTGAAGTAAACGAAGATGTTGTTACCTATATGGTCAGCCATGACCTGCTTGATTGTCAGATGGGACTCATCCATAGTCATCATTCCATGGCTACATTTTTTAGCGGTACAGACGTAAATACCCTCTGCGAAGAAGGTAAGGATAGAATTAACTTCCTCAGCCTTATCGTCAATAATGAGGGTACTTATAGTGCTCGTATTACTGAGAAAGACTCTATACACATTACCAGGCAGATTGTAGCCACAACAAAGTTCTTCGGTGATTCTCAGTATTCTAGAGAAACCTCTGACGAAATGGACACTTTGGGCTTGCGCTATCACGAACTTGAAGTATGTAGAGAAGAAGCTGTGGAGTCCGATGACCAAGAACTACTGGACCGTATCAACAAATTCAAAGAGTCTCATCCGCATTGGAACAAGCCTGTGCATAGTGAAAACTCGTCTATCATGGATAGGGATGACTTCTTTGAAAGATTTATGAGTAGGGACGAACATCCGAAACTATTCGATGACTCAGAGTTCTTTGCGGAGGATAAGATTGTTGTATTGGAACCTGATCAAGAAAGGGAGGCCGAGCAAATACTTGCTAAATTAATCACAGGTAATATACTTGTTACAAAGCTTCCGGAGAACATGACCAAGGCGCTTCCTATTATTAACAATATGTGGAGAGCTGCTGGTAAAGCACATCCATATGGAACATCCGACTTAGTAGAAATTATTACCCGTGCTCTATTGCTGGATATAATAAGTACGGAAGAGTATGCGCAATACTGTATGCAGAGATTGGAAAAACTGTTCCCGGAAGGTAGCAAACAATTCTATCCGTATGATGAACTAATGCAAAGTTTGGAGGAACTTGTCTATGTCTGATCAAGATATTCAAAACATTATTGCGGAAGCGAGAGCTTCACGCAATGCACCAACAGTAACCATTATAGAAGAGCCTGAGGAGGTAACTATAGCTCCACAGATAGAAACTCCTCAGAGCCTGGATGAAGACCAAACCGAGGATATTATATCTGAGATGCTTGGTGCCCAACCGGTAGAAGAGCCAATAGAAGCTGGATTAGGTCTGCAATATGAGCAGCCTACCGAGGAGCAGCTAAATACTGATGCGGATTTCGTAAACCCAGAAGATCTGTATCCTGAAGAAGTAACTCTTAATGACACCCAAGTAAATACATCCGCTTTAGAAGAACGAAGGCAAGAACTTAATCGTTTAATGAGTGAAGTAGATGATGAGGACTTACATGGGGACACAGATGGGAGTGGCGGTGAAGGTACAGAAGGAGATCCAATACCAGAATCTCAAGAAGAAACTCAAAGTCAGGATCCTCGTGAACAAATGATTCCAAACCCTGATGATGACCCAGAGCATAGAGAGTCTACTTCTAGATTTAATGGTGCGGAGTGGTTCGAGGTAGCCAGCAAAATGATTATTACATTTGCAGGACTGGGTGGTATTGGCTCATGGGCGGCATTCCTGTTAGCCCGTATTCATCCGGAAAAGATACTCCTATATGACTCTGATACAGTAGAATTGGTGAATATGTCAGGGCAATTGTATAGTAGTGATGATGCCTTCAACACTAAGGCTGATGCAATATCTCGCTTTATGAGAAGTCATGCTGACTATTACGATACAGAAAGTTTCCCGACTCGATTCGATGCTTCATGTCATCCCACTAAGATTATGATTAGTGGTTTTGACAACATGGCAGCCCGAAAGATGTACTTTACATCGTGGAGAACTTTGATAGAGTCCTTACCTAAGAGAGTCAGAAGAGAGTGTTTGTATATAGATGCTCGCATGTCTGCTGAAGAAATTCAAATCTATTGTATGACTGGAGACAACGAAAGCTTTATGGATGAGTATAGGGACACATGTTTGTTTAGAGACGAAGATGCAGATGCTCATATTTGTAGCTACAAGCAAACTTCGTTCTGTGCTGCACTTATTGGTGGTCTTATCTCAAACTTGTTCGTCAATTTCTGTACGAATTTGGGTAAGCCATTAGTAGATCGTCCTTTACCGTTCCTCACTACTTACGATGCCTCCACGATGTTCTTAAATGTAAGGAATTAGTATGGGCAGGTATAAGTATTATCTTCTAAATAGTGAGGAGGAAGGTTTCTTCTATGAGAAAGTCAACGGCTTTTCTAAGTATATGCTTGGAAACAATGTCTTAGGATATTGTTACCTACCATTCAAAGTCGGACAGATTACTGATATACCACTGGGTGCTTTCGTCACTTCTGGTGGTAGTAACCCTATAAGACCTCATTTACAACAGAATAGGTCTATGGTTATATTCCCATTCAAGGTAACTAAGTATACTTCCAGATCAACTTTTAAAACTGTACGTAGTGGTATTGAAAGAGGTTTTGCCTATTTCAAGCAATGTCCAGGAAATATTACTATGCCTGGAGAGTTGATAAAGGTTACTCCTGAGTCGAAGAAAGGGGACCGAATAATCTATGGGGATCCATTCTATGTAGGCAATGGCTTGGTATTCGACAAGGACATGAACTTACTATTCGGAGTATTTATCCGGATAAAGAAGGAAGATGCAGGGTTGTATACGCTTAAAGAGTGTGTACTAAAAGTATCAGAAAATTTGTTCTTACAACAGAAAGATCCTCTGCATAAAATCATAATGCAAGAAGTCCTTCCAGACTGCATAGGTTATTACTTTAAGTATAACTTCATAGCTGGGGATTATAGAATGTATGGTTACGAAGGTGATCCCTCTGGGGTAATGCTGCCTATCAGCCTGGAAATGAATAACCATTCCAATCCATTAGAGCGTATTGCAGTACCGGAACCGAACCTAAGTAATGAAGATATTTGTCGCCAAGCTATTATTCACACAGAAAATGTTCGAGCATTATGACGTACGGAGATTACTTTGGTGGATGGCTGAAAGTCATTGACACTAATTCACTCAACAGTATGGTACATACTCTAATGGGTATGACTGATAAAAAAATCTACCCTGCATTTGAGAATACCTTTGAGGCATTCCACCAATGCAAGTATGAGAACTTATCAGTTGTAATCTTAGGGCAAGATCCATACTTCGATGGGAAAGCTACAGGGCTTGCTTTTGCTAACCCTATGTATACGAAAGATATTGCTCCTTCGTTGAAAGTTATCAAGAAAGCATTGTGTAAACACATGGGCGTAGATCCAGATTACGATCGGTTTAACCCTACACTGCTTCCTTGGGCACACCAGGGAGTTCTACTATTAAATACTGCTCTATCGGTAGAAGCAGGTAAGCCAGGAAGTCACACTATGATGTGGCGACCATTTATACAGAAGTTCTTGCAACAGCTTGGTAAATACCAGACGGGAATTATCTATGTGTTAATGGGAGCCTCAGCAAAGTCATTTAGACCTTACATAGGTAAGTTTAATGACATCATCGAGTGTCCTCACCCTGCTTACTGTGCTCGTACCGGAGAAGACTTTCCGAACATCTTTGAGCGTATAGATGAGTTAACTATAAGTAAGAACGGTTTCAAAATTAAATGGATGTAGTATGCCGGAGAACATGAGAGTTAGAAATGCGACTGAAATGCTATATGATGGTATTCAGTTCAGAAGTAAATTGGAAGTAATGACGTATA
>Ga0326511_10004166_pt1 | contig 11571 bp, 20 predicted proteins | sample 0_2496_0518_D_FD_203701 | JGI IMG/M metagenome (GOLD analysis project Ga0326511, IMG submission 203701) | Bovine rumen microbial communities from UC Davis, California, United States - 0_2496_0518 | ecosystem: Host-associated > Mammals > Digestive system > Stomach > Rumen | place: USA...
CAGGAGGAAACGAAAAATGACAAAGACTTTTTATTACACAGTAGCAGGTTTTGAGTTTGTTGATACAACAGCTTTTGGAAAAGCTTGGAAGGAAGCAAAAGCAAAAGCAACAGAGCTTCATACTTACGTAGCTAGAACGGTTGTTCAGACAGGCAAGGAAGATAGATACGAAGTATACTTGAAAGGCGGTTGCTTCCTTCCTGCTGAAATGGTAACTAAAGACAGATATTACATTTTCTAAGAAAGGAAGGGCTGAAAAGCCCTTTTTTTCTATTGATGCAATTAGTTAACGCTAACTACCGATCCGGCACCGTAAAATTATACCACACGTGGGTGCAGTTTGTCAAGACTAACTTAATGAAATATTGCACAAAAAATACTATCCTAATTTGTGCATATTTTTTTTAAAAAAAGGTTGACAGATTTAAAGGTTTTTGATATAATGAAGACAGATCAAAGGAAAGGAGATAAAAAAAATGACTAGCAGACATTACAATGAGGACAGGAAAAACAGAGAAGACTTAATCAAGGCGATCGGATATGGCACTTTAGTCAAAACAGTAGAAGTTGACAAGCATCATAGAAACGGCCCTGAGATTCATGAAATCTCTAGTACAGGAATCATTACTATCTACAACAAAAGAACTCACAAGTTAATCACAAAGTTGATTGCACGGCCGGGTCAGATTCGGAGATATTACAAAGAAGATGAAACAATCCCCAGCGGATTACTTGAAATCGCAAGAGAACATCAGAGAATGAATTACTACAACGCTTAATAAAAGAGGGCTAAAGCCCTCTTTTTTAAGTTAAAATGTTAGTTCTCGCTAACAGCCAAAAGCAACCCGCAAAATTATATCATATTTAAGTGCAGTTTGTCAAGACTAATTTTGTGAAAAATTGCACAAAAAATATTTTCCCAATTTGTGCAGTTTTTTTATTAAAAATAGTTGACAGACTTAAAGGTTTTTGATATAATGAAGACAGATCAAAGGAAAACACTTAACAGAAAGGAAATAAAAAATGTACAAACTGCTTATTACTTACATGATACACGCACAGGGTTACGCGGGGGATGATTTTAATGACTGGGTTTACGATTCTTTTGGTAAAGCATATGTAGACAATAATTGTAATATTCGTGATTGGGATGATGATTATGATTATTGCATCTATGCACAGATTACTTATAGAGATAAAGACGGTTACACTTATTATGATGATATGGATGTTGATTATGATGATTAATTAAAAGGGCTAAAAAGCCCTTTTAATTTTTTACGTCAACAGTCAAACTGAAACCGAAAAATTATACCACATGTTGATGCAGTTTGTCAAGACTAAATTCGTGAAAAATTGCACAAAAAATTCATTCCTGTTTTGCCATTTTTTTGTGCATGTTTTTTTTAAAAATAGTTGACAGATTCAAAGGCATTTGATATAATGAAGTCAGATCAAAGGAAAGGAAGCAACAAAACAGAGTAGGGTGGCTGGACGAGCTGAGCGCCGGTTGGTTATCTGAAAAGCAGAAAGCTTCAAAAAAAATAAAAAAGGGGTTGACAAACCTCAGCCCCTTTGATATAATGAATACAGATCAAGAGAACAGGAGGAAACAAAAATGAAGTACATGATGTTTGAAGAACTGGTCAAGATGGTAGCTTACGGTGAAATCACTGAGGCTGAGGCTGAGGAACTTGCTATCGAGATTCTGTCTTGAATCTCGATAGCAAAAAAAATAAAAAAAGGGGTTGACAAACTAAAAACAAAGTGATACAATAAAGACAGATCAAAAGAGAGGAGATAAAAAATGAAAACACTTAAAAAAATAGCTATTATTACTTTTGTTATTGCATTATTTTATTTTTCAACATGGATTGAATCTCATTATACAAAAAAAGCTACTGTAATTAAAGTAGAAAATAACGTTGTAACTGTCATTGATGACTCAAATAATATTTGGGATTTTGAAGGGGAAAATTTTTATATTAATGATGAAGTAAAGTTGTTAATGAACAACTCACAGACAGATTGTTATATTTTTGATGATATTATAGAAAATGCAAAAAAAATTTAAAAAACAGTTGACAGATTAAAATCAATTCGTTATAATAAGACCATAGAAAAGAGAGGAGAACAAAAAAATGACAACAATCACAATCGCGCAGGACATCACAGCAACCCTCACAAACCACAAGGCTATGCAGTATCGCAAGGCTATGGAAGCCACAGCAAACCGCCGTACCGCTTTCCAGAACGAGAATCTCGACTGGGAAGACCTCGAGGACTTCATGTCCGAGGAGTGGGAAGCTTGGGAGAAATTCTTCTCCTGAGCTTCGCTCGTCGCCCCGAAGGCGCGCGGGCTTTGCCCGAACAACGGAACCTTATTAGTATGCGAACTTTGCTGGGAGAAAAATGCAAAAATCATAAATAAAAGAATATTCCCAAAATTTTCAGCGATGCGCCAGCGCCTGGGTTTCTTCCGATTTTCAGCGTATCACAGGTCGGCCATTTTGTCAAGAGAAAATTTTGTACAAACTTTATGACTAAAAAATCCCATTTTTTGTGCAAAACAGAGAAACGAAACAAATTTCATTAACCCTATTGCATTTTCCTGCCAAAGTGATATACTATAATTGTTCCAAGGAAAGCGGAAAGCCTCTCCTAGATGGGTGGTAGGAAACAGAAGCGGGCTAGCTCCTTGGAACGCCCACCCTAAAAAATTTTTAAAAAATAAAAAAAAGTAGTTGACAAACTAAAAGACACCTGATATAATAAGACCATAGAAAAGAACAAAACCTCTCCCAAGACGGTTGGTTCAAGAAGGTTCGAATCCTTCTGAGAGGTAGGGGAGTTTTTTAAAATTCTGACGGTTTCTCCAGCTCGGTGGTTGACCATTAAATTGGTAGGACGCTTAGGGTGCTCGGAAGAAAAAAACCCACTAGAAAAGGGGGATGGAAGTTCCCCCAAAAAAATTAAAAAAAATGCTTGACAGATTAAACAAGCTTTGATATAATAGAATCATAGAAAAGAGAGGAGATAAAAAAAATGGCAAAGAGATTTTACTACATGGTACAGGGCGGATATGAATTCTTCGATGGTCAGTGCTTCGGGCAGGCTTGGAAGGACGCAAAGGCAAAGGCATCTGAGCTTCACGTAGCGGTATTTCGCCGGGTGGAGCAGGACGGCAAGGAAGACCGTTTTGAGGTCTACCTCAAGGGCGGTTGCTTCCTTCCTGTCGGGATGGTCGAGGAAGACAGATACCACATCTTCTGATGCGGTATCTGTCCCCAAAACCCCAAACGCCTGTTTGGCGATCCGCAGGTGCCTGGGTTTGGGCCGAACAACATTATATCATACAGGCCGGACTTTTGTCAAATCAAATTTTTGAAAAAATTATACAAAAAATTTATCCCGATTTTGTGCATGTTTTTTTCAAAAAAAGTTGACGAATGAAAATCCATTTGCTAATATAACATCAGCAGGAGATGAAAGGTAAGAACACTCCTAGACGAGGCAAGCACAACTTGTAAATCCCCCATTCACATCAAAAGTTCTTACAAAATTTTTCAAAAAGGCTTGACGGTAGTTCTACAATTTGATATAATCAAGGAGTAGAAAACAAGAGAGGAGATAAACAATGACAAAGGAAAGATTCATCAAGATTCAGAAATCCCGCGGTTATGCTGTTGAAGTGATGGGCAACGTAGTTGTTCTTCACGATGGCGATTACTCCGCCATGTGGTTCTTCAAGGCGGATGGCTCTCTTGATGAGGATAACAAGCCGATTTGGTCAATCAAGGGATTTTAAAAAAATCCCTTGACAAACTAAAAAACACCTGATATAATAAATACAGAAACGGAACGTAGCCAAGAGGAAAGGCACACCATCCCAAACGCAAAGCGGTGTAAGAAGGTGATACACAGGTTCGAATCCTGTCGTTCCGATTTGTGGGGAAAAGAAAATCGCCTCCCATTAAAGATTGGCACTGAAACTTTAAAACAATCCTAGGCTAATTAAAGTAAGGTGTTCAATTAAATGAGATTTCCGTTAGAGGGCTGAAAAAAACGTTAAGCCCTCTTTTTGCTTGTCGCCCAATGGGCGGCCGGGCTTTGCCCGAACACCATTATACCATACCTCAGCCCAGTTTGTCAAGACTAATTTGATAAAAAGTTGCACAAAAAAATTTTCCCGATTTTGTGCAACTTTTTTATCAAAAAAGATTGACGGCACGGAGGTCATCTGATATAATTATAAGTGTCAAGGGGATGAAGAAAACAACCTCTCCCGAGCGCATAACTCGGTGTAAGTAAAATAAAATCTCTCAACAAAAAAAACAAATACCCCTTGACACACCGAAAGGTGTTTGATATAATTAAATCATCGGAAGGGTAAGCCGAACGGAAGTAGGTAGATGGTGACATCTGGGAATGAAAATGCTAGCTAGTAGTTCTCTTGGGTTCAACTCCCACTCGCTCCGCTCAAAAATTTTAAAAAACACTTGACAACTTCAAAACCTTGTGTTATAATAAAAACACAGTAAGGGAAGGAAAACCCAAAACCCACGGCGTATTAACCCGCTCCAAGCAGTAAGGTTGGTAGGCAGTAAATCCTCGCAAGTTGAGGTGTAAGACCTTTAAAGAATGAGCCATTAATCCAAGAGGAACACCTTCAGCCGTGTAACCCACGTGGGGCATCTGGGACGTAAGGCGAGAGATCCTCGCAGTCGAAGGTGAAGTAAGTAGGGACAAAGCCCTCAGAGTGATGAGTAAGCTGATGAAGCTGAAAGAGGTTTGGACTTGGCAGTCACTCAAAAATTTTAAAAAATTTCTTGACAGATTCACAAAAATCTGATAAGATAGAAACATAGAAAGGGGGAACAAAAAATGTTTGTAATATGGTGTGTAGATGCGCAAGGTAACGTAGTTGAGTGGTGCGATTTTGATACTTATGCAGATGCTGAGGCTTTTGTAGCTGATGTTGCAATCATCGTAAGAAAAGACGAGCATTTGGAGATAGTTAAGGCTTAATGCCTTAACTATCTCGACGATCCGCAGGTGCCTGGGTCTGGGCCGTACAACATTATACCACACCGCGGCACTTTTTGTCAATAGGCAAAATAAACAAAAATTCAATTCAAAAAATCCCATTTTTGTGCAAAACAGAAAAGCGTAAAAAATTTCATTAACTCTATTGCATTTTTTTGTGAGTGTGCTATACTATAATTGTCCCGAGGGAAAGCAAAGACCTCCCCTAGATGGGTGGTAGGGAACAGAAGTAGGTTAGCTCCTCGGGATGCCCACCCTAGAAAAAAAAATAAAAAAACACTTGACAAATTAAAAAGTGTTTGATATAATTAAATCATCAAAAGAAAGAAAGGAACACAAAATGTTAGAAAAACTTATGAAGGCTATGCTCAAGCTGAATATTCTCATGATTCTCATGGCTCATAATGTGGATTCTTCCAAACTGACTGACGAACATATTGATGCTCTGTGGAAAATCAGCGAATCCACTGAAGGAGAAGACAGAGACGAAAAGCTTCAGGCATATCTTAAGGCTCACATTTTATAAAATTATATTAAAAGGGGTTGACAAACCTCAGCCCCTTTGGTATAATTAAATCATCAAAAGAAAAGGGGCAAAATAAAAATGAAAATTGCTGAAACATTGTTTTTATTTCTTACTTTTTGTTTAGGAATGATTAGTATATGTAGCTTCACAGTAAAACTTCTAAAATTAGGATTCATTCTTATGATTATTACTTTCATTCTTAGCATGATTACTCTTTATATTTCATGCAAAAACATTAATAAATAAGTAAAAAGGGGTTGACAAACCTCAGCCCCTTTGATATAATAAATAACCCCTTATTTTGGCGGCGGGCGAACGGGCGCGGGAGCCCGCTAGAACATTATACTTCAAACCGCGGCTTTTGTCAAGAGAAAAATGCAAAAATATTGCACAAATAATAATCCCAAATTTTGTGCAATATTTTTTTTAATTTTTTAAAAAATCAATTGACAAAATAAATATAATATATTATAATATAATTACAGTAAAGAAAGAGAGGGAAACAAAATGGCAACTATTTATTTCGATATGGATGGGACTATTGCAGACCTCTACGGTGTAGAGGGATGGCTTGATTATTTGATTGCTTCTGACCCGTATCCATATGAAAAGGCAAGACCGCTTATCAAGCTTAATTCTCTTGCTAGAATCCTCAATAGATTACAGAGAGAGGGTTATAAAATCGGTATTATCAGCTGGTTATCTAAGAATAGCAACACTGATTATGATGCAAAGGTCACAAAAGCAAAAATGACATGGCTTCACAAACATTTAGCAAGCGTCTGTTTTGATGAAATCAACATCGTTAAATATGGAACTCCTAAACAGATTTTCGCAAAGACAACGGACGACATCCTTTTTGACGATGAAGAGAGAAACCGCATCAACTGGACTGGAAAAGCATTTAATGTAAATGCAATCCTTGAAGTTCTCAAGGGGATTTAAAAAATCCCCTTGACAAATAAAAAATCATTTGCTATAATAATAACAACAAAAGAAAAAGGAGAAATGAAAATGCGTAGAGTTAATTATAAGGTTATGGGTGCTGATGGTGTTGTTTTCGATACAACAGATTATGAGAAAGCCACAATAGCGGGCAACCGTATTGTAGCCACGTATCTGACAGATGTTGACCTCACATCTGATAAGGCTAAGAACGCTTTTAAGGCTCATCGCCTCAAGGTTCGCGCAAAAAAGGGCTAATGCCCCCAAATATTATCTAAGTGATAGCCGATTATTTTTAATCGGCTATTATTTGTGCGGGGCGCCAGCACTTGGGCTGGCGCCGAAATTCCATTATAACATACCGCCGCACCTTTTGTCAAGTGAAAAGTGGCTGGCAGGTTGTACAAAGTTTTTCCCATAATTTTGTGCAACATTACCCCTTGTATTTTCTACGGAATTTGCTATAATAATAATTGTCAAGGGGATGACAGAAACGAAGTTCCTGAGAGTAGGCAAAGAAGAGTTTTCGTGCGCACGCTCCACTTTCCACTTCCCCAACAAAAAAAAGTTTTGAAAACCCCTTGACAAACAACTGAATAAGTGCTATAATAAAGACACAAACAAAAGAAAGGTGGTATATATCATGACAAAGAGAGAGTATTTCGTAGAACTGAAGAACCTTGTCGCTGATAACGCTGATATGGTCGCGTTCCTTGATAAGGAAATTGCGCTTCTGGATAAGAAGGCTTCTAAGCCGCGTAAGGCAACGGCAACACAGCTTGAGAACGAAGCTTGTAAGGCAGAGATTGTTGCTTACCTTACAGCTGTAGACACGGCAAAGTCTATTAAGGAGCTTCAGGCAGAGGTTGCGTGTCTGAATGGCATGACTTGTCAGAGGGTAACGCATATGCTTACAGCCCTTGTTAAGGCGGAAGTTCTTGTAAAGAACTACGTCAAGAAGACGCCGTTTTACTCGGTCTCTTGATTCCCTTCACAGGTGGGGGATAAAATCCCCTCACCTTTTTCAAAAAACTCTTGACAGCTTGCCTCACATGTGATAATATATAATCAAGAAAGGAGCTGATAGCTATGACGAAAGACGCACTGATTGAAAGAATTATGAAAGAGTGTGCTGCTGACGGCGAGCCCGTCACACGTGAGGAAGCTACTGAAATGGCTGAGATGGAAATCAAGGCAGGCAATATCAAGCGGTATGAGCAGTCCGACAAGCCCAGGAAATCAGCCAAGCGTGAACGCAAGGTGGACACAACGAAAGCCCGCCTGCTGACAGACGTGCGAGTTCTGATTGAGGGGTTGGGCGGTCAGGTCAAGGCAGTCAAGACTGAAACCGAAATCACGTTCGACTTCGAGGGTACGGAATACAGCTTCAAGCTGATTAAGCACCGCCCTAAAAAGTAATCACACGCCCCGAGTAAAATGCTCGGGGCGTTCTTGCGCGCAAGAACGCCGAAAATTCCATTATACCACACCCCGCACAATTTGTCAAGTCTTTTTTACAAAAAAAATGCACAAAAAAATATCCTGAAATTAGTGCAAAATTCCAACTTGTATTTTTAAAAAAATTTTGTTATAATTATTATACAAGATAAGGAAAGGGAAATAAAAATGGTATATACGGAAGAGGAATTAAAAAAATGGTTTGACATTATGAGAAAGAAGTACCGCAATTGCGGTGCCTATCAGGACCTCACCTATGTTTATGATTCTATGTTTGAAGATGAGTTGGATAATCTTAAAAAAGTTCTTGACAAAGAAAAGACGAACTGATATAATAAATATAGAAACAAAGAGAGGAGATAAAAAATGACTATTAAGAATGTGATTGATTTTTATTTTAATCAGTATGAAACCATTAACCTTTGTGTTGAAATGTTTTCCGGCATAAAAGGTAAATGCCACACCGTTACTAAATCTGAAGCGTATGATTTTTTAGCAGGTTTTTTAGATGAATCTGTAATTGCTGTTAACTTTCAGACTCATTATTATAATAAAACTGCTAACTATATCAAAAAATGTGACAATCCTATTTTACATATTCTTTATAAATCCTATTGACAAACTGAAAACCTTATGATATAATAAATACATAATAAAGAAGTTGATTTGATTCTTGGGAGAAATCAAGACCCGAAAGGGATAAAAGACAGCACTAGCAAGCGGAGTTGATCGACCGCAAAGCAGGAATCCGATAAACATACCTAGTAGGATTGAAAAAATTAAAAAAACTTCTTGACAATAAAAAATAAATATGATATAATAAATATGTAAGATAAAAAAAAGCAAAAAGAAAGGTGGTATAATTATGACAAAGATGACTTATATTGAGGCACTTAATGTCGCTCTTGAGGCTGTTGAGAACGCTGAGGTCGTTGAGAAGCTTGAGGCTCTCAAGGCACAGCTTGAGAAGCGTAATGCTTCTAGGGGTCAGACGAAGGCACAGAAGGCTAATGAGGGTCTTAAGACTGAGATTCTCGCCTTTGTGGGTGAGGCTGGTGCGGTTCGTGCTGGAGATGTGGCTACACACTTCGGTGTGTCTGGTCAGAAGGCTTCGGCTCTCCTGAATCAGCTTGTGAAGGCTGAGGCTCTTGAGAAGTTCGCTGAGAAGAAGGTCACCTTCTTCAAGGTGGTTGAGGCTTGAGCCGAAGGGTTTGCGGTCATCCCTTAAAACCGCCCTTTATGGGGGCATCGTCTAAGCGGTCAGGACATCACCCTTTCAAGGTGAAAATGGCGGTTCAAATCCGCTTGCCCCTACTCAACTTCTAAAATCTGTTTCCTCCTCTCTTGGGGCGCCCTTCGGGGCGCCTTTTAAGATGCGCGGGGCGCATTTGCTTGCAAATGCGCCGAAAATCCATTATACCACACCGCGGCACTTTTTGTCAAGAGAAAATTGCGAAAAAAATAACCAAAAATATTTCCCAAAATTTGTGCAACATTCCGGCTTGATTTATTATCTCCCCTTTGCTATAATAAATATACAAGGTAAGGGAAGTGAGGTAGGGTGGTCGGCAGAGCTTCGCGCCTATCGGTCACCCGAGAAGCTTCAAAAAAAATTAAAAAAGGTCTTGACAGACCGCACACCGCATGATATAATAAGTATATCAAATGAGAGGAGAACACAAATGATTGACAGACGTATTCGCTATATGGTAGGGCTTGATACTGAAACTTGTAATGGTCTTAATCTTGAGGATGGCAAGGTTGACCTCACACAGTCGCTTGTATATGACATAGGCTGGGCTGTAACAGATAAAAGAGGCAAGATTTATAAGACACGTTCCTTTGTAGTTGCTGAAACCTTCCTTGATATGAAAGACGTTATGAACTCCGCATATTATGCAGAAAAGATTCCGAAATATTGGGAAGATATTAAAGCAGGTACAAGAGAAATCAAAACTTTCATGGCAATCCGAAAAATTCTCTTTGCCGATATGAAAGAATATGGCGTTAAAGTTGTATTCGCTCACAATGCGTCTTTTGATGTTCGGGCTTTGAATAATACTGTGCGCTATATCACGAAAAGCCGTTTCCGTTGGTTTTTCTCATATGACACTGAAATCTGGGATACTCTGAAGATGGCACGACAGACAATCGGGAAACAGAAATCCTATATTGCATGGTGTGTAAACAACAACTATCTTACAAAGCATAAAGTTCCTAGAGTACGGCTCACCGCTGAAATCCTTTACAGATACATTTCAGGCGATAAAGATTTTATTGAATCTCATACTGGTCTGGAAGATGTAATCATTGAAACAAAAATCATGGCTCACTGTCTTAGACAGCACAAAAAACTTGAAAAAAAAATATATTGAGGGTTGACAAAAAACTCAACCCTTGATATAATAAATCTATCAAAAGAAAGGAAAAATAAAAAATGAGAATGAATGTATTTGTTATCTTTGTAATCGCTGTTGCTATCTGCTTCGTTATTCGCGCTTATAGAGGATGGTACGATTCAGAGTGGGAAGCGGTAGACCTTATCAAGTCTGCAAGCGGTTGGACGATTTTTGTCTGCCTGGTGTACTTCATCTTTATGTAAACTAGGTATAGCCCCGAGTGAAACGCTCGGGGCGTTTTTGCGCGCAAAAACGCCGAACTTCCATTATACCACGCCTCAGCACAGTTTGTCAAGACAAACTTAAGAAAAAAGTTCACAAAAAAATATCCCAAAATTAGTGCAACATTCCAACTTGTATTTTTAAAAAATTTTTGCTATAATTATTATACAAGGTAAGGGAAAGAGAAAAATAAAAGCCTTACTCAATCCCAATACGCAAAGATGCAAAGGCTTGCTTATATGTGTTCCTTGTAAAGTCAAGAAATAAAAAATAAAAAAAGTTCTTGACAAATAAAAAATCTTATGATATAATAAATACATAATAAAGAACACACAAAAGAAAGGTGGTAGTAGCTATGACAAAGAGAGAGTATTTCGTAACACTGAAGGGTCTTGTAGCTGACCGTGCTGATATGGTCGAGTTCATTGACAAGGAGATTGCCCTCCTGGACAAGAAAGCTTCCAGACCGCATAAGCCGACAGCTACGCAGGTCGAGAATGAAGCTTGCAAGGCGGAGATTGTCGCTTATCTGACTGCGGTCGATACAGCAAAATCCATCAAGGAGCTTCAGGCAGAAGTCGGTTGCCTTGCTGGTATGACTTGTCAGAGGGTCACTCACATGCTGACAGCCCTTGTTAAGAGTGGCGTGCTTGTGAAGAACTACGTTAAGAAAACACCATTCTATTCGGTGGCGTGATTCCCCCACGCATGGGGGAGAGAAAAAACTCTTCCCCATTTTTCTAAAAACGCTTGACAGGCTATCGGGAATAAGGTATAATGATACTATCAAATGAAAGAGAGGTCATGAACAATGAAGTATAATTTTAATGGCAAGGAAATCCGTATTCCCGATGCTGAACTGGAAAAGAACATGAAAGTGCTTGGACTTTCCAAGGATGAAGCAATTCAGATGTACCTTGAGGATGAAGGATACCTTGAAAATGAAGAGGTCGAGGCTCTGACTGAAAAGGCTAA
>Ga0326511_10004167_pt1 | contig 11571 bp, 9 predicted proteins | sample 0_2496_0518_D_FD_203701 | JGI IMG/M metagenome (GOLD analysis project Ga0326511, IMG submission 203701) | Bovine rumen microbial communities from UC Davis, California, United States - 0_2496_0518 | ecosystem: Host-associated > Mammals > Digestive system > Stomach > Rumen | place: USA: California...
CGCTTATGTTGTCGATTCCATCACGTTGAGCGGTGACGATACTCTCGGGTATAATGAACTGATCATGGCTGTCCGCAAGGAATGGGTCGATGCTTTGCGCAAGGGCTTCCGCTCCCGTGTGCTCTCGCCGAAGTCTATGGAAGTCGATGTGCTCTCGCTCATGAATGTAATGGATGTTGGCGAAAAGATCAAGGATGCTGTTTGCGTTGTGAAGGCTGACTTTACTGGCGTGACGCTTGCCTGGATGCGTCGCGATGAACTCCTTGCCTTGCGTTGCGTTTCGACGCTTTCGATGGTCGGAAAGACCGAAGAAATGGCGTACCCGATTCTTGCAAACGAAATTGTTGAACAGATGAAACTTGTCCAGTCTGAGAATTCCGTCAACGGTGTGACTGACGTGCGCTTGTGCGGCGAGATGGCTTCGAACGAGCAGTTCGTGAATATTCTCATGGATAAGTTGAGCGATTACAAGGTGTCGCTGATGACAAACTTGTCGCAGCTCCCGTGTGACGAAAGCGTGAACCCCGTTGACATGATTTGCTGTGTCGGCGCTGTTGGTGCTGCTCTCAATCAGATGGAGGGTGTATGATTCACATGAACCTTATTGCGGTGGCGGAAAAGAATTCCACCATCGGTAGTGTTTCGCAGCATTTGCATGTGACGAATGTGGCGGATGTGGAACGCCGCTACAAGAAAAAGTATTTGACTGTTGCTGCTGTTGTTGTCGTTGCCGTGCTTGGCTTAAGCGGTTACTTGAGCATGAACGGGGTTCCGGCGGCGCTGGATGGCGTTTTCCCGGAATCTTACCTCAACTTGATTGGCGCGAAGGGGAGTACTCCGACTAAGACGGCCCCTGCTGGTCCGACCGCCGAAGAGATTGCTGAACAGCAGAAGGCTTTGGCGAAGGCTCGTGCCGCAATGCCTGTTAGGGAAATCGTAAAGGAAATCAAGCCCCAGGCTTTGTTTAATAACAAACGAACGAGCTACAATAGCTATCTCCCGCTAGAAAAGATTTCGTTCCAGAAAACGGCTCTGGCTCAGTTCCTGTCGTTCCTCAACACGGCCGCACCGGACGATATTGGATTCTCTGAATGCGTGTTCCAGGCTCCGAACTACTATTATCTTCGCGGTATCGCAATGAAGGCTTCTTCTCAGCACACGCTTATGGATAGGCTTAAGGCGGTGAGCAAGTCCTTCCAGTCTCCAATTGCTTCGGAAGCTGCAACTGAAGTGGCTGCATTTGGGCAGTTCTCTGTTCCGCAGGTGCGCCTCGATGCCGTGCGCGGCTTTGTTCCTGCTTCTGAAGTGGGGGCCGAAATCAAGGCTCTCAAGACGCTTGCCTCTACGCACAAAGTGCAGCTGAAGGGAACTGAAAAGCCGATTGTTGAGGACTTCGGCGTGTACAAGCGTTATGCCTATCAGGTGACTTCGACAGCGGACTTTGCCGACTTGTTGAACTTCCTGAATGCATTTGCTAATTCTCCGATTCGCATGGGTGTCTCGAAGACCGATCTTAGATTTGCTAAGAAGTATCTGGTTACGAGCATGCGTATCGAAATGCTTGTGCTTCGCTAGTATGCCGATTCGTATTACAGGCGGTTCGTTGCGGGGGCGCAACATCGAGTCCCCGGATACCATGAAGACGCGTCCGACAGCTTCTCGCACGAGGGAAGCTCTCTTTAACATTTTGCAGGGCGTCGATGGTTTTCGCATGCTGGACCTTTTTGCCGGTAGTGGCATCATGGGGCTTGAGGCGCTGAGCCGTGGGGCTGCAAGCGTTACTGCGGTGGAACTTGCTCGCCCGCAGGCGAAGATGATCGAACGCTCTTACAAGTCGGTCGGCATGGATTCCAGGCTCAAGCTTCTGGAAACGAGTGTGCTTACGCTGAAAAAGGAAATTGTCTGTGCCGATGGCGGTTTTGACTTGATTTATGCGGACCCGCCGTTCAAGGACATGGAATACCCGGACTTGCGCCCATTTATCGAGTGGCTGAACCCTGGCGGCGTGGCCGTTTTCGAGGCTCCGAGCCGCAAGTTGCCTGAATGGGCTAAAGGTGACGATTTTCAGGGGCAAGTTCGCCGCTATGGCGAATCATCGCTGATTATTATAAGAAAGTGAGCTTGTCAGCTCGGGGCTAAAGCCCCTTTGGGCTCGCTTCGCTTTGGGCAATTGTTTATATTCCATAGCTCAAAGGCTCGAAGTGCCGTACCCATACCTCATAGCTTACATTTTTTGGTCGCAATTTTGTAAATTATACCACATGGTGTGGAATTCTAAAGCACAGAAAAAATCGATTGTGGAGGAAGGGCGCGAACGCCGCGTGGCGGTTTTTGCAGGTTCTTTCGATCCGTTTACTGTGGGGCACTTGGATCTTGTAAAGCGTGCCGCGGGCATCTTTGATTCTCTGATTGTACTCGTTGCCCAGAATGCAAGCAAGAAAAACTTTTTTGATGCCGAAACCCGCAAGGCGATGGTGGAGGCGGCAGTCTCTGAATTCCCGAACGTCTCGGTCGAAGTTCACAGTGGGCTGACGGTCGATTTTATGAAGTCGGTGGGGGCTCATTACCTGGTACGCGGGATCCGCAATTCCGCAGACTTGGAAGCGGAACAGGCGGCCGCCTGGAATAACAAGGTCATTTATGGCGGGAACGGAGTCGAGACGGTGCTTTTGCTTAGCGCGCAGGAACATCTCGTTGTGAGCAGTACCTTGGTGCGTGAACTTCTCAAGTGCGGTGCGAACCGAAGCGCAACCGAACAGAAGAGTCTTATCTCTAAATATGTGCCGAAGAATATGGTGTCAATGCTTTTAAAAGAGTATAGGAAGGTTTATGAAGCCGTTTAAATATTTGCCCAAAGCTTTGCAGACGCTGTTGCTTGCGAATGCTGCTGTATTTATTATCGCTTTTCTTGGGCGTGGACTTGAAGTTAATCTGGGGGCTGGATACGGAACCTTGACGGATTACATCAGTTACTATGGCGCTTTTATGCCTCGGGTCCCGCTGGAACTTTGGCGTTACGTGACGTACATGTTCATCCATTTCGACTTCATGCATTTCTTCTTCAACATGCTGATGCTCTGGATGTTCGGCTCCGAAGTGGCAGAATGGATGGGGACGCGTCATTTTATTTCGATGTACTTTTTCTGTGGCATTTTTGCGGCGCTGTTCAGCTTTTTCATGTGCTTGCTCGGGCTTACGAACAATCCGATTATCGGTGCGTCTGGCGCTCTGATGGGCGTCTTTGTCGCGTATTACAAGTTCTTCCCGGAACGCATGATTCTCATGTTCTTTGTCATCCCGATGCGAATCAAGCATGCTATGTGGGTGATGATTGCGCTTGACATTCTCTTTGCAAATTCGGGCGACATGATAGCGCATTTTGCCCACTTGGGCGGTGTCGTTGCCGGGTTTATTTACATGGCCGTTTTCCAGAATGGTCCGAAGGTGCTTTACCATTCTCCGCTTTCGGCTATTTTCCGCTTGTTCTCAAGCAATCCAGAAAAGTATAGTCGAGACCGCCGTTCGGGGTCGCGCTCTTACTCGCGCGATTCTGAGGAACCGGAAGTTCTCGAAGGTGAAGTGTTCTACGTAGATGAACAGAAACGCATGGACGAGATCCTCAAGAAGGTGGAACGCAGTGGCATCCAGTCCTTGACGGAATCGGAACGTGAATTTTTATTGAAAGCGGGTGACAAGTTGCGTCGCCGTCGCGGAGGATTCTAATGAAGAAAGTTCTTGGTATGGGCGCTGCCCTTGTTGATATTTTGGCTAATGTGAGCGACGAATGGATTGCTGCACAGGGCGTCCAGAAGGGCGGCATGAACATGGTTGACTGGCCGCAGATGGAAAAGTTCCTCGGCGCTCTTGACAATCCGATTCGCGTACCGGGTGGCTCGACTTGCAATACCATGGTGGGTCTTTCCCGCTTGCATGGCAAGGCTGCTTTTATCAGCAAGATTGGCGATGACGAACTTGGCAAGCTTTTCCAGGAACACTTGAAGAATAACGGCGTGGAATCGAAGCTCGGGATGAGCGATGTCGCTACGGGCTGCGTGTTCTCTGCAGTGACTCCAGATGCCCAGCGCTCCATGTGGACTTACCTTGGCGCTTCGGACTTCCTCGGTTCGGATGACTTTACTCCGGCTCTCTATGATGATGTGGGCCTTCTTTACGCTGAAGGTTATCGCGCTTTTAATGGCGAATGCTTCAAGAAGTCGTTTACGCTGGCTCGTAGCCTCGGTGTTGAAACCGCTCTCGACTTTAGCTCGTTTGGCGTGGTTGATGCTTGCCGCAAGCTGTTCGACGAACTCTTCGAAGAAAAGATGATCGACATCATCATCGCAAATGAAGATGAAGCCTTTGCTTATGCCGGCGTCAAGGAAGAAGCGGCTCTCGAAGTCTTGGCCAAGAAAGCTAAGGTTGCGGTCGTGAAGATCGGCAAGCGCGGTGCCTTGATCGCTAAGGATGGCGTGGTGACTCGCGTATCTGCGGGTGCTGCAAAGGCTATCGATACGACGGGTGCTGGTGACCTCTGGGCATCGGGATTCCTGTACGGCTACATGAACGGCTGGGATATGGAACGCTCGGGCAAGCTCGGTAGCATCGTCTCGAACGAAGTTGTTCAGGTGATGGGCGCCCAGATTCCTGAAGAAGGCTGGCAGCGCATTTACGCCCAGATGTAATCGAGGGAATATGGTTTCTCTTGCTCGTTCTTTTTTGAAATCATGTGCTTTGTGCTCTTTGCTTGTGCTTGCTTTTGCCGGAGCAGTGAATGCTGCGGAATCGAAAGCGACTGGAAGTGTTGCAGATAATGACGCCGAGAAGGCTGAACTTGTCGCTGAAATTGCCGTGCGCGATAGCGTGATGGCGATTCACGACAGTGTCTGCATCGCTGAAAAGAAAGCTCTCCGTTCTGATCTCGATATCGAGACGGCTAAATGCGAAAACTGGGAACAGAGCTACAATATGCTCAAGAAGAACAACGAGACTTGCGCCAAGGCTTTGAGCGTTGCGATGCAGGCTTCTCAGGAACAGGCTGAAAAGCAAAAAGCCAAAGACGAAAAGATAAAGAAAGAAGAGAAAAAGGACATGGTCGTGCAAACGGCGTCTATGGCGGCTAGCTTTGGACTTGGTATGCTTATCATGTGGCTGATTCTGGATTAATTCATTAAGTTGCGGCGCCGCCGCAGGGAGTTGAAAATGAAAAGAACCGCTTTTGTCATGAGCCTGCTTATGTGCACGGGCTTTTCGTTTGCTAAAAAGTCGGATGTGCCGGCAGGTCCGTTCCATTGGGGATCGACGCTCAAGCAAATGGCTTCTATCCCTATGACGACGGCAGAAATTTCGGCGTACATGCCCGAAAAGAAAGTGCTGTTCGTCGTTGGCGGCGAGAATGTCCTTGAAGTCGTCGATATGGCTGACCCCGCAAATCCGAAAAAGGTGAGCGAGGTGAAATTGCCGGGGGGCGCCTCTAGTGTGACCGTCCATGGCGACCTTGTGGCGGTAAGCCTTTTGAACAACCCCGAATGGAAAATGGGGCATGTGCAGGTGATGCGCTACGGCAAGAAACTTGAGGTTCTTGGAAAGCATGAACTGTGTTACATGCCCGACATGATCACGTTTACTCCGGATGGTGCGAATTTGCTTATCGCATGCGAAGGCTCCCCGGATGAGAATTTCACGGAAGACCCGGAAGGCGGCATCGGCGTTTTGTCGATTGCGGGCGTGAATGCATCGAGTGCCGCTGATTTGGCTAGAGCTTGGAAAAAGCCTCAGAAGACGGTTGTCGGTTTTGGCGGGCTTGATTCGATTGCGTTGATGGCTAAAGGTGTCCGCAAGACGGGCGTGAAAGGTTTTGTACAGTCGCTTGAACCGGAATACATTACAGTATCTAAAGATTCCAGGACTGCATGGGTGAGCTTGCAAGAAAATAATGCGCTTGTGAAGTTCGATGTCGAAGCGAAAAAGATCCTGGATGTGTTCCCGCTTGGTTATGTGGATCATTCCAAGCCTGGATTTGGCCTGGACGTCAGGAAGAACAAGAAAATTGAAATCAAGAATTATCCGTTGCGCGGCCTGCGCCAGCCGGATGGAATTTCGGCGTTTACCGCAGGTGGCAAGACGTTTGTGCTCACGGCTAACGAAGGCTCTCCGGTGAACGATTACAAGGCATGGACGGATGTGACCACTCCGATGATGCTTATGCAAAATGGCGTTTTGGACCCGGACGTGTTTACGGCTGAAGTCCTTGAAAATGTGAAGAACATTTCTGTGAGCAATTTGGAACGCTGCAATGTGGCGCCGGATAAGACTGAAAATGGCAAGTGTCCATACATGTACAGCTTTGGAACGCGTTCGATTAGCATTTTTGATGGCGAAACAGGGCACTTGATGTGGGATTCTGGCGACGCGTTTGAACAGACGATGGCTCAGATGGCGCCGGATTACTTTAACTGGAATTCCAAGAAGGGCAAAGTCAAGATGGATGCCCGCAGCGAAGACAAGGGCTGCGAACCGGAAAACGTGACGACTGGCGTTGTAGGCGATAAACGTTATGCTTTTGTCGGGCTGGAACGCACGAGCGGTGTTGCCGTATTGGATATTTCGGGAATTGAAAACGGAAATACTCCGAAGATTGTCGATCTCTATTTAGACCCGAAAGATCGCGGTCCAGAGGGCATCCTGTTTATCCCTGCTGAAAAAAGCCCGAATGGCGAGCCGCTTTTAGTTGTGGGCTACGAGTACAGCAAGACACTCGCTGTATATAGCGTGAAGTAGGTATGGGGTATGGGGTCGGCACTTCGTGCCTCTGGGGTATGAGGTTATTGCAATTAGAACAGCTCAAAAGCGTGCAAAACGAGAGTCGCGAACGACTGCTAGCAGGCGTTCATGACCGAGTGAAGCCGCTGACGCCGTAGGCGTCAACTCTGAGCTGGGGCCCCGCCCGCATGCTTTTCAAAAAAACTTTTTTTTCATGTAATGAAATTACATGATTTTTTCAGGCCACGGGTGCTTTGGGTATCTTCCTCGTAATTCCTTGCGGACTTCGGCGTAGGTGTTCTGCCAGAAGCTCGTGAGGTCCCATGTCTTTTGAATGGTGCGGAAGTTCGGCGCTAGAATGTCGTAACGCACTTTGAGTTTGCCGTCTGCAATTTTGTGCTCGCCACGGAGCTGCATAAAGTCTTCGATTCGCGCCGAAATCTCGACGAGAACGCCGTTTGCGCTTTGTACGATTTTGCCGCCGCCTTGTTCATCGGCTGTGGCGACTTCCTGATAGCTGTAGCGGGCGCGCTTGCCGTTTGGCAGTACATAATGATCGGGGAACGTCTTTTGCAGCCATGCTAACATGGATTTGCCGAAGTAGTCCTCGACTATGTTGCGGTAACGGTCTTCGTTGATGTCGCGCAATAGGAATATGCCGTCTGTAAGCTCGTTCAGGATAAGATCCATGTCCTCTTCGTTAAATTCCGGGAGTCCGTATTCCGGGTAAAGCTTTGCGGCAAGGCGCATCTTGATGAGGAGCGTCTGGATGTTTTCGGTGAGGTAACGGCCGGTCCAGTTTTCTTTTTCGAGCTTGTCGCGCCAGGCATCGGCGGTGAGTTCCTTGAGCTTTTCGAGAACTTTTGGCGGAGCTTCTTGCGGGAGAATTTCTTTGCGGCTAGTTTCGCGAATGTCGCCGTTGGGGCTTTCGCATTCGTGAATCTCGACGCCGATGAAGCGTTCTTGACCGCTCCGCCAAAGCAGTTCATAGCGGATGATTTCGCTTTCGCCACTGAGCAATTCTTTGGGCACTGGAGCGTAAAGGTTCACGCGCATTTCTGATTTGGCGCCGGCTTCGGTGCGGAGCATGGAGAGCGCGAGCAGAGCATAAGGCGGCTCTGCAACTTGCAATCGAATGGTGTTGCCGTTGCTCAACTTGTAGACATTACCGCTTGGTGTCGCGAGTGCGTCTGGGAATGCGGCGAGAAGCTGTTGTGCGATGAAATTTGAGGACGGAGTGTGCGCGGGCATCGCCTTTAGAGTATCGCGAAAATCCCGCAGTTGCTTTAGTGTGAACGAGACTTCTCGCGGAGCGCTGATGGCTTTTGATAGTGTATCGCTTGCGAGCGTGAGCAAGTTGAACGTGTTTTTAGATTTCTGGATAAATTCGGTTCCGGAATGGATCCACGCCATGGCGGCGAGGAGCAAGTCGGGGAGGTCGGCGGTACTTTGAGCCTTTGCCAGAATCAGCGCTAGTGGAATGTTTGAAATTGGCATTTGGATGGCTCGCTTGCCGAGTTCAGTGATGCGGCTGTCTTGCAGCATGCCGAATTTTTCGAGCATCGCTGTAGCGATCTTTTCGCGCACTTCTGGAATTGCCGTGGGCAGTTTTATTCTAGCACACTCGCCTCTTTCGTCTCTCGTCTGTAGGGCTTTGCCCGTTCTCTCATCTTCTTCAAGTGCTGCTTTTTGCAATAAAAGTTCCGATGGCTCGATTTGCAGGACTTCGGGCACGATGCCTTGCGGCATGTGCTTCTCGGCATCTTCGGTCCAGAGGCGGATGGCGCAACCGTTTTGCGTACGGCCACTACGGCCACTGCGTTGGATTGCATTTTGCAGCGAAATCGGGAGAGTGCGCAGTACATTCACTTTCTTGCTGTCGTCATATTCGTTTACGCGCTCGATGCCGCTATCGACAACGCCTGTGACGTTTGGCACGGTGATAGACGTTTCTGCAATGTTGGTTGTAAAGATGACGCGCGGGCGTTCCGTTTCTTCAAAGATGCGGTCTTGCGTTTCGCGGTCCTGACCGCCGTAGAGTTCAAGGAACTCGGCGACGTTTGCGCCAAGAGCTTCGCTTGCGGCGGTGTGGCATTTTGCGATTTCTGCTTTGCCTGGCAAGAATACGAGCGTTGTCTGCCAAATGTTATTGCGGTATAAAGTGCGCAATGCGCGGACTACTTCGCTTTCGATTCCCTGGCCTGCGTTGATGTTTGTGCCTGCGGCGGGCTTCTGGTAAAGAATTTGTACGGGATAAAGCGGATGCCCGAGTTCCAGGCATTTGACGCCGAGCGCCTGTTCCATTTCTTCGCGGTTGAGCTTTGCGCTCATGACGGCGATTCTCGGCGCTTTGATGTTTTTACTTTCTAATGCGCGGCTTGATTCTTGCAATTTTAGCAGATACGCAAAGAGCAAGTCCATGTCGGCCTTGCGTTCGTGGTATTCATCGAAGATGACCCATTCTGCGTCCATCTTGCCGTGCAAAAGTTCCTGCAAAAAGTTACCGTATGTCTGGAACAGAATTCGCGTAGCGCTGGATTTGCAGCTGTCCTGGCGGAACTGATAACCGACGGTATTTCCGCAAGGCTCGTTGTGAAGTTTTGCAGAGTACTGTGCAAGTGCAAGTGCTGCGATGCGTCTTGGCTGCAAGACTACGATTCGTCCGCTAAAGTGATTGCTCAGGAACCACGGAATGTACAAAGACTTACCGCTACCGGTGGGCGCCTCGACGAGCAAGTTGTTAGTCTTGTTGATGGCGTCAACGAGCTTTTGTTCTTCTTCGGCAATGGCTAGATCTTTGTACGTGCGCATTGTGGATGGTTCTCTTTAAAAAAGTTGACCCCGGCACATTGACCGGGGTAAAATAAACTGGATCCTTCGCGGCTTCGCCTCTCAGGATGACGATTGGCATTTCTGGCACAAGTGCCAAATGCTGGTCTCGGTCATGCCAGAACAAGTTTTGGCGCGACTCTCGACCTACGCATTTGTCCTACCGTCTACTGTCTACTTCCTACTGATTAAGCCTTCGGGTATCTCAGCTTTTCACCAGTAGCAGCGTCGATGTAAGGAGGCTTACCTTCGCGGAACTTCTGGTTGATGACCAGGTTCTGGAGTCTCCTCTTGATGCCGGCTTCGGTTTTGCAGAAGAAGAACACGACCTTGTTTGTGCCCGGAACCTGGAACACAGCAAGCTTAAACTTCTGTGAAACAGCACGACGGAAAAACTTGACATCTTCCTTTTTCGGGATGACCTGATCGCTACCCGGCTTGATTTCGCAGACCATGTCGGCATCGGCGAGCAAAGCCTTGGACTTCTGCTGGAGGGCGAGGAAGTTCGGTTCGGTGCTCTTGCGAATGTTTTCCATGTTGAACGGGCTTCTGGCTTTCAGACCCTTGAGTGCACCACGGATAATAAAAAATAAAGCGACGACCACGACCAGGATAACCAGGTAGGGCCAGTTGTTTGCTAAAAAGTCTAACATAATCACCTCAATTTTGAGTATCCCTAATATAGCAATTTTTTGGAGTATTGCGAAAATGCAGGGGGATTGCCTTTTGTATCTTTGATTCGTGAAATTTTTTGTGAAGACTTTTTTGCTGGCGGGGCTTGTTTCCGCCTTTGTATCTGCAAACGCTGCAGAGTCGGATTCGCTGCGTGTGGATTCTGACCAGTGTAGCGATGGTGCAAAAATTGAATCGATTGAGATTGAAGGCTTGGAGCATACGAAGCCGCGTGTGGTGTGGCGTGAACTCTCGCACAAGGTTGGGGATGTTTTTTCGCAGAAGATGTTTGAATCGGAGAAGCTTCGCCTGCAAGATCTGGACCTTTTTACGGATATTTCTGTTTCTTGTAAAAATGGGAATGTAGTTTATAATTTTAAAGAGATCTTCCGCTGGATCCCCTCGCCGGCTGGCAAAAAGACTGACCGCGATGGCCTCATGCTTGGGCTTGCCCTTGCGAACTTGAATGTGCTTGGCGAAGACATCCGTGCGGAAGTCCAGTTCCGTACGGCAGTAGACCCGTTCTTCGAAAATAATGAGTACGCTTTTTATGCCAGTTCACCGTATTTGTTTGACCTTCCGCTGGGCTGGAATTTTGAATTCTTGCGGACGGACAGCTGGGATGACCTTCGTGGATTCCAGGATGCTACATGGTTGCTTAGTTTAGATGTAGACTGGAAATTGCTTTCGCATTTCTCGATTCTTGGAAAAACGGTGTACCGCTATCTCGAAAAGGGACCGGGCGTTTTGCCGGAATTTGGACTCGGTGTCGCATTTGACTATCGCGATAGCGAACTTGATTCACGCGAGGGAATATATTTTGAAAGCATGGTAACGCATGTGGGCGTTGGCGGAAAGCGGGGCGAAAACTTTGTCGAGTTCCTGGAAGATGCGAGAGCCTATTATACGATTGGTCGATTTGTCTCTGGGGCTACGGCGCTTGTCCGTTTGCGTCCAGGCAAAGTACAAAGATATGATTATTACTATCACGGCGGTGCAAATACGTTCCGAGGTCATGAGTCGGATTCATTGCATTTAGGGGTGCACGAAATGCTATTGACTTTGGAAGAGCGTTTTGTGTTGCGTGAACGCCGTCCGGCCTCGATTTGGGGAATCAATTTCTTTTACGGAATCCAGCTGGTGGCAGGTTTTGATGCAAGCGTGCTTTGGGACAAGGGGGCTCCTGGTTGGAAAAATTATGAAGGCGCTGTTTATGGCGGACTGCATATCGTGATTCCTGCGCTGGACCGAATCCGCTTTGAGGTGGGGTACAGTCCTGATCACGGTGAGCCGGTGTTCTATTTTGGACTT
>Ga0326511_10004168_pt1 | contig 11569 bp, 10 predicted proteins | sample 0_2496_0518_D_FD_203701 | JGI IMG/M metagenome (GOLD analysis project Ga0326511, IMG submission 203701) | Bovine rumen microbial communities from UC Davis, California, United States - 0_2496_0518 | ecosystem: Host-associated > Mammals > Digestive system > Stomach > Rumen | place: USA...
AATCAGGAAAAAATGCTCGTCCTGAGCAGATATGTTCTTGATGCAAAACGCATGTTTTCTGATTGTATTTATACAAGCTGGGAACGGAGTACGCTCCGTAAATGGCTGAATCAGGATTTTTTTGAGGGAATTTTCTCTCCGGAAGAACAAAAGAAAATTCCTGTATCTGAAATTTTTACACCGGACTGTCATGATTTCGGCAGTTATGGAAATAATCTTACACAGGATAAATTATTTTTACTAAGCGAAGAAGAAATAGATCAATATCTGCCTGAACCTGCTTTCCGGACAGCTCCGGCCGAGCCGAATGCTGTCAGATACAGTCAGGATTTAAAAGATTTTGTCAATCTTCTGCCATTTTATCATGAGATGAAAAACTGCTGGTGGTGGCTTCGTTCAAATGGCGATGAGCCGAATATGTTCAGTATAGTCTGGTCGGACGGTTCTGTTTCCGGAACGGGCCATTATGCCAATTATGAACGTGGAATCCGTCCGGCAATGTATCTTAATCTGAAATAATCGAAATGAGGATTTTATTAATGAAAAATAAATATATACTTGTATTACTGAGCCTGTGCATTCTGCTGACAGGATGCGGCGGACAGACAGACTCTCAGCCCGAAGAAGAACAGCTTGCTTTCTCTGAAACAGAAACTTCTGCTCTTCCCGAAACAGAACCGGAAACGGAATTTATCTGGACTGAACCGCCTACAGACCCGCCTTCTCCCGATGTGGTATTTATTAATTATATGCATACGGTCGAAGTCAACAGCAATCTGACTCTGAAAGATTTTATTACAGCTTCTAATGTCACGCTGAAAGATCCGGAACAGAAAGTCGATACCGGACGAATCGGAACGTTTGAAATTACAATCCCCTATCTCTACGGTCAGGAAACAAGAGAAGAAGTATTCAGCTATCAGGTAAAAGATACGACTCCGCCGTTGATTCTGAACGATGGCGCATCCGCATGGATTAAAACCGGAGAAGTATTTGATTTGAGAAATCTGATCGGCTATGGCGATAATTATGATACTTCTGTATCACTGACATATGACGGCGATGTAGATACTTCCGTACAGGGAACATATATGATCTCTGCGCATCTAACAGATAATTCCGGCAATCAGTCCACATGCCGTTTCAGCGTGATCGTTGCTGATGAAAAGCCTGCTTCTCTAGGTTCAGGATCAGGAGAAGTCATCGAATTTGCTGATTTCAAGAAACAGTATGCCTCTGGTCAGCATGATTTCGCCGGAGTGGATATTTCTTCATGGCAGGGCTATGTTGATTTTGATGCTCTCAAAAGAGCAGGCTGTGAATTTGTCATGATGCGTATCGGTAAAAGTTCCGGCACTCCGGAAGAAGATAATTTTTTTGAATATAATTTCAATACTGCCAAACAAGCCGGAATGAAAATCGGAGTCTATTTCTATTCTGCCGATAGTGATGAATCTCAGGTTCGTGCCGATGCCGACTGGATTGCCGAACGTCTTGATAAAGCAGAACTGGATTTTCCGATTGCATTCGACTGGGAAGATTTTACAAATTTCCAGCAATACGGAATCAATCTGCATGATCTGAATATATTATATCAGGCTTTCAAGGATCAGATGCAGAAAAACGGCTATGAAACAATGCTTTATTCAAGTAAATATTATCTTGAAAATATCTGGGAAAAACCGGAAGAAGAAACCGTATGGCTCGCACATTATACAGAACAGACGGATTATACAGGCGATTATTTTATGTGGCAGAGATGCAATACAGGACGGGTCGGCGGTCTGGATGAATTAGCTGATTTCGATGTCTATTCCGAAAAACAGGAAACTTATCCGGAAACAGAAACTTCCGGAATTCCTGAAATGATTCCTACAGAAAGCGAATCATAATCAGGTGAAGTCATGAAATCTACAAGAAAACTCTATCAATCCGCATGGAAAACTCTCCGGACACATTATTTTCTGAATGTCATGATTGTATTCTTAGTCGGCTTTATTCTGCGTGACGGCTATCAGTATGCGACTGACTGGAATCATATGCTCACAGAGAGTGAACAGACTGTTCATGAACTCCGTGAGAATCATGTGACAAATACGGAAATCCTGAAAGAACTCCTGAATAACTTGAATATTATTTCATTTGATTTTACTCCGCTTGCCGAAACTACAGCGGAAAAATATACAATGGGCTATTTTTCTGTGATTGTGAATGAAATCACAGCATCCGGCTCGTTAGGTTTCGGCATTCTGAACGGTCTGAATAAAATCCTGTTTGACGGGAAAATTGCAGAATCCGTCACGATTTTTACTATGACTTTGTGTATGGCATTTTTCTGGATTTTTATTAAAAATCTGTTTCTGATCGGCCGGTGCAGATATTTTCTCGAACGCCGAGTTTATCCGAAAACAAGGCCTGATCGTCTGTTATTTGTCTACCGGACAGGCTATATGAAAAATACAGCGAAAGTCATGCTGATGCGAGCTGTCCGGCAGACGCTCTGGAATCTGACAATCATCGGCGGATTTATCAAATATTATGAATATCTCATGATTCCTTATATTTTAGCCGAAAATCCGAATATCACGACAAAAGAAGCCTTTTCGCTCTCAAAGCAGATGATGAACGGCGATAAAAGAAATGCTTTCAAGATAGATCTGAGTCTTTTGCCTTTTGCTCTGCTCGATGGTGCGACATTTCATTTGTCATCGCTGTTTTTTCTGAATCCGTATCGTGAATGCCTTTTTGCTGAGTTTTATGCCGCACTCCGGACAGAAAAGAAACTGAATCTTACAGAAAGCGGTCTGCTCTATGATGATATGCTGATTTTCAATTCCGGTAAAGAATCTTATCCGGATGATGAATGTCCGACTCCGCATCTTGAAAAACACAGATGGCTGACCACAGATTATGAAAAAGATTATACATTGCAGACGGCAGTATTATTTTTCTTTTTATTTTCATTTATCGGCTATCTGTTTGAAGTGTGTTTTTATCTGGTCAATGAGGGGTCATTTATCAATCGAGGCACGATGACAGGGCCATGGCTTCCGATCTATGGCACGGGCGGACTGATTATTATCTATCTTCTGAAACCGCTCAGGAAAAAGCCTGCTTTATTATTTGCGAGTGCATTTGTCATATGCGGTTCGCTGGAATATTTCACCTCATGGCTCCTGGAGCAGATTGCTCATAAACGCTGGTGGGATTATACGGGATATTTCATGAATATCAATGGCCGAGTCTGTCTGGAGGGCCTGACAGTATTCGGACTCGCCGGAGTTGCTGTGACGTATTTTATCGCCCCTGTTTCAGATAATCTTCTGAAAAAGATTCCCTCTGAAAAAAGAAAGATTCTCTGTATGATATTATTGATTTTATTTATAGCAGACTGTATCTGGTCAGTGATGCATCCGAATACCGGAAACGGCATCACAGAGGGATTTTATTAATCAAACAGCTGATATGCAGGATTCATGCATATCAGCTGTTTTTATTTTTCATAAGATAATATTCTGAGAGTATTTTCATCTTTTGTTCCGAGACAGAATTTATCAAGAATCTGTTCAAATACAGGATATTCCGGAGCGATTTCACTGAACAGCGTCATACAGGAACGGAGTTTATATGCATCAGTCTTTCCGAAAATCACGACAGGATCAGAAGTGTTTGATTTCAGAAGCGTTTCTGTAATCGAAAGCAGATTTTTTCCGAGTTCAGCATGATGCAGAAAGGCTTTTGCTTCGGCGATATTCTGTAAAGCATAATATTCTGTAACCGGATCGGGAGTCAGACCTTTGATCTGCGGAAATACATACCATATCCAGTGAGTTTTTTTCAGACCATTCCGGATTTCTTCAAGAGCCGTTTCATAGCCGGAACACTCCGGAATACTGCCGGATTGTCCGGCGAGAAATCTCTGCAAGGGGATTTCTTCGAGTTCGATTCCCAAAGCATGATATTTCTCCAATTTCTCAGGAGAATAGAAATTCCGCATTTTTTCGGGATCAGCCTCTCTGAGCGAGAACGGTGTTTCTCCGCACCGGAGCAGAGGGAGTTTCTGAAATAATATTTCAAAATTTTCAAACTCATGCAGAGCTTTGATTTTTTTAATAATTTTCTCATCAGGGGAATCAATACAGGTAAATTCGATATGATCGCCGATCTGAAGTTTCTGACGTTTCTCATCATTCAGCCGGAGTTCGATTGATTTATAGCCTGTTTTAATCGCCTGAAACGGTCCGGAATATAATTTCATTTTATGAAGCATAAACTACCTGCTTTCTGTGATTAATCTTGTTCAGAATCGGATTCTTTTTCGGACAGACGGATAATTTCTACTTGTTCGATACGTTTTCCGGTCATTTTCATGACACGGACTTTCAAGCCGTCACTCTCGAAAGTATCATCTGTACTGGGAATTTTTTCAAGTACTTCCATTACCCATCCGCTGACGGTCATGGCCTCGAATTCTGATTCGACTCCGAGGACTTCAAATACTTTTTCGACATTTGCCTTTCCGGAGACTACAAATGTATTTTCTCCGACTTTGGAGATTTCACGGACAATTTCATCATGTTCGTCCCAGATTTCGCCGACTAATTCTTCAAGAATATCTTCAAGCGTGACCAGTCCGACCGTACAGCCAAATTCATCCATCACAACAGCGATATGCAGCTGCTGTTCCTGCAATTCTTTTCTCAGATCGCTGATTTTCTTGCTTTTCGGAACAAAAATAGCCGGTTTGACGATTTCTGAAATATTGGTCTTGCTCCGGAATGCGATATTGAAAAAATCTTTATGATATAATATGCCTGTGATATTATCAATCGAATCTTCATAGACAGGCAGTCGGGAATAGCCTGATTCAGAAAATACTTTTGCGGCATCTTCTTTCGAGATATCTGCCGGAATGGCTTCAATATCAATACGAGGGGTAAAAATATCACGGACTTCGAGTTCATTGAATTCGATTGCACTCCGGATGAGTTCACTCTCATCTTTATCAATACCGCCGCCCTGTTCGGCTTCGTCAACGATGGTCAGAAGTTCCTGTTCCGTAATGCCGGATTCTTCGGAAGATTTGAAAATTTTAGATAACAGATTCTGCCATTGCTTGAAGACAAACGAAAACGGAGTCAGAATATAAATTAAAATATTCAGGAACGGAGCGGAGAACATAGCAATTGCTTCGGGCGATTCTTTTGCGATTGTTTTCGGAGAGATTTCGCCGAAAATCAATAAAATAATTGTCATAACGACAGTCGAGACCGTTGCACCGAGATCGTTATCATTCAACAGACGGACGAATAACAGCGTTGCAATAGAAGAGCATAAAATATTCACGATATTATTACCGATCAGGATTGTAGATAATAATTCATCATATTTTTCAGAAAGTTTCAGGACAAGAGCCGCTTTTTTATCGCCGTCCTCGGCCTTGTTTTTCAGTCTGATGCGACTGACAGAGTTGAATGCAGTTTCCGTTGCGGAAAAATACATCGAGAACAGAATGCAAATAATAATAATCAAGATAGACATGCCGTCTTCCATAGTATAAAAATCCTTTCATTGAGTCAAAAAATAATATTTATATATTTAATAAATTTTTATAATCTTCTGGATTTTTTCACAGGAAAACAGCGTTGACAGACAAGATGCTCCGGATACGGGACACCCGTGTCATCAGAAGTATTACTGGACATAACGGCCTCCTTTCTGAGTATGCCTTATATTATAGCATATTTTTCATAGAAAGTCAAGTATCTGATCTGATCGGAAAATTTTAAAATCCTATTGACAAATGCTGTTCTGTATGTTATACTGTATATAATCAGATATATACAGTATGACAAGAATGTCAAAGGAGAACTTCATGAAGATTATTATCAAAAACAAATCTGAACTGCCGATCTATGAACAGATCGAACAGCAGATAAAAACTCAGATCTTAGAGGGTAAAATCACAGAAGACGAGCAATTGCCGTCTATCCGTCAGCTCGCCCGTGATCTGAAAATCAGTGTCATCACAACGACAAGAGTCTATAATGATCTCGCCGAAGAGGGATTTATTATTTCTGTCGCAGGCAAAGGCTATTTTGTCGCATCAAGAAATAATGAGCTTCTGCATGAGCGAATGCTTTTCGAGATGGAAGACGGTCTTCAGAAAGCTGTCACTAACGGCCGGAATGCAGGACTTTCTGATAATGAAATCATACAGGCTCTTAAAAAATTTCTGGAGGAATGATTATGAATGCTAATATTTTGGAAATCAGAAATCTGAATAAAACTTATCAGGATTTCGCTCTCAGAGATGTGAGTTTCTCTCTGCCGAAAGGCTATATTATGGGCTTTGTCGGTCAGAACGGCTCCGGTAAGACAACAACAATCCGTTCTGTTCTGAATATGGCGAGAATCGACAGCGGAAAAATCAGCGTATTCGGCCTCGACAGCGTGACGGATACGATCGCAATTAAAGAACGTCTCGGAGTCGTTTTCGATAGCCTGTATTTAGCAGAGCATCTGAATATCAGACAGATCGAACAGCAGTTGAAGCCTTTCTATAAAGACTGGAGCAGTGAGGAATTTTTCAGAAGAATTAAAGATTTCAATCTGCCGGATAACAAGAAAGTCGGCGATTTCTCAAAGGGGATGAAAATGAAGCTCATGGTTGCAGTCGCATTGTCTCATAAGGCCGAACTGATTATTCTTGATGAACCGACAAGCGGTCTCGATCCGGTCGCCCGTGACGAATTACTGGATATTTTATCAGAATATATCGAAGACGAAAACAGAGGTGTATTATTCTCTACGCATATTACTGCTGATGTCGAGAGAATCGCTGATTATGTTACGATTCTGCATAACGGAGCTGTCTGGTTTACGGGTCTGAAAGATGAACTCACAGAGAAATATGCTGTCATCAAAGGAGCGGAAGAAGAGATTCCGGAAAATCTGAAAGAAAAAATGATCGGCTTCCATGCGTATCGGAACGGCTTTGATGCTCTGATCAGAACGGATGATCTCGCCGGAATTCCGTCTTCTCTCGAATATGAAAAAGCAAGTATTGATGAGATTTTAATCTATATCGCAAAGGAGGATAAACATGAAAGAAATTCTGAAAATCATGAGATTTGATTATCTCACTGCGAAGCCGTTGGCAGAAAAAGCCTCTCTGTTAGCCATACTGATTATCACTGCATTATGTTTGTTTCTGACTCCGATCGCCGGAGCTTATGTGATGTTTATCCCGATGGTGTTTGTGATTCCGTTACAGAATACTGCTGAAAAAAGCGGATTTCATAAGCTCTACGGGATTCTGCCCGTCCAGAGAAAAAATATCACAAGAGCAAGATTTCTATACATGTTTCTGATGCATTTTATAGGGGAGATCATCGGAATGCTGATGGTCGTACTTGCGATTGTTCTGAAATTATACAGATTCCTGCCGAATCAGAGTTCTGAACTGATGCAGATCGCTCAGGAAGAATTTACATTTGAACATTTTATGCCATTCGGAGCGTGTGTCGGTATGTTTGCAGTGGCATGTACAGGATTTTCCTATATGGAACTGATGGGACAGGTTTTCGGCAGAGAAAACGAAATGAAAATTATGATGCTGACAATTGGAGCATTTTTATTATTAGCATTCGCCTTTGTGATCCTGAATGATCATGATCTGCTTCCGATGATCAATCTGAACAGAGAAATTTCACTTTCCGGAAAGATTCTGATTTCCGTGCTGATTAATTTTGCAGTATTAGGATTATGTATCTTATTCGGCGAAATCACGGTGAAAAAGCTCAGTCAGCGTGAACTGTAAGGAGGTGCATGTACATGAATAAAACAACAATCCGGAATCTGATACAGGCCGATATTATTACCATGAACGGCGGAAAGAATAATCTCAGATTTACAATGATTCTGATGCTGATGATCTTCGGAAGCATGGGCTTTTTACTTTCTCCTCTGATGGGACTGTACTGTCCGTTGATGCTGGGAGGATTCTTTGTACCGATGCTGTTTCAGAACGAAATGAAATATCATAGTGAAAAGATGTTCAGTCTGATTCCCATCTCAAGAAAAGAATTAGTGACTTCAAGATTTCTGCTCACAATCGGATTATATACTGTCTGTGATCTGATTTTCTATCTGTTAATGCTCTTATCGCTGAATCTGAAAATCTATCGGAAAATTACAGATACGATTGATATTATCGGCTATATTGTCAAAAAATCAGAAGGTTCTTTTACAGAACTCGGCTTTCTGAATCTATGCTATTTTGCGGCATTTGCGATTGGTCTGATCGTTTCGACAAATGCCCTCCGGATGTATTTCAGAGACAGCGAACTCTTTGCAGCTACATTCAGCATCATACCGAAAACAAAAAAAATGCCTTTGAAAAATTATATTCCGGCGATTCTGATTATTTTAGCAATATTTATATTTTTCCTGATTATTACGGGAATCATTCCGATCGGAACGGCAATGCTTGTTATACTGCAATTATTTATTCAGCTCGCTGAAGCGGCAGACGGCTTTCTCTTAGGAGCGATGCTGATTGCAATTGCTGTGATGGAAGCAGTTTATCATTATATCTGTACTGTTCTTGAATACGATCAGAAAGATTTATAAAAAAAGGGGGTATCATCATGAAAAAATTAATTCTGAAACTTGCATCTGTTTTCTGTACTGTTGTGATGCTCTCGAACGGAATCGCTGTTCAGGCTGAAGAATCAGAAAAAATCATTCTGCCCTCCGGCAAGCCTCTCAGCTGGGTTCAGCATGAACTGGAAGAAACTGATAAAGAAAATACGGAAGAAAATCCGCTGTTTGCTTCGGCCGCTGTCGGAATTTTTCAGGGGGATGAAGTTCTGTATACGGGCTATTTCGGAGAAACAGACAAAGAAAATCAGATTCCCGCTGATGAAAATTCCGTCTACGAATGGGGGAGTATCTCCAAAACTCTGATCTGGGTCAGTGCTATGCAGTTATGGGAACAGGGAAAACTCGATCTCGAAAAAGATGTCAGAGAATATCTTCCGGAGGGATTCTTTCAGCATCTGTCCTATGACGAGCCGATCACCATGCTGAATCTCATGAATCATAATGCCGGATGGCAGGAAACAACAAGACCAATCTGGCAAACGGATGAAAATAAAATTTTGCCTCTCCGTGAAGAATTACAGAGAATCGAACCGGAACAGATTCATCATCCGAATGAAGTTACAGCCTATTCCAATTACGGAGCGGCTGTTGCCGGATATGTGATCGAATGCGTTTCCGGTATGGATTATTGTGATTATGTACATCAGCATATTTTTGAACCGCTCGGAATGGAACATACTGCACTGAATCCGGCTCACAGCGATAATGCTTTTGTTTATGAACAGCGTAAAAAAATGAAAAGCTACAAGATCAATACGATATATGGCATCACGATTGACCTTGGGAACTGTCTGAATTATGTTCCGGCATATCCGGCCGGAGCGGCAACTGGAACACTCAGCGATCTGATGACTTATGCTCAGGCTTTTGTCAATCCGGATGCTCCTTTGTTCGGGAATCCCGAAACGCAGAAAATTTTATTATCCGGAACAGCTTTTTATGGAGATTCTGATATTCCGTCCTGTTGTCACGGATTCTGGCCGGAGGAATATGCAGTCCGGACTTATGGACATAACGGAGCAACGACATCCGGACAAGCGAACATGCTTTTCGATCCGGAATCCGGAACAGGATTAGTTGTCATGACGAACGAACCGAACGGAAACTGGTATCTGAATTACCCGCAAATATTTATATTCGGAGCACTTAACCCCGAAAAATATGCATCCGGAAGTCCTGAAAAAGTAAAATTCGATGGCTATTATGTAATATCAAGATCGACTTATCGTGGAATGATGAAATTTATTCCGTATTTATCGGCGATTTCAGTAGAATCGCTGGGCGATACAGAGAGTATCGGAAATAACGTCTATGCGATCAGATCGGAAATTGAAGGCTGGAATCAGGAAACGGCAATGCTGTTCAGTAAGAAAACCTATCCGGATGGAAATCACGGCATAGAAGTTTCTTCAATGGAACTGATTTATGATAAATTTTATTTATTGAAATTATGTTTATTTGCAATTTATGTGATCATAGCGATTGTATCTGTGTATCTGCTCCGGATTCGATATAAAATCAGAAAAGCCGGCAGACAGTCAGAATTTACAGAATCCTCTGTGATGCTCGCCGGACAGCTTGCGAGAATTGTTTCATTTCTAACTTTACTGAGTGTATATGTGATTTGCATGAACTGTAGCGGAGGAATACCGCTCACGGCCGGAAAGATCATCAGTATGATACAGATCATATGCATGATCATCTGCGGAGTATCAGCGATCCTGCCATATATTTTAAATAAAAACAATAAATATAATATTCCGCATACAATCGGGAATCTGCTTTGTATCACAGCAGTGCTTTATTTCGACATGTATCGACCGTAATAAAAAATCAGGAATAAAAAATATCTCCGTCTATTGACAGAACCTGAATTTTTATGTTATAATTATAATATCATAAAGATTCAGGAAGGAGGTGCAAAATTATGAAGAATATCAGAAAATATGTCGCTGAAATGATCGGAACAATGACACTCGTCCTGATCGGATGCGGAACGGCTATGCTGACAGGCTGTGAGCATTGGGCAGGTTATCTGGCAACTGCATTTGCATTCGGTCTGACAATTGTCGGAATGGCTTATTGTGTCGGCAATATTTCGGGCTGTCATATCAATCCGGCTGTATCGCTTGCTGTTTTCATGAACGGCGGTATGACCGGAGCAGAGTTCGGCGGATATGCTGTTTCACAGTGTATTGGCTCTCTGTTAGGCTCGATTCTGCTGATGATTATTTTCGGTCTCGGCGGAGTGAATGATGAAACAGGCGGTTTCGGCTCAAATGGTCTTGCTGGTGTGCATGATAATATCATTGCCGGATTATTAGTTGAAATTCTGCTGACATTTATTTTCATTCTGACGATTCTGGGTGTGACATCCAAAAAAGCAAATCACGGTTCGTTCGGAGGCGTTGTCATCGGCTTTACACTGGTACTGGTACATCTGTTAGGCATCGGCCTGACAGGTACTTCTGTAAATCCGGCTCGAAGCTTAGGCCCTGCAATCATTGCAGCAATAACAGGAAATACTGCTCCGATCATTCAGTTATGGGTATTTATTGTCGGCCCTTTTATTGGCGCGGCTCTTGCGGCAGTAACGCATAAATTTCTGGAAAGCGATGAAAAATAATTTTTATCTGAAAGAAACTGCACAAGCCTGAAACGTAACAAAAAGAATAGAATCAAAATCACCGCTTGGAAAAGATTTTCCAAGCGGTGTAAATTATGATATAATGAAAAGTTATCAGGAAGAAATCAGAGATAATCCTCTGGGAAGCAATTGACTATCTATAATGTATGTGCTATAATTATAGAACTATAAATGAGCAAATTTGAAAAGTATTCGTCAAAATGCACAAAAGGAGTCAGTGAATCATGTCCAACAAAGCAGGAAGCGAGCCTCCAT
>Ga0326511_10004169_pt1 | contig 11569 bp, 4 predicted proteins | sample 0_2496_0518_D_FD_203701 | JGI IMG/M metagenome (GOLD analysis project Ga0326511, IMG submission 203701) | Bovine rumen microbial communities from UC Davis, California, United States - 0_2496_0518 | ecosystem: Host-associated > Mammals > Digestive system > Stomach > Rumen | place: USA: California...
TGGAAGTATATCAGATTCAAACGCCAAGTGGTTCTGACAGATTTGACATACACTACAAAGCAGGAGGTATATTCTCTCCAGCTATACCTGCATCGAGAAATGAGCATACTCAACTTGTTCTGATGCTCCTCAATGATGAGAGGATGTTACAGTTTGTATTTAATTATACACCCTCGGATGAAATTCATGAGAGGCTATACAATATGATACGTTCTGCATGTGACGGATTATCTGTCCAAATAACCAACGTTGTTGAACATGCAGAAGATTACAGTGTGGTATATTATATGAGGACAAGCGGATCCTACTCATACATTAAAGTATATATAAACAACAACGGATTCGTTACTTACGCCAAACCCATGTCAATACTTGGAACAGAAGATAATGAGCTCGCCGCTGTGATTAACGAAATCAATAACCATTTCATATAGATATTATGGCATCACTAAAAGAAATATTAACATTGTGTAAAGCTGACCAGGCCCATAAAGCCTATGAACTGTCCAAAGTTGATTTGGAACAGCAGCTCCCATGGGCTCAACGAGAAATGGGATGGGCTTTATACTATTTGATGAAAGAAGATACAGATGCTAACAACTATCAAGCATTTGTAACTCATCTGGATGAATTTAGTACATTAGATCAACTTACTATATCTGATGACAACATTATTTTTGAGAACTTGTTATTCAAAGTAGCCGGATTTGTAAAATCGCATATATCGCCAACAGGTATTGATTCTCCAATTAAGCTATCTGCCATTTTTTCTAAACTACGTGGTTATACCTTTGGGCCATCTAAAGGTTATTCTTTCCTTTTGCAGAGTTTTATCAAATGTGACAGTTGGCAGGAGATGACAGATTTTATTGATTGGTGGAATTTGGGAAACCTTACACAAGAAGACTACACACCATTCAAAATGGATAATGGTAAGTCCATTATGTCTGTAGCTGAGCAGGCCTTTATCGCACAATCGAAAGCTCTACTTCGCCTAAATGATCTTGGGCGAATAGAGGAATTCTTACCTCTGATGGATGACCTGATGGAGAAGCATCCTGAAATGACATATCCGGGTTATTTCTATGGAAAACTTTTATTGTCGTTGGGTAGCAATGCTGATGATGCCTTAAAAGTAATTGTTCCTTTTGCCAGGAAAAAAGCTACTGAATTTTGGGTATGGCAACTGTTAAGTGACGTGTTCGTGAATGACCAAGACAAGCAATTAGCATGCTTGTTACGTTCAGTGAACAGCCACACACAAGAGCATTTTCTCGGAAAAGTCAGAATCAAATTGGCAACACTTTACATTCAAAGGAACCAGTTGGATTATGCAAAATATCAGATAGACAAAGTTACGCAATGTTATCTTTCCCAAGGATGGCATTTGCCGTATGAAGTGGACTGCTGGATTCATCAGCCATGGATAACAACAGTTACCCCGAATTCTAAGGCTCAGATAGATTACATGGCTATCACAGACAGTATACTTTGTGAAGGAACTGAGGAAGCTATCGCTATTGTTACAGGCGTGGACGCAAATACACGAAAAGTAACACTTGTATATGGTCTAAAGAAACGAGTCATCCAGAAACTTAGATTAAAAGTAGGATTTGGAGTTGTCCTGAAAATCAATTATATAACTGAGCCGGATGGAAAGATTCGAATTTTGAGTTCTAGCCAATCTCGCTTCCCAGAGAGCCTTGATTATGCAAAGGTTGTTGAAGGGAAGGTTAGAAAACGACCAGATAAAGATTTTGCATTTCTAAAAACTGATAACGGTGATTTCTTTATTTCTCCCAATGTTGTGCGAAAGTATAACGTACAGGATGGTGAGATGATTAAAAGTCTTGTGGTTTTTGACTATAATAAAAAGAAAGAGGACTGGGATTGGTCATGTATTAGTGTAAACAAGAAAAAATGAAATATACTTATGGAAGAGCTGAAATATAATGAAAAAATTGCTGTCGTCAAAGTTTTGACCGAAATATTGAATGCCGATAATATTGTGCATGAGAGTGAAGTGGCTTATATGAATAATGTAATCCAATCATTTGGTCTAGATGAGAATCATAAATCAGATGTAGATAATATGATGACCTTGCAGGCGCTGTCTACAATCCGAGAATTATCTGTAGACCAGAAAGGAGAAATTGCCCAGATGATGGGAAAGATGATTGTTATCGACAACGACATTAACTACAATGAGGTGAAATTGTATAACGCTTTTTGCGAGTCATGCGATATTGACAAGGATTTCAATGTAAGTGATTATCCCGAATATTCTTTGAGTGGTCCCTTCGTGAATCCTGAAGATTTGATGAATAGAATGTGAAGTGAAGCACTTTGCAGACGGGCAATACGGATATATTTATGTGGTTTAAACAAATGACATGTGACAAGGGACGGCCTTATATGATAAGTTTGAAATAAATGATTAACTTTGCAAGCGGTGAATTGGTAAAGGATTCAGTTACCGAGAAAATCTCGGCAACTGCCTCTGATGGGAAAACTATATGACGCAGTTTTACAAGCTCGATGCCATCATCAGCGCGGGTTATCGTGTCAATGGCATCCGGGCTATTCAGTTCCGCCAGAACAATCCTGTATACAATTATAAAGCGACACATGATTATGGTTTTGGCCGCATCAAAGTTTCACAGAAATGAGAGTGTGATAGTAGTTGTCCAACGAAATTCATCACATCCCCAATTTGAAGCTGCTCAATAATAGAGCGGCGGTCTGAGTACAGATCGAGCCCCCTGTCCTCTTTCTGCCAAATGATATCAAGCCAAAACCCATTCTTAGTCTTTACCATTTCATTTAGATCCTTCAGCATAATCTCCTTGGCATTCTTGAACATTTGTTCGTCAATATGGTTTGACAGCTTCTGGAGTTCCTGTTTCATCATTATAAGGACAGAGTCACTTTTCTCAGGCGTTATGGTACAGTCTGCCGAGAATCCCACCTGGCATTCACCTTCATTGCCTCGGATAAGATAATAGTCTGCATCACATCCATAAGTCGCACTGTTTTCTTCTCTGATAATCTTCTGATAGACCATATTCAAGATATCGCTTGCCATATTGGCAATAAGCCGATTTCTGAGTGTGTACGGTATGGACTCCGTAAACCATTCCATGTGCACCATGGTTTTGGGTGTCTCCATTTCTCTAACGAAGTGACAATAGGCATCATTTTGGAGCCATGCTTTGATAAACGGTCCTCTCTTTACCTCCTTTTTATTGGGCAATGATGCGAGATATTTCTTTGCCAATGAACAAATCACAAGGCTATCGTAATTTCCCACAAACAGGAAAGTATAATTCTTTGCGCTCGCCGTTTGTTCCTTGATTATTTCATGAATCCTATCGAGCTTCACCTTCTTCAAATCTTCCTCTTCCAATATCTTGAATCGTGGATGATGACCATTTGAAGTAACAGTAACAGAGTCAGAGAATGCACTTTCCGGATCAGTTTTACTGTTTCTTAATGATAATGCCATCGATTCCATAGCTTTATTATATTCAGCAGAATCTTTGGATATATTGGTAAAATCAGCATAGATGAGTTGCATGAAGCTTTCCAAGTCGTTAGGGTTTGAACTACCCGTAAATGTAAAATTACGCTGGCCAATACTATAGCTCAGGTCTACCCGTTTTCCTGATAATAATTTCCCAATCTGAGAGGCTGTCAAGCCATTATTGCCAAATGGTATGCTTCCTAACATGATGATATTCGGATCATCTTCTTCCCCATAAAGCGTCCATCCTCCCTGACCATAGGCTTTGAATAGAACCTGACTTTTTTCTATCTCTGTCTTCTTCATCAACACAGCGGCACCATTCGACAGAATCATTTTTGTGTAGCCCAAGTCCTTGTGATACTCACTCGACATGATTTCGCCACCATCAGGTATTTCGCTCAGCAGACTTGCACCTTTCAAATCATCAACGTATGGCTCCGTTTTTGCACTTATGCCAGCATGATAAGCATTATACAGCCCATCTTTTGTTGGGTACTCAGCATCTTTTTTCTCAATATTCCAGCTGCCAATGACCATGTTGTTTTCATCGTTTGGCATCAATTCTCTCATTCTTTCGTTGACATCCTCCAGTGTCGTGGAAAGAACGATCTGTTTCATAATGGTCACATAATCTTCTATGGTTGCCATATCGGTACCATACAGATAATTGTTGTAATACTCTTGTGCCAAAGACTGGTTTTCCCGTTTATCCGCCTTTAGCATTAAGTTGTCTAACTTTGAGATTCGTTCGTCCTGGTAACGTTTGAATTCTTCTTTCGTGAATCCATGCTCTGCCGCCCTTTTGCACTCCTTGGCCATTTCCACCAAAGCCCTTGTCTGCATACTGTCTTTTGCTGTAGCATACAGTTGGAATGCCGCTTTTGTACTGGACATAAAGTAATCATCATCATCTGCTCCAGCAGAAATATAGGCACAATCAGGCTTTAGTGCTTCATCATTGTATCGCCAGTTCAACATATAGATAGTTGCATCTGTCTTGTATCTGTCTCTCCAATAGTTTACATATCGTCTATCCTCAAGTGTGTATGCTCTATGTTTGAACATGACAAAAACGCTATTGTCTTGCAGTTCTTTGTCCTTGTCTAATGAGTAGATGACACCTTGATGATCGCTTACCTCCAATCTTTCAACCTTACCTGGATTTGAACTTGGCTGGATTTTACTAAACAATTCCTGGATCTTCTTTTCTATGCGCTCTACATCAATATCTCCAACAACTATCACACATTGGTTCTCTGGATTATACCATTTCTCATAGTAGGCTCTCAGTTCTTCGTGTTTGAAGTTATCCACCACGTCCATAATGCCAATGGGAAGCCTGTGTCCGTATTTCGAGTTTGGATACAGAATGGGGAGTTGCCTTTCGTATATTCTGGAAGTGGCATCTCTGCCCGTCCTCCATTCTTCATGCACAACACCTCTCTCTTTCTCGATTTCAAGAGAATCAAGTGTAAGACCATTGGCCCAATCATATAAGATCAACAGACAGCTGTCCAACCTTTCATTCCCGACCGTTGTTGGCACATCATCTATGTAATAAACCGTCTTTTCTATACTTGTAAATGCGTTAGCATCACCACTAGAGGCGCCAAGACCCTCACAGAAATGTTCAATCCCGTTGCCCCTGAAATGCTCACTGCCATTAAAGCACATATGCTCCAGAAAATGTGCCAATCCTCTTTGTTCTTCTGTCTCTTGCAGACTACCTACCTTTTGAGCCAAATAGAAACAAGCTCTATTCTCTGGCCAATTATTATGTTTCAGATAATATGTCAGGCCATTAGGTAATACTCCAATCTTTATCGTTGAGTCAATCGGAATCAACATGGAGTCGTTCAGACTTGTCAGGGCAACGCTTTTGACTGGTAGAAATAGAAATGAGAAAACAAAGATGAGTGCATTAGCTGATAGCTTCATTTGACATTTCAATTGTATTTATTCGATATTTATATTCATCTCACTATTGTCTTCTTTTATCTGATTGGAGAACTCTTTTGTAGTCCAAAGAGGATGATCATTCTTATCGTTACCTAAGTATTTAGCTATGAGAATGTCGCCTTTTTTAAATTCTTTTTTTTCTTTATATAGGTGTTTTCTGTGTATAATACAAGTTTTTCCTTGAATCTTCACAATGAGACCTATTGGCATAAATGACTGTACCTTTGCATCGTATTCCATACCAACAGACAATTCTAAAGTACGAGAGCCTTTCTTTTTCAAATTCTGTAACGATATTGTTTTCTTTTCACCTTTCGCATTTGTTGTTGTTACGTTTTGATTGTCATCAAAATCTGAAATTGAAGAATATTTGCATGGAACAATTGTCCGTAATTGCCCATCAATTATGCCATATTTCTTCTCATCAACATTTCTTGAAGAAAAATAGGTATACGGGTTTCCTCTATAACCATAGCCAGTATGACGTGTTCTTATTTTTTTAGATATTGTTCGAGATACGACATAGAAGGCACTTCCAATTGACTTGACGGATTCATATATCGGTTCTGTCTTTTCTTTGGAAATGTTACCTATAGCAACTTTTGTTCCTTTCCACAAAGCAAAAACACCATCATTGTCTAAGAGTTCAATATTTGAATATCCTACTGGAACGATTATTTCCTCTGCATCATTTATAACTGTATATTCACCAAATGAAGATTGCAAATAGCCACCATTGAAATGTAATATATCTGCAATTTCCGTTCCTTTGTCGTCTAATCCACCGATAGTATTGTTACGAGTTGCCTGAATAGAACCATCCTCTCTACAACAAATATCAGAATACTTGAACTCTGTTAAGACGTTACCTTCGATGTCGAATAGTGCAACATGTGAATCTTTACTTACGGCAAGTAGTTTTTCTTTCAAATATTTGATTGAAGAGTATTCGGCTGGTAAGATGATTTCACCATTAGAATACCTTAAACCGTATTTCTCCATTATTACAAAAATAGTAATTCCGTCATCTGTGATGGATTCAGCAGAAGATTCTATGTAGTTACCAAGTGAGTCAATATGTCCTTTAACCTTTTTCTCAACTACTGCATAACGATTATTTGTTTCAAATGTGATAGAAGAAAACTTGTGCTCTGTTATTTGCCCCCCGTCAATGGAATACAAGGCATATTTTCTAACAATTAAATTTTTACATACAATCAATACAGAATCCTCTGTAATAACTATACTCGAAATATGCTCATCTAAAGAAAAAACAACATTGCCTTCGGGATCTTCCAATCCGTAATCTTCAAAACAATGTGTTATGACATAATTGTTTTCACAAGTTATTCTCTCAACGATAGGATTCCCATCTAAATCTATTGAGCCTTCATGACCATCAATATAGACTCTAAATGAGTTTTCATTTGCTTCAGCAATGGAGTCATATTCCCTATCATTCAATATAGTTCCATCTGCCTTTGCCAATTTCCACACCATTGAGCTACTATAACCTTTACTTCTCGATATTTGCAATGCGACATAACCATTATCCAATAAAACGACCGATGAATAAGACTCTGTAGAAAGTCGTTCTATTCCTCTATATAGATGGTATACATTAGAATTCGAATAACCATAAGCGGGCCTTGGGGTTTCAGCAACAAATAGGTTTCCTACAAGATGAGTAATATAAGAATAACTATTGTCAGTAGCTCTCCTCAACTCTAGAGAGAATAATCTTGCAGTTGTCTCACCACGTTTCTTTACAATAAAGAACATATCAATGAAAGGTTTGACTTTTTGATACTCTTCACTGACAATTACGCCATCTTTATTTCGGAAATAATAATTTTCAAATTTCTCGCAAAGCGTGTACTCTTTATAATTCATGACAGTCTTTTCCTGCATGTTTCCTTCCACATCTATAACACCTTTGCGCCCCTGATAAATTGCGCTTGCATAACCGTCTATAAAATCATCGATTGAACTGAATACAGAAGAAATCGTCTTTCCAGTTAGGTCAATAATAACATACTCACCAGATGGGCCATAGCCCCATCGATGCTTTAGAGATGCAATGAAATGACATGAGTCGGCTGCTTTTATATCGTTATAGTTATAATCACAAGTAGGGCCAGAAATGTTTCCTAAAGCTATATTTCCATGAATGTCTTCAAACTTAAATATACCTTCTGCCAACTGTTCAATATTAGAGCAACCGTCAAAAAACACACATTTGTCTTCGACAAAAAAGCCGGAATTGCCATCTACATTTTTTATGATAGCAGTAGATTCTGTAACAATTTTTACAGAAGAAAGACTATAATTGACGAGTTCTTTATTGTCTATGGTTAGTATTGAATATAAGTCTCCAGAATGTCTAATATGATATTGTCCCATATTACGTTCTGTATAGGCAATCTCTCCTTTGTCATTTAGCAGACAAAGTTTAGCATTATCGTCGTAATATGACGAGGTATTATCCTCAACTTTCCATTTAGCCAGATACGAATCCAATGTTGATGCCCTTAGCCCACCAGATTCCACACCTCTAACATAGGTGTATTCAGCTTCATGAAGGACATTTCCCATTCGATCACAAATGCCCCACAAATGTTCCTTACGAAATGCAAAACGCTCGGAATTTAGATATATCAAAGCTTCATATTGAGGCTCAATGAACTCTCTTCCCTGATAATCGATAACACCGTAAGTCGATGATTCATTTTTATATTTGGCAATCAAATATTCAGAATCCGTGGGAATAAGTTTAGCATATCTGAATTCAGTTACGATATTACCTTCCAAATCAATGACGCCCCACAAATCAGTAACATTATCTTTTGCTATGAAGAGTTGGTCTATACCAATGGATATAATGTCTGAATAACTTCCATTAACAGAAGAAAGACGATTCCTGGATAACAAATATGTTCCACCATTAACCCATATTATACAATAATTCTCTTCTTCCACAAGAGTGAAAAGTGTTGATTTTGAATGGCCACTGAAATTTTTATGGCAGATAGGATGATCTCCATAATAACTTTGTGAATATGAGTAATTATATGTATTAGTTTGAAGAATGTAATTTGTTTTTCCAGTCTCGTCTTCTTTGATGATGGTTTGTTCTTTTTCGTCAAATTCGCTTCTCAGAGTGAAGTGCTCATCCCCAAGCCAAAGATCAATTCGCTTGTATTGAGCCATTACTATACCGTGTCGATTATTTATAACATCTATTTTTCTATACTCAACAGGTACGATTTCCTTTCCATCTTTTCTTACCAATCCAATTTTTCTATTAAATCCCACTTGTGCGTAGCCATTTTCACCAATGGCATCTGCACTTGTGTATTTGGCCGGAAGAATTGTTGTACCGTCAAATTGATAGCCATATTTTGTTCCACTACGAAAACGTTCAACACTTTTGTCATTATTCAATAATTCTAATTGTAAGTTGGTACGCTCCTCATCTCTCCTTTTTTCAAGTTCTTCTTCATGCTTTTGGCGTTCCATTAACGCCTTCAAAAGATATTCACGAGAATTTTCAAGTTGCTTTCTACGTTCAACATATTCTGGATATTTTTCAAGATATGCTTTATCCGCATCAAAAATGAATGGTTTATGATACTCTTCGTCATATTGGAACATTTCTAATGTCACATATTTATCAGGGCTCCAAACCCCATTCTCATCAAGCCATCGACATTTAAGAACAAGTTCTCCTTTTTCTTTCGATTTCTCTTCTGCATCAGCATCAAAAATGAATACATTACGTTTATTTGCATAATAGATGTCCTTGCACATGAGATTGTACAAGTTGACATACTCTTCGTTATCTTCAAAATTAAAAATCCAGATTATATTATAATCATTTAATCTGTAAAATATATCCCTATCCACAATGACGCTGACAAAAGTTGTAGATAGTTGGAGTTCAAAGACATATTTGCGACCATTATATTCTGCGTAAACGTCAGGTCTTCTCCATTTCAGATAAGGAATGTCGCTGTTGATACGTTTCTCACATTCTACGTTGTCAACTCCCATCGCCCTGCTCTTTTCTCCCTGCAGTGACGATGCAATCACAGCCTTTAATCGCTTATGTCTTTCACTCTCCTGAACCAAAGAATACTTCAGTCTTTCAATTTCTTCTTTCGTTCTATTTGTGCCAGTTTTATATGGGCAGTCATCGGAATCTTTAAAATGTGCAAAGTAGCATACTCTACCTCTTAATAATTTGTGCCCACTGATTTTTACTGGTTGTTTACATTCAGGACAGATGAAGCGAGCATGTCCCATTAAATATTCCTCTTGTAAGTTACGACGCCATAGAATTAATTCATTTTCGTTCTGACTGAAAAAATCTCTAGAATTAATGATTTTTTCTTCTTTGACATCATATACTTCTGGAATTGACAGTTTTTCAGCAGGAATTAATCCATAATCATAGACGTATGGAAGTGAGTCGTCTTCTGTGATATCATCCTCATCAACTGTGTCATCAGTTGTTTCTGAAGGAATCTCCTGATTGTACACTTCATCTATAACATCATCGGAATTCTCGATAATGCCGTCTTCAGACTTCTCTTCATCAACTACGTCATCTGTCGTTTCAGAAGGATTCTCCTGATTGTCCCCTTCGTCTATAACATCGTCGGAATTCTCGATAATGCCATCTTCTGGCTTATCGTCATTATCATCTGTATCGTCTGTGGTCTCTGAAGGGAACTCTTGTTTTTCTTCTTTGTCATTAATAACGTTATTAGTATCATCTTTGTTACTTTCATCTACTATTTCGTCGATTATGTTCTCATCATTGACTTTGTTATGTTCATTTATGTCAGTTTTTTCATTAGTTTCATCATTGTTCTGCGCAAGCCCCACTGAGTCAACGACTTTATCTTCGTGTGGTAAGGAATTTACACTATCTTCGGCTACAGTAATCTCTACATCATCATTATCATCTTCACTTTTATTGTCTTCAATAGTATTTTCTTTTTCATCTTTAACTTCTATTTTGCTTTCATCATCATTGGGTGTTAATGTGTTCTTTTCATTTGCAGATGATAGTTCTATAATCTTTTCATTTGCATTATGTAATTGAGATTCAAGTTTGTCGACCTTACTAAGAAATATATGTTCGTTTTTCTGAAGTTCTTCTGTTTCGTTCAGCAGTTTAGTTACCTTCTCCTCCGATTCCTTCAGTTTAGCAGATTTATCAGAGTTGTCCTTTTCCAACAGGATGATCTTTTCGCTTTGATCCTTTTTCTCTGATTCCAGTAAAGTGTTGCTATCAATCAGGTCTGCATTGGTTTTCCGTAAAGATTCTATTTCGCTTTCTAGAGTCTTACACAACTCCTCAGATTCATAAATTTTGCTTGATAATGTCTTTTTTTCATCAGCAGAATCTTTTTGAAGTTTTGAGTATAATACATTTATCTCATCAAACTTTTTGTTTGCTAATTCAACAGCCTCTCTTTCCTGTTCTAATTCTTTTCTAGTCTTTTCTATTTCTGCATTTAATCTTTCAATCTCTGCAACATTCTTTGAGTTGTTTTCCTCATTTTTTTCAATAGTAGATTGTAAATCTTCGCTCTTTTGGACTAGTAAAGACGACTCCTCCTGTTTCTTGGTTATTTCTTCTTGTAGTTTGTCATTTTCTACCTGCAGATTTGATATTTTCTCTTCCCTTCTATTAATTTTAGCCTGCAATGATTCATTTTCTTTAGTTAGAGATTTCTGCGTTTCTAGAAGGACTGTATTCTGAGAAGCTAAGGATGTGACACGCTCTTCTGACTCTGATAATTTGGAGGATAGGGTATCTATTTCCTTGAGCTTACTTTCTGCAATAGATACTTTATTCTCTTCACGTATTAAGTCCTCGTTTAAGATTTCCACCCTATTCTCTAATCGATATACTTCTACGTTTTTTCGTGCATTATCATCTTTAACTCTCTTAAGACTACTTTCTAATTGTGCAATTGTATTGTTTAGAGAATCAATATCGACACCACTGATAATATATTTTATTGTAGATATAATACTCATGTTACGAAGTTTTATGGTTTATATTAATGA
>Ga0326511_10004171_pt1 | contig 11565 bp, 3 predicted proteins | sample 0_2496_0518_D_FD_203701 | JGI IMG/M metagenome (GOLD analysis project Ga0326511, IMG submission 203701) | Bovine rumen microbial communities from UC Davis, California, United States - 0_2496_0518 | ecosystem: Host-associated > Mammals > Digestive system > Stomach > Rumen | place: USA: California...
TGAAGGTTTATCGGGAACAATGCAAGGCATATTTTAGTAGTATATCAACAGATAAAGAATCTGATAGCGGAGCGAAACAGGATCCCATTGAGCAAATTTTGGAATACTATGATGAAAAGGTGCATGGAGTTGTAAAATATTTATTTGCAAATAAAATCGACTTTAATCATGATGGTGGCTTCAGTATTTCTGATGCTGATGGGAATATAATTGCAGAAGCAGAACTTGGCATTGAATCAGAAAAAGTTGTATTCGCTCCTTTTGACAAACAAAGTGCTGTAGCTTTCCAAAAATACGGCTATACGGTTATGACTCCAGATTATTACTTAAATTCTAAATTAAAGTGATATGGGTGTAAGGATTAATAAAGTATTAAACGAGCTTAATATCGGTCTTCAGACAGCTATCGATTTCCTGAAGCAAAAAAGACAATTAGGTGAGGTTAGGGACGATATGACTCCTAACACTAAGATTTCTGATGAACAATATGAAGCTCTCGTTAAGCAGTTCGGCGTAGATAAAAGTGTGAAAAAACAAGCTGAAGCTCTGTTTAAAAAAACAAATAATAATTCTAGTACAAGCACAGACAACAAACATGGAAAGAGTCAATCTCAGGTCTTTCCAAAAGAATCGTCCTCAAACAGTCAACGTTTTATTCCATTGGGGAAAATAGACTTGGATAAAATAGGGAAGAAATCGGAACTTTCAAAAAACAGAAACAATTCAAGAGGTGTCAGGATTATTAAACCTTTGGAAGATTTTAATTGGGATGAATTTGAAGCATCAGCAACTACAAATAATACCGATAAAACTGACAGAATAGATAAAAGCATAGAACATACTATTGTAACAGGCACAGTCATTTCTGTTGATTATCGCGAAGTCATAGTTAATATCGGGTATAAAAGTGATGGTATAATCCCTGCAACAGAGTTCCGATATAATCCTGAATTGAAAGTGGGTGATTGTGTGGAAGTCTATGTTGAAAGAGCTGATGAAAAAAGTGGTCAACTGATTCTTTCACATAAGAAAGCAAGATTAAGTAAATCTTGGGATCTTGTAAACGAAGCCCTTGATAGTCAAGAAACAATCACTGGATTTGTTAAAAATAGAACAAAAGGTGGCTTGATAGTGGATGTATATGGTATTGAAGCTTTAATGCCTATTTCTCAAATAGATATAATCAAGGTTTATAATCAAGATGAATATGTCGGTAAATCTATTGAAGTAAAGGTCATCAAGGTTAATGCAGAATTTAGAAATGTCATTGTTAGTCATAAGGTCGTTGTACAGGAGAACTTGAATAAGCAACAAGCAAATAAAACTCTCTTAAAGGATATATGGCAAAGACATACAGAAGTTCAAGAACAGATATTGAGACAAAGAACTTCTCCAATAGTAATATTACCTCACCTGACAACCATCATAAACGACAAGTTGCATGTTCGCGTTGACACTTCAGACAACACGGAATTGCTTAAGTCGAAGATTGTAGAATCTTTAGAGTTGAATGAGGATGATTGTCATTTTGATGATGGATATGTCTATGCATCAATTGACAAGTGGGCAAAGCTTGACGAAAGGACTAAGTCAAAAATTAGTTCAAAAGCAAATAGTGAATACGTGACATTCACCTTTTACCCAGTCGTTGATGGTAAAATTACCGATAAAAAGGCTCAGTTTACGGAAATAAAATCCATCCTTGACAAACTCGAAATTGAATATGATTTCGATAAAATGCGTAGACTTCAAATATCTCTAAACGATTTGCAAAAGTTAAGAGAGAATGAGGAGTTTACCAAGATGGACATTTCCTTACCAGAGAAAGCTTCTGCGGTCATCCAAACATACCCCAGTATTCTCACTTTTTTGGAGAGGCTCTGCCCAAATCACAACATTGAAAACATTGAAATTTTTCAAGAATCCCGAGGTGCAGCATCAGAAGCGTATATCAATAAGCATATAATAGTTCATGGTGGCTATCTCAAACAAGAAATTCTTGATGTTGTAAATCCTATATTCAATCTTAAAATGTTTAAGGTTGAGTTCGTTTTCAAGTTGAACGAATCAGCCATAAAAAAATATAACTGGAAGAAAAATGAAGATGGTCTTCCGGAACTAAAGAATGGTTGTATTATATTTAAGAGGGATGTAAAAATCAATAAGGAAGAAGAGTACGAATCAGATGAGATGGATGATGTCGAATCCCAGTCTCTTTCTTCGAACGTATTTCGTTATATAAATCGTCGCCCGACAGTTGAAGATGTAAATTTGGAGTATTCGTTAATCAAAAGAGGACTCGACAGAATATTTGGGAAAGGCCAATATCATCTGGAAGATGAACGGTACTATTATTACTATTACCGAGAAAATAGGAATTGGGCTACGGCAGAGGAACTTGATTCTTTCAATGATCGAATTCACGCTGTAATAAATAATACTGATGAACTTCGAGTACAAAGTAATGGCTTGTCAATAGGTGTGGATTTTTGTTGGAAGCAGAAAAGTTTGGTTGAAATATTATCCGATTTAAGTAGTAAATATCCGTTCATTGATTTCAGTCTCTTCAAAAAAGGACATAAATGTAAGTTCGATATTAAATACAAGAAAGCAAATCTTACAGGACTTATGGAAGATCTTCATAACACATTTGAAGATTTAACCATAGAACTGGTAGGAAAAGGAACTGAACTACACTTTTGTCGAGAATTCCAGTCGTATGATGAGCTTGCCGCTTTTAAACTTCAGCTAAACCACAAACTAAGCACATTCGATAAAAATCGATATAATTGTATAATTCATGAAACTCCTGCTGACAAAGTAAAGTTGGTATATTTTAATGACCGTGTTAGTAGAGAGGAAGAGCAGCAGGCAGCAGCTAGAGAGTTAAAGGGGGCGGAGTTCAAAGTTGGCGATCTCTCAATTGGTAAATTAATCCGTGTATCAAATTATCCAGAACTTGTATTTGATATCTCAGGTTATAACTTTGAAACAACTAAAAAATTGTTCGAAGAAACTGAAGTGACTAGCATAACCCCTGATTTAACTGGAGATCTGGAGAAACTCGCCCGTTTGAAAAATTCCCTTAATCGTATCATTGAAAATGATGGAGTTGAAAATCCATCTTTAGGAGATTTCATATTTGATGCTTCGAAAGCCCATGGAATTGAAAACTATGAAGAAAATCTAAGGCTTGAACTGCAAGAAATCAGTAAGCATATCCTCAATGACAAGATTGACAAAAATGAACCGCAAAAACTTGCGATAGCCAAAGCATTGTTAGCACCAGATTTAGCGTTAGTTCAAGGACCTCCAGGAACTGGTAAATCCACCGCTATAGCAGAAATGATATGGCAACATACTAGGGAGCATCCTGAAGAGAGAATCTTACTTACCTCAGAAACCAATCTTGCAGTTGACAATGCAATTGACCGCATTGTGAATCCATATCATAACCTGATAAAGCCGATTCGCATAGGTGATGAATCCCGTCTGGAAACTGAAGGACTCCAATTTTCATACTCGGCAATGTATCGTTGGGCAAAGGGCGAGGAATGGAGAGTCAAAAAGAATGTAGATGAAGATGATAATGAAGACGAAGAGTCTATGGATGGTGAAGATAATGTATATGAAGCACCTGAAAAACTTATTCTTCTTAACTGGATGGAAAATATTGTAGCGCGAATGGATAAGGAAAGAATGCCATCAAAAGCACAAACCTTATGGAAAGAGCTACTCGATAATCCAACACCAGAAGTCAAGAATATGTTTTTTGAGAATTACATAAACAATTGCAACGTAATCGGAGCAACTTGTAGTTCAATAGGCAAAGAAAATATTATTCTAACAGAATCAATTGAGAACACAGGGAAAAGACCACGCTTTGTGCCGACTCAATTCTATCGGACATATAGAGAGGTGTTTCAGAAAAGAGACAATGAATATAATCCCAAAATTCGCTTTGATATGGTTATTCAGGACGAGTCAAGTAAGGCAACGCCCGCTGAACTATCTCTTCCTTTAATATATGGAGTTAAGAATGTCATTATTGGCGACCACAGGCAGCTTCCTCCAATGCTTTCTCGTGAATCATTTATTAATTCTTTTGATTTCTTGATAAAAAGAGAAAACAATGATGAGGAAAAGAATAAGTTGAAAGAACTTAAGAGTTACGTACTTAAGAACTTCAACATATTAGAAATAAGCCACTTCGAACGATTATACGAACAAATTGACGACAATTGGAAAGGCGTATTTAACTATCAATTCAGAATGCATCCGGCTATAAATGAGGTTATTAAGCAATTTTATAGTGATGTCGGCGGTTTGAAATGTGGACTAGTTGACCCAGTTGATTTAGGGATTGACGATCCAGATTTTATAGGGAATAAGGCCTCGAGGTATCATGGAATTAGTTCTGGAGTGATAACTCCTGACACCCATGTCGTATGGATCGATTCGTCGAGTCCAGAGATGCTTGATGGAACATCAAGAGTGAATTATGGAGAAGTAGAAATTATTAAAAAGTTGTTGATGCAGCTTAAAGAATCCGAATCTTTCCATGAGTATAATAATAAATGGAACACTACTGAAGATCAACAAATTGGTTTAATCTCTTTCTATGGTAAACAGTTGCGATTGCTACGGGAAATGACCAAAGAATTTAATCCTGAAGAATTGCCCATTAGAGTAAGTACTGTTGATAGGTTCCAAGGTATGGAACGAAACATCATAATTGTGTCAATGGTAAGAAGTCACTGCATACAAACAGAAAAAGATCAGAAACCCAATTTTGAACAATATCCAGAGTATGGTTATGCAAAACAAGAAGATCTTGGTTTTGCTCAATCACCAAACCGTTTAAATGTTGCATTGTCAAGGGCTAAACGCCTTTTAATTATCGTAGGAGACAGCAAGCTCTTTAGGAGCAAAGACATTTATGACAATGTATATACAACTATTGAGAATCACCCTAACGGAAAAATCATAAAAGCAGAGGACTATGGATTATAAAGAAATAATTGAGAAAGGACATCTCGTTTACGCATCCCGTCCTAGCGATAAGAGTTTTCGTGAGTGGAGGGTTGACAAAACTTTATGTTGGGTCAATTACTATAAATCATACGAATTGACCAAACTAGATTATGTAATTCTGCTTACCTTGGCAGAAAATGAAAACAAATTGTACGAGAATCAGTTGGCACGGATTCTAGGGTTTAATGTAGAAGACGATTTCAATGTTACACCGAAAAGATATGCGGACAAAGGAGAAGAGGGTATATTCCAAAGCATGTTGCAACAGGTTGAAGCATATGGACTAATTGTACGCAACGGAAAAGAGGTTTCACTTTCGCATTTAGGGAAATTGTCTATAGAGACTGGCAAGAAATACACTTTCCATAGAGGTGTCCAGGCACTTATGCAATGTTTCGACATTGCACAAAAAGAGGAAAAAGAATTCCTGTTATTCCCTTTCAGGGATGCATTAGGAATCACTTCAAAAATACAGAGTGAAGAGACTATCGGATACGAAGCTTTCAATGTGGAGAACATTGATATTATAATGTTCGAGAACCTTTCGGAATTGGTTACCCGATTAATGTTACAAACAAACACTGAAACATCAACATTTACAGCGACTGCCTCTCAGGAATCAAGGATGAGTGAGGTTTATGTTGATTTTAGGCTTTATGAGTGTGATGGAAAGAAATATCCACTTGTCTTCTATAATGATGAGGTGTCCGTTCCCACTAACAATCTAATATTTAAGGATTGTAATTCAAACTATATTAACCATAAGATACATATAGGAGAATACCTTTATCTCGTAAGGGAAAGTAAGACATTCCTAAATTATAGTACTCTAAGTCCATACTTTGACGTTTGGGACTTAGAAGACATCCTTGAAAACACGTATTTGGTATGGAGCGACAAACAGCTATTTGAGAAAATTGCAGAAAAAGCCAATGGCGCTCAATGGAATACCATTTCATTAAAATGTCCTATAGAGGATCTAAAATGTCATCTTACAAGATACAAGGATTCTCTTGACTGGATTACACTTTCAGAAAGATATGACGATGATTTCATTATTAATAATGCTACGAATTATCCATGGGATTTTGAATCGTTGTCTGCAAATCGAAGTGTAGAATTCATAAAAAAACTCATTGTAATAGATGAGTTGCACAAAGATGTTGATTGGGATTGGGAAGCGATTCTATCTAAGATAGATGATGAATTTATTATTGAGCACATTTCTACAGTTCCTTTCGAGATGTATTCAGTAACGGAGAAGTATCTTTCTAATTATCCTTTCGTGATAGCCGATAACCCAACAAGAAAATGGGATTGGAATTATATATCAAAAGAAGCAGGACTTGATTACATTCTTACCAATATATCAGCCTTCTCAGATGAGATCCATTTGGATGATGTTCTGCCAAGAGCATTTACTGATAGCGAATGGGCAGACAGGTATTGTGAGTCTGGCGAGTTCTCATTCGTCGTTATAAAGCATAAAGAATGGCTCCAAAATCGATATAACGCAAACGATGCGTTGTATGTTTGGTCACCTAAAGTAATAGACTGGCACGAACAATTTGGATTTATCACCTGGAAATCTTCTGCAAATTCAAAAGGCTTTGAATGCAATGCATCCTTAGACTGGAGTAATGATTTCTTTGAGAAGTATTGTAGCAGGGAGTTTTCTATAAAAGGTTTAAATAATATATCTTCAAAGATTTCTAGTTGCTCAATAATAGATTCTCACCCTGAATTCAAATGGTCTTGGCCAATACTGTCAGAAAGGGACATTGTCATTTCCGACTTTAATTTCATTAAGCGACATATAGGGCAATTGATGTTTGAACCAATATTGCCTAAAATTGATGCGAATTCAATCACTGAACTATATGGTATAGATGAATTTAGAGAAAAGATAACAGAACAAAAAGCTTGGGGACTTGTTACAAAATATATAGAAAAGAAAACTATTCTTAGTAACATTGACAATCCAGAATGGGATTGGCATATCATTACTGAGAGCTTTTGTAGCACACTTAATTTCCCTGTATTAGGGAAAATGAATCTTCTAGACAGGTTAGATTGGGATTATATTTCCAATAATGCGGATATTGAAAAGATTACGGAATTCCTTTCCGATTACTCTGACCGTTGGAATTGGGAAAGTTTAACAAAACGTTTCGATCATGATTTTATAGTTGAAAATTTAACCGAATATTATAAGTATTGGAAGTGGGAAGATGTTATAACTTCAATACTAACAAAGGAAGACTTGCTGGATTCAAACATCAGAATGCAAACAGCAATCATCTTGTCCCAATTAGAAGAAGAGTATTCTACCTATCTATGGAAACTATTTACATCGAGATTTTCTACAAAGGAAATTTTTGAATTTTCAAATAGCTCCGATATTAATTCAACCACGTATAAGTGGAACTACAATGACATTTATAATAGGCAAGATTTTAACATAGATGAATTTCTTAAAGAATATAAGGAAAATAACATTTATGTAGATTGGAATGCACTATCAGCTTCCAAACATTTGAACAAGTTGCTAAAGTGGGATAATCAGGTAATAAAAGATTTTCGTTTATGGGAGGATATTGTTCGAAAATATCTTCAAGATGAAGATTATAAATGGAATTTTGAATACCTATCGACCTTATCGTCTATCAACTGGTGTGATAGTATTTTAAAGATAAGAACGGCAGAATGGGATTGGGCTTATCTTTCTGAGAACAGTAGATGTTTCAACGTTCGAAAAACTAAGGATCTTGAACGCCATATCGAGAAATTCTCGGATTATCTCGATTTTGGTTTACTTTCCAAGCGTAAAGATCTTAAAATGCCATTAGCGACTCTTATCAAATTGGATAATTTTCAGTGGGATTGGTTTACTATCTCATCAAACGAATCCTTTGAATTATCTGCAGATTTCGTTCAAGATCATTTTGAATGGAATTGGGATTGGCAGTCTTTGTCCAAAAGGAAAGAGTGCGTTTTCACTATGGAATTCATTCAAGCCCATAATGATATTGGTTGGGATTGGCAATCTTTATCTAAAAGGAAAGATATAAAATTCAGTACTGATTTTCTAATAACATTATCAGAAAAAGATTGGAATTGGAATGAACTATTTAGACGCGAAGACGTGGAACTTACAGACGAGCTGCTACCCAAGCTGATTGACAAAGATGTTGATTGGATGGATATTAGCAGAAGACGGGATTTTTACCCATCTCTTCATAATCTTAAACTATTAAAGGATAAACAAATAGACTGGACAGACATTTCCAGGCGAGTAGAATTGCCCTATGAAGTAATTGTTTTATACAAAGAAAAGTTAGATTGGAAAATTTTGACCAATAGCCATCATATAGACAAGTCAAAATCGAAAGTATTAGATACTTTTAAAGACTATCTTGATTGGTCATTAGTGTCCGCATCTTCTGATTTTGATATGTCGATAGACAATTTGGAGCACTTTAAGGATTATCTAAAATGGTCAATTATTTGTAAAAGGCATGACTTTAATGTTGACATAAACATTTTAGAGGCTTTTGAAGATAGACTTGATTGGCAAAGGATTTCTCAAATGAAAATAGACTTTACCCAAGAGATGATAGACCGTTTTAAGGACAGATGGGATTGGGTAGCCTTATCTGTGAATCCATATTTCAGATCCTCGGGGGTAGAAAAATCATACAAGACAGAATTAAACCTTATGGAATTCTACAACGAGCTAAATGATCATAGTTGGGGGAAGCCATATATATATCACTTTACTCACCTGTTCAATGCTATCGAAGTTATGAAATCCAGAAAGATTTTAAGCCGAAATCGAGCCACAGAACTTGGGCTACTCAAATATGATGCAGCAGGTTCTGTTGTCCACCGTTCTTCAAAGGCTCATCCCTATGCTCGTTTTTATTATAGAACAGGAACGCAGACACAATTTTATAATGAGTGTCTAGGCAAGCAGTATAACACGAAGTACTATGAACGTGCTCGCGGGAATGGACTGCCAATGTGTCCTATGCCAGTTTTCTTCAAATTCGACCTTCAGGAAGTGCTTACCAAGCTCCCATCGCTTTGCAGCTATAGCACTGGTAATTTACAAACTAATTGGGCAAGAATATATAAAGTAATAGAAGATCCAGCGAATATTGATGCTTATCATCTTTATAGTTCTGATGATTACGATAAGGTGGTTCGTGAAAAGAAGCAACAAGAATTCCTGGTAAAAAGTGAATTTGACTTTTCCTCATTAAACGATTACCAAATCATATGTTACGATCGCGAAGAGACAGACATCCTTAAAAAGCTTTTCCAAAATGATCCAATTCGGGAACACATCTACTGCGTTTATGAAGCAGAAGACGTTTTCGAAAAAGAGAATCCTCCTCTTCATTTTGCTATTTCTGATAATCAAATAGAGATAACAACTGCGTATAGAGGTGAATATATGTTTCAAATAGAAAGCGAACATATCAATAAAATAAAGGTAGTAAATAAAAAGAATATTAAAGCTGAGAAGAAAAATATTATTCAGCTTAGAGAATTCGTTTCGGTAGAACGTGGAGAAATTCCATTCGATATTTATTATGTGAACCTTTCTCCAGATGCCAGATCTCCAAGATGGCTTATATATCAACATGTACCTGAAGAAACTATTTCCAAAATTACTGATACTGATGTTATAGAAAATTATCTGGGAATAAGTTTTGAGGATGATGTATTTGCTCCTGAAGAACTAATAGTTGCTCTTGAACTAGCATTCCCGAAATTTGAAGAACTCTATAATATAAAGGTTAGACATTATGTAACGAAAGTGCATACACTAATTGTTTGTCAACAATTTGAGAAGTATGCATTCAAATTCAATACAGATGCCATGAACCTTGACCTTATGCGTGTAATACTAGCTGTACACGATATCGGTAAAGCCGTTGACAGGAACACTCAACATGAACAGACCCTTTCTCTTGTAAGGGAATTTTGGGAAGTCACTCCTTTCACGGAGTATGAACTAAAGTTGACGGAATCCCTTTTAAAAGATAACCATCTTGGGTATTATTTCCAGCAAAAATATGATTTAGAACCATTGGTAAATGAAATCATGACAGATGCAAAAGAGTTGAATATTGCTCCTGAGATTCTTCTGCAATATAAAATGATCCTATATCAATGCGATGTGGCATCATATACAAAAGATGCAGGTGGGTTTAAATATTTAGAACACTTGTTTGAATATGAAAATGGCGAGAAAGTCTTTGATGAAGAAGAAGGCTTAATCAGTATGTCTCCTGAATTTAAAGAACGTTATATCACTTTGAAATCTTGTATTGTATGAATAATGTGACATTCCATAAAGGTAATATTTTCAATAGCAACATGCAGACGATAGTCAATACTATCAATTGCGTTGGGGTTATGGGCAAGGGCATTGCGCTTGTCTTTAAACTTAGATATCCTGCTATGTTTGAAAAATATAAGGAGTATTGTGATTCTAAGATGATTGGCATCGGGAAACTATGGTTATATAAATCTGAGGAAATTCCTCAATGGGTTCTTAATTTTCCAACTAAGTTTCATTGGAAATATCCAAGCAAAATAGAATATATTGAGTCTGGTTTGCAAAAATTCGTTGATACGTACAAAGAAAAAGGAATTACATCCATCGCATTTCCTTTACTGGGTACCCATAATGGAGGATTGGATAAAATAGAGGTTCTCGATATGATGTATAAATACTTAGAAAGATGTGACATACCTATTGAGATATATGAATACGACCCCTTGGCTCCAGATGACTTATTTGAGCTATTCAAAAAGAATTGGAATGAGATTCCTATTTCGGAGAGAAAGAAAAGAATAGGTATTCGTACCCAAAAGCAAATTGACACGATAGACAATGCAATTAATAAAGATCATGTTCAGTCAATGATTTCTTTGATTGAATACCCTGGTATAGGCATAACAACATTGGAAAAATGTTTCCGTCATGTAATGAATTACAAAAAAGAACCCTCTCTAAATCTTTAATTATATGTTACCACTACAACAAGCATACGAAGTTAAGACTGCCGTCTTAGAGTATATCAAGGCAACATTCCATTTCAAGGATGCAGCCGTGGGTAAGGCTTTCTACAAATTCATAGAGGACGAAAAGAACGGTTTGTTCAAAGGGCCATACGTGTCGCTGAAAACTCCCTTTGTGAAAGCGGAGGATGGAGAAACAATACCGTTGGAAATAAAGCCGGATTTCAAGCCACACAAGCATCAGGTAGATGCTTTCCGTAGGTTAACCACCCAAGACGGTCATCAGCCAGAACCAACCCTGCTGACAACAGGAACTGGTTCAGGTAAGACAGAGTGTTTCCTATATCCTGTTCTGGACTACGTGTATCAGATGAACAAGTATGAGCAGCGTCAGGGGGTGAAGGTCATCATCATGTATCCGATGAATGCTCTTGCAAGTGACCAGGCCAAGCGACTTGCCGAAGCCATCTATGGAACTGAGGAGAACCATCCGAT
>Ga0326511_10004172_pt1 | contig 11565 bp, 11 predicted proteins | sample 0_2496_0518_D_FD_203701 | JGI IMG/M metagenome (GOLD analysis project Ga0326511, IMG submission 203701) | Bovine rumen microbial communities from UC Davis, California, United States - 0_2496_0518 | ecosystem: Host-associated > Mammals > Digestive system > Stomach > Rumen | place: USA...
CTTTTCTCTGGAGAAAATGCCAAAAAATGGAAGGGGGGGTCAAAATGGGCCGGCCACGCAAGGTTGTTTCTATGTCTACTGGCAAAGTAGGTAAAGCAACCAAGACTCAAAGAGCTGAAAGCGAGAAAGCACTAAAAGTAAATACAAATGAGCTCAAGGCTCCTGATTGGCTTCCTGATGTTGCCGCTGTGGAATTTGACCGAGTTGTTGCCAACGCGGCACAGGTCGGGATGCTTGATAACCTTGACTTGTCTGTTCTTGCTATATATGCTGACAATTACTGCCGATACATTGAGGCATCTCAGCAGCTGGCAAAGAAGGGCCATGTTACCAAGGCCAAATCAGGATATCAGATGCCATCCCCATGGGTGGCCATTCTCAATCAGTCTGCCAAGAATATATTTACCTGCTCCGGCAAGCTGGGGCTTGCTGTTACTGACAGGCTTAAGCTCATCGTTCCTGTCAAGGAAGAGAAGGAAGTAAACAAGTTTATTAAGTTCCTGGGGACTGGTTCAAATGGTAGATAGAACCACGGAATATGCAAAGCTGGTATTAAGCGGTAAAAGGATATGTGGCCGTAGTGAAAAGCTGGCAGCACAGCGCCATCTTGACGACATGGCCAATAAAAAATCAGAGTGGATTTTCGATGTGGAAGAGGCCGAGCGACATATCGAAATCGCCAATACCTTGACCATTGGCGAGGGGCAGGCACAAGCGCTCACAACAAGAGGCTTCCAAGATTTCATTATCGGGAGCCTTTTTGGTTGGCGGAAAAAGCGGAGCGATATCCGGCGCTTCCGTGAGGCTTATGTGCAGATCGGCAGACAGAATGGTAAGTCATTCCTTGCCGGTGAATTGGCCAATGACTTTGCCACCTTTGGCGGGTACCAGTATGGTCGTATCTTCTGTACAGCCACCAAGCAGGACCAGGCTAATATCGTATGGGATGAAGTATCTAAGTTTATCCAGTCTGATAAAGACTTGGCTGAGCTGTATAATATTCGTACTCACGACAGAACCATCACCAGTAAGGTGACTGGTACCGTAATAAAGGCTATCGGTAGAGATACCAAGTCGGCTGATGGCTTCAGAACAATTCTGGCCATTATTGATGAGTACCACGCTCATCCAACCAACCAGATGTATAAGCTGATGCTTGATGGTCAGGATATGGTTAAAAACGCACTGACCATAGCAATAACAACAGCAGGCTTTAATCTCAAATCACCATGCTATAAGCATTATCTTTTCTGCAAGAGGGTGCTGGAGGGTGTGGTGGAAAAGGATAGCCTGTTTGTATATATAGCTGAGATGGATGAAGAGGATGATGATTGGACTAAGGAAAATTGGGCCAAGGCAAACCCCCTAAAACTATTCCAGCCGGACGACATAACCCTCAATGATGAGAAGCTGGCGGTATATGCCAGTAAGGCCATTGAAGCAAAAGAAAAGCAAGGCGAGGATCTGGTTAACTTCCAAACCAAGAGCCTTAATAAGTGGGTAACCTACACAGGCGGCTCACTCATTGATTTGGCAAAATGGAAGCAATGCAGCAACAAAACCAAAATCAAGGACATGGCCACGAGGGATGCTTTCCTTGGCATTGACCTCTCATCTGGCGGTGACCTTACAAGTATCGCTCTGCTGTTCCCGACTGGGAACGACCATGTTTATATATGGTCACACAGCTACATGCCGGAGCTCCGGCTTGCAGAGCATATCAAGACTGATAAGGCACCTTATGGTGTATGGGCTAAGCAGGGGCTGTTGACTCTGACATCCGGCATGTATGGAATTAAGACAGATTACAAGCACATCATAGCTGACCTAAAAAACATCCTCGAAGAATACCACATCAGGATTATTGGCTGCGGGTATGACTCCCACAATGCGGCTGCTTTTCTTGCTGATCTTGATGAGATTATCAACTGCGATTTGACAGAGGTTAAACAGTCTGCCCGATCTCTCAGCGACCCGACGAATGACTTTGCACTGTCAGTTGAGGCTGGGCAGGTAAGCTATGACAAGGACAATGCTCTTATGACATGGAGCGTTATCAATGCTATCAAGTCAGCACCAAACAGCTTTGGTGAGATTAAGATAGACAAAATGACACAGACTGAGCGAATTGACCCAGTGGATGCCATTATTGACGCATGGAAGGTATGGCTGATAAGCAAGCAGTCTAACAGTCCAAGCGGCGAGGAAGCTCTGGATATTTGGCTCCAGTCCTTGGAAGGAGGGGAATAATGAATATACTGAACAGGCTAAAAAATTATTTTACAAATGATTCACAGGGCAGCTCAATGAGTCTATCAGAAATCAATGAGCTGTTTTTTAGTGGTCAGAGTGCCATGCAGTACGGTACGGACCTATCCGAGATAACCTACTTTACCTGTCTCAAGACGTTATCTGAGGCGCTGGGTAAGATGCCGGTGTATCTGATGGGCCCAGATAAGGAGCGAAAAACGAACCACGAAACATCACTATTTCTGTCTGTTTCACCTAATAATGTGTATACGCCAATTCAGTTTTTCACTTATCTGGAATTTTGCCGCAACCATTATGGCAACGCTTACGTTTATGTGGAGCGCATCAATGGCAAGGTTAAGGGGCTCTATCCTCTTGATCCTCACATGGTACAGATATGGGTGAACAACACAGAGGAATTTACTAGCCGTAAGTATACCTACTACTACACGGATACCAAATCAGGCAAGTCATACTGGCTGGATCCTGAGGATGTATTGCATGTTAAAAGCTGGGTAACAGATCGCTCCGGTCTTGCCGGTAAGTCAGTACGTGAAATATTAGCCACAAACATGGCTGGCTCCAAAGCATCCCAGCAGTTCCTTAATGACCTTTATCAAAAGGGACTCACCGCTAATGCGGTTGTAAAGTATGTTGGTGACCTTTCCAGGGACCAGCAAAAGGTAATGCTGAAACAGATTGAAAAGCAGGCCAAGGATGAGGGCAGAAGGATGATAACCCTGCCAGTTGGATATGATATCCAGACCCTTGACCTCAAACTCACAGATAGCCAGTTCTACGAACTGAAGAAATATAACGCGCTGCAAATAGCGGCTGCCTTTGGCATCCAGCCCAATCAGCTGAATGATTACAGCAAATCCAGCTATGCTAACAGCGCAGCTCAGAGCCTTAGCTTCTATGTAAACACCTTGCTTTATAACATCACGTTATATGAGCAGGAGTTTAACCGTAAGCTGCTTACCAGCAAGGAACAGCAGGAAGGTTTGGGCTACAAGTTCAATGTCTGGACTATTCTGAGAGGTGACCCGACTCAGCAGGCGGATGTTCTGCAGAAGATGGTCAGCTCTGCTATCTACTCGCCTAATGAGGCGAGGGCGAAGCTCGATATGCCACCGACTCCGGGCGGTGATGTCCACATTGTTAATGGCTCCTATGTGAAGCTGGAAGATGTGGGCCTTGCCTATCTGCAGAAGGTGGCTAATCAGTCGGCAGGAGGAGGTGAAGGATAATGCTTAAAGTCGTAAACAAAGCAGAAGGGGCGGAGATCTTTATCACCGGCGATATTGTTGATGATGAGTGGGGCGGCTACTTGGAAGCATGGGGAGACCCAGGCACCGGGTATCAGTGGCCTAATGACATCAAGAAGCAGCTGGATGATATTGACGATGAAGCACCATTAACCATTTATATCAACTCCGACGGTGGCTCTGTACCAGCGGGCGTGGCTATTGCCAATATGATTGCTCGCCATAAGGGACCAACTACAGCGGTGGTGGATGGTTGGGCTTGTTCTATCGCCACGCAGATATTCTTTGCCGCTGATGTGAGAAAGATTCCATCCAATGCTTACCTGATGATTCACAAGCCAGCCACATGTTGCTGTGGTGATGCCCACGACATGGAACAGGCCATCAAGGCCCTTGATGTAATCCAGGAGGGACTGGAGACAACCTACAACAAGGTTGCCGCTGAAGATGTAACCCCTGAGATGATACATCAGATGGTTGAGGAAACCACATGGCTGACCGGCAAGGAAACCTCTGAGAAGTTCCAGGTTGAATTGCTGGAGGCCACCCAGACTGCCGCTTGTGTGGGCGGCGCATACAAGGCATTCAAGACAATGCCGGAAGGTATCAAAACTGTGGATAACTCCAAAAAGCCAGAAGCTCCAAAACCGCAACCGGTTGCGGATTTACCACAGGATAAGAATATTAACAAAGTTAGAGCTGAGATAATGCTCGCAATTATGGAAGGAGAATTAATCGATGAAGAAGTCTGATGAAATCAAAAAGATTGTTGACGAGCTGAAGGCAAAGGTTAACCAGCTTCAGCAGGAGGAACAGTATGACGAGGCTGTGAAGGCGGCCAACGAGCTGAAGGATGCTGTTCGTGAATTTAAAATTGCCAAGGCTGTTGAAGATGCTGAGGCAACCGACTTTATTGCAACTGCTACCCCAGCAAATGCAAAGAGCATGATTTCCGACGCTGTAATGCGTAATCGTGTGTTCAATAAGCTAGTGTTTGGCCGTCAGCTCAACGAAGAGGAGAAAGCATTCCTCAACACTGCCGGCACTCCTGGCCAGGTTGAGGCTACCCCAGCAAAGGGCGGCTATCTGGTACCAGAGGAGCAGATTAGCCAGCTCCTGGAACTCCGTCGTGCTTACACTCAGCTGAAGGGTTACACCAATGTACAGATTGCTCTTTCCAATGCTGGTAAGCAGCCAACCGTAGGAGCTGAGACTGGTACCCTTACCGCGTTTGATGAGCTCAACGAGATTCACCAGGATGATATTGATTTTAGCCAGCTGTCCTATGAGATCGCTGACTATGGCGATATTATCCCTGTATCTAACACCTTGCTCCAGGATACAGACATTAACCTTATGGGCATCATTGGTAAGCGTTTTGCCCGCAAGGCTGTTAATACGGAGAATGCTCAGATTCTTGCCAAGCTGGCAGCTATCACTGACAGCCCTACTGCAATCTCCACTTACAAGGGTATTACCAAGGCTCTCAATGTAACCCTGGACCCTGCATTCTATGCCAATGCAAAAATCTTTACCAACCAGGATGGTTTTGAGTGGATGTCCGAGCTGGAAGATGCTCAGAATCGTCCGCTGCTTGTTCCTGATGTTGCTGCACCAGATACTTACCGCTTCCGTGGTAAGGAGGTTGTGGTTATCTCCAACAGCATCCTTGTGACCTCCGAGACCGGTACCGGTACCGTAACCCGCAAGGCTCCAATGTACATTGGCTCCATGTCCGACTTCCTCGCATTCTTCGAGCGTAAGGGCGTAGAGGTTGCAGTATCCGGTGAGGCTGGCTTCACTAAGAATGCTACCCTGATTCGTGCTATTGAGCGTTTCGATACTGTTGTAGCTGACAGCGCAGCAATGAAGTCCTACCAGGTTACCTTGTAAGGCGGTGATGGCTTATGGCTATCACACTCAATGATGTAAAGGTTTACCTCCGCATTGATACTGATGCGGAGGATGCCTTAATCAATAAGCTGATGGCTGTCTCTATGGCCACACTGACTGGTGCGGTTGATAATTACGCTTTACTGATTCAACTCAAACCACAGCTAGAGGAAAAGGGCGACATGGTGCAGCTGTCCATGATAGCTGACCTCTACGAGAACCGGAACCTTGAAGGGCAGGCCCCACAGAGTTATAGCCGTATTGTTGAAACCATGCTGCACCAGCTCCAGTACGAAAGTGATTTATCAGCTGATGAGCTTCAGAAGCTGATAGACGAACAGGCACAGGAGGAACCAACCGAGGAACCAACCGAGGAACCAACGGAGGAGCCCACCGAACCAACCGAACCGGGGAGTGATGAACCGTGATAATTGGGAATCTGAATAAGCGGATAAAGCTCTACAATTACACTCAGGGCCAAGATGAAGGCTTTGGGGCGGCTTATGATTGGAACATGGTTGCTGAAGTGTGGGCGGAGATTCTTCGTCCGCGCTTTACAACGGGAACCATGAACGGCTCGGCAGACGCTACCTTGCTGACTCAGGGAATCAACATAAGGAAGCGATTAGTGGAGAAGGGCTGGAGGGTTGAATATAACGGTGATATGTATGAGATACTGCACGTTGACAACAGCCAGTCTGATGTCCTCACATTAACATGCAGATCTGTGGAGGTGAAAACCTGATGGGTGTTAGAGTAATCTCAGCAAATATAAGTGAGGAAACCTTTAGGGTGACCCGTCAGCTTGACCAATACGATTCTGCGACACGACAGCGTATCATTGATTCTATTACGGAGAGCACAAAGGCAGTATATACCGATGTACAAACCAATATTCCAAGGGGGGCCACTGGCAACCTTGGTCGTGGTGTAAAGATGGATGTCAATGTTCGCCAGAGATATGTGTCCGGTGTTGTAAGTTCTAAGGCACCACATGGCCATCTGGTGGAATTTGGCACAGAGCCACGTTATTGGTACAAAACTATAGCGCACCCAAAGGGGCCAGTTGCTATGGTTATATACAGAGGTGTTATGCCTAAGCATCCATTTATGAAGCCAGCAATCGAGAAGGAGCGGCCTCGCATTGAGTCGAGGCTGAGAGAGGCGGTGAGCAGAGTATGATATTAATACGAGAGGTTCCCTTGCCACCATTGCAGGCTGCATTGTTTACGGCCTTGAAAGAGGCACAGGATACACCAATTTATGGCGGTGATGCCCCGGAAGGGGCCACCTTACCATATATCACATTTGGAGCAACCACAGCGAAGCCAGCTGTTAATAAGACAGTGGAAATGTGGACAGCTTCAATAAGGCTTGAAGTTTGGGGCTCAGATGCTCAGCGCAAGGCTGTGAATGATATCATCAATGATTTGGTGACATGTTCCACCTACTATGGCGAGCAGCTGCAGCTGGAGAATTTCGAGGTTATTAACTGCGAGGTTGATTTAGTGGAAACATTCCCGGAGTCTACCACCGGATACCACGGCACAATCAGCCTCTTATTTACACTGAACAGGAAATAAGGAGGAATAAGTAATGGCTATTACTGCTGCCGATTTACAGAACTTACCTCAGAACCCGGACACCGCGGTTGCTGAGGCTGGTAAGGATACGCTCCTGTCTATCCTTACTGCACTTGATGGAACCACTGAGACCTGGACCCTTGTGGGTGGTCAGCGCAATTCTCCAGTGGCTGAAACTGCGAACACCATTGATGCATCTCACAAGACATCTGGCGGCTGGGCTACTTCTGTACCTGGTCTTAAGTCTTGGAGCATTAACTACAGCGGCCTGATGATCATGTCTGATGATGGTCTCAAAGTCTTAGACTATGCATTCCGCAATGACCATCAGATCAAGGTTAAGATTACCTACAAGGACGGGAGTTATCAGACTGGCTGGGCCTATGTAACTGCATTCAACAATGACACCGCACATGATGGCGTTGCAACCATCTCTGCAACTCTGTCTGGTGTTGGTGCTATCTCTGCCATCACTCCGGCTGAGACCACCACTCCGGCAGACCCATCCAATCCATGAGTCGATGATTAATTAATCAACTTAGGAGGAACACACAATGAAGAAAGAAGTAATTTTCACCCAGGGAAACAAAGAATATAAGATTACTTACACTATCCGCAGCCTTGCGGAATTGGAGCGGTCTATTGGCCGCTCTTTGCTTTTTATGTATGCAAGTGGCCCAGCTGGTATGGTCCGCCAGTGTGATATCACATTCACGGCAAACGCTCTGAAGTGCGGCCTGGTAGACATTGGGGACCGTGACCCTTATGACGTTATCGACGAATACTGCGAGAATGGCGGTATCCTTGATACCCTTAATGGCCATATCCTTGATGCCATTAATCAGACCGGTTTTTTCATGAAAGCCGCTCAGGCGGCGGAGCCACAGAAAGCCCCAACTCTGGAACCAGCTCCGGACCACAAGGCAAACAAGTAAACAGTTTTATTGAATGGGCAGAGGCCGCTGAGGGGATAGCCTTCTCAGCGGGCCTTAAACCCGATGAATTTCTAAACATGCAGCCACATGAGTTCTATAAGTATCTTGACTGTAGAACCAAGGCCATTAAAAACGAGGATATGCGCCGGGCTTATTTTACAAGCTGGTTACTAGCTCCGCATGTCAAGGAAATTCCAACCCCACAGGTAATTTACGAAGGGCTGTGGGTATCTGAAGAAGAGAAAAGAAACCAGCGCAAAGTTGACTACGAAATACTTAAAAAGGAGTTTGGAATTAAATGAGCACAATCGCAGATATGAAAATCAAAATCGGCGCAGACTCCTCAGGCCTACAGAAAGGCCTCAAAGATGCCAAAACAGCAATCAATGATACATTTGACACATCGCCCATAACAGCAATGACTAATGCCATCAATGGTACCACATCCAGCATGGGCGGCTTTGTCCAGATGGCTTCTAAATATGCAACACTTATCGCTGGTGGCTTTGGGCTGGTATCTATAATTGATAGTGCAGCCAAGGCAGGAACTGCGACAGAAAATCTAACCCGTAAGCTGGGTATGACAGCCAAGGAAGTAGGACTCCTTAAAAAGACCTTACAACTGACGGGCGGAGATATCGAAATGGCCTCCAAGGCCATAATGAAGCTGGATAAAACCTTTAGCTCCGCCGGTGAAGCGGGCGACAAGATGCGAGCTCTCTTGGAAGGTATGGGAGTATCCCTTACGGATCAGGAGGGAAAGCTCCTACCTATCAATGAACAGTTGAAAAACTTATCCGAGGGCTACAAGAAGGCATCAGCAGCAGGCTATGGCCAAGAGTTCATCATGAACACTCTGGGAGCCAAGGGCCTTGCTTTAGTGGATACTCTGAATCGTTATACTGAGGCACAGGAAAAGGCAGCTCAGGTTGAAGGTATTGGCCTCAGCGTAGAGGAACTGGATAAACTCAATATGGACATCCAGGTACTCCAGATGCAGGCCACACAGCTGGGCCTTGCCTTTGGTCAGGCATTCCTTCCTATTGCTCAGGAGGTATTGCCGGAGATGATGTCCGGTCTTAAAGAGGCGGCTATATTCCTCCGGGAAAACAAGGACGGACTGGCAGAGCTTATCCAGGTAGGCACCGAGGGATTGGTAGTTTACAAGACCCTCAGCGCGGCGGCATCCGGCTACGCCAAGATATCTGCCACCATTGCGGCCTTATCAGCTGAGCAACAAATAGCCAACGAAGTAAAGCTAACAGCTTTTCAAACCAAGGCCATTAATACCCGCGTGAGGGCTATTGAAGCGGCGGCTCTTAAGTCCATAAAGGCATATGAGCGGGAGCTTGCGGCTCAGAATCTAACTGAAACCGAAAAGACCTTAAAGGTACAACAGGAAACTATCAGACGTGTAGCCCTTGCTGAACAGGAAGCGGCTGCTGTTAAGGTTGCCATGACTCAGCAGATGCTGGCCCTCAATACTCAGACTGCGGCCTATGCTACAAATACAGCAGCGGCAGAACGTAACGCGGCCATTAAGGTAACGGGTGAAACTGCGGCAAAAGTAGCCACTGTGGAGACCACTGTAGCTGTTGAAACACAGGCGGCGGCTAACATTGCCAACGGTGTGGCGGCTGAGGGTGCTGGCATGAAGGGCCTCACCATGATGGGGAGACTTGGCCCGGCAGTCAAGGGCGTAACCTCTTTGCTGTTTGCCATGGCTGGTGGCTGGCTTGGAGTAGCGGCGGCTATCAGTATTGCGGCTTATCAGTTCTACAAGTGGCAGATGCAGCTTAAAGAGGAGCGGGAGGCTAATACCTATAGCACCAACGAGGGTACCAGATACATCAAAAGGAATGGCAAATGGTATCCTGTTGACGGATATAACGGAGGTGGCCATCATTTAGAAGATCAGGAACTTATCAACCAGCTGGAAGGTAAGAAAATGAGCGCGGAAGTAGCGCGGGAAAATGAAGCCAAGAAGGGTGTAACTGATGCAGCTGAGCAGGGGAAACTTCTGACCGAAGAGGCTATGAAGAGCATCCAAAACACCATGACCAGCCTTGGAGATAATACCAAAGCTGTCAAGGAAAACACCAAAGCTCAGAAAGAAGTGCAGTATCAGCTGGAGCATCCAATAGGCTTGGATGCTGTTGGCGTCGCTGGCGATAACTACAGCGAAGGTCAGCAATGGATGGGTAATCACACAGATGACCCAACCATTCAGTGTGATAGTTGGACTGGCGATGTATACGCTCAGGCCGGCATTGAGTCCATTGGCGGTCAATCCACCCAAGGCCTCATCCGTGATGATGCTTTCCGGGCGGCTGGTGCTTATCATTCTGCTAACAGCGGATACCAGCCACAGCCAGGCGACCTTGTAGACTTTGCCGGACATGTAGGTATTTACATGGGCAACGGCTTAGTGAGAAGCCGTCAGAGTACAGCTGGAGTACATACAGCCACCATGGCAGAGGCAGAAGGCTATTTTGGCCCGGTTCAGGGCTACGGCTCTATTGCTGAGGCTACTGGTAACCGCATGAGTACAAAGGAGCTGACCGGCACTGCTGCAGAAGCGGCGGCAGCCCGTGAAGCCAACAGTGCAATCCAAAAAGCGCAACAGGCCACACGAGAAGCCAACGCTATGCTGGAGAGCCTCGGCAGAACCATTGAGTCTGTTAATGCCACTGAGTACCAGAAAGAGATGATCCGCCTTGAAGCTGATATCCAGCAGAAACGCCAGCAGATATCCAAGTATGAAGCTGACGGGGCGGATGCGGCTATCATATCCAGACTGCGTGAGGAAATGGACCTCTATGCTGACACTTTGACAGGAGAGGCGGCAAAGAAACAGAGGGATGCTCTGGATGATTATAAGCGCGAGGCTATGCGAGTCAATGCAGAGATTACCCATGATTATGAAGCACAGGCGCAGGCACAATATGAGATTGCTGTGGCCAACGCTCAAAAGGAATTTGACGAAAAGAAAAAGACCATCGCACAATCTGAGGATGATGTCGAAGCCTTGCAGGCTTTGCAGGATAAATACTATGCATCCATTGAAGCTGCTGAGCAAGAGCTCCGACGTAACAAGAAAAAGGCTCATCAGGAGTATATTAACTATCTGAAGGAAGAGGGAGACCTTATGGCCATCGTTTATGATAGCCGTAACAATGCCGGCGACTGGGAAGACGATTCCCGTGTTAATGGCATGAAATCCCTATCTGAGCAATATGCTCAATATGCGGCCAACATTCATATGAGCTTTGAGGAGCAGATAGCATCTGTAAGCTCTGCCGCTTATGATGATCTATCATCTAGCCTGCATGATTTTATTATGCAGACCAAGAGCGCAGGAGATGTATTCAACAGCTTCGTTAATACCATACTCAGCTCCATTGCCAAGATAGCGGCCCAACAGCTTGCCTCCAAGTGGATAAGTGGCATACTGGGCGGCATCTTTGGGGGCGGCATTGGCGGTGGAGTTAATGCCGGATTTGGTGAGGCTACATTCGGATTTATGGGAGCCAATGCAGAGGGTGGTTATATTGAAGGCCCTGGCACTGATACCAGTGACAGCATCCCTTCATGGCTCAGTAATGGTGAGTTCGTTGTCAATGCCAGAGCAACCCG
>Ga0326511_10004173_pt1 | contig 11565 bp, 11 predicted proteins | sample 0_2496_0518_D_FD_203701 | JGI IMG/M metagenome (GOLD analysis project Ga0326511, IMG submission 203701) | Bovine rumen microbial communities from UC Davis, California, United States - 0_2496_0518 | ecosystem: Host-associated > Mammals > Digestive system > Stomach > Rumen | place: USA...
ATATCTTTTAGTAAATCTTCATTTTCTTTTTGTAGTGAATTATTTATTGTTTCAAGATTATTAATTTTACTTTCTTGTTCTGCTACTCTTAAAGTTAGTTCTTGTATTTTATTGTTAGCTTGATTTAATTCTTCTGTGTTACTTTCTTGTTTTTTAGGGTATATTTCAAGATTTTTTTCATTTGCAACCCATTGTATATCATCAATTTGATACCAAGTAATACCTACATTTTGAGCAGTACCTTTGTAATTATAGATTTTATCTTTTTGTACATAACCCCTAAAATCACTATCTTTACCTGGATACCTTTTTACTTCCACATTACTTGCTAGTACTTTTAATTGATTTTTATTTTCATCTCTAGCTACTGGCTTTATGATTAAATCTTCTTTTACTTCTGGTGGAATAATATCATAATGAATTACATTTTGATTAGGTTTTATTCTATAACAATAATTAAAGTATGGTAGTGTTTTTACATATTTAGCTAGTGTATCATAGCTAACACCACTTATATAAAAATCAACTGCCCAACCTTTTGTATGTTTAGAGTTTTTTATGCTACCACTTAAACTATCATTATATTTTTGACATCTTATAGCAGATGTAATATGCACTGGCTTACCAAAATGATCCCTTATTGTTTGTAAGTTTCTAGCTAGTTCATAGCTAAAATCAACAGGATAACCATTACACCATTTTCCACCACATTCACATTTAAACTCACTATATTTAAAATTAGGAAAGTCTTTTATATTGTCTTTAGTTAATGGTTTATACATTCTTATCACCCCTATCTATAACAATATCATCACTATTATCTATATCTCCAAATGGTATAAATAACTTTTCTTCAAATGTTTTATATAAAGCATCAGCACCTACCCAAGCACATAAACCAACCCATAAGCTATCAATTAGTTTTAAATCAGTAAATGTATAAGTAAAGCTAACACCAAGTCCTATACTAACTAAAAATGATATTAAATTAAGCCATTTTTTTGTTTTTAAACCCTCTTTAATTTTTTGAATAGTAGCAACACTAAAAACTGATGCACCTATTCCTACTATCAAGATTTGTTTTAACAATCCTATATTCATAATTCCTCCTACATAATCATTTTGATTAACTTTTTAGTTCCATCAAGTTCAATTTCAGTTATGCCTGTATTAGTAGGTGTTAAACCCATTCTTTCAGCATAACTATTTTCATATTCTACAAAAGCATTACTAATAACATAATACATTTCTCTTTTTACTATTGATTTGTGTTGATAATCTGGTGTAAATATTACACCTTTTGTTTGTAATGGTTCGTGAACATGGCTCATCAAATATACATCTGCTAGAACTACTTGGCTCATTTTTTTAACTCTATTTGCTTTTGATCCAGTTGTTTGTGAACTTCCACTTCCATGATACCCAGTTAAAGTATATAGCATTGGTCTATGTTTATTGTTTTGCCCAAAACTTAAATATAAATACCACCAACTAGGGCTATATACTTGTTCTAGGTGTAATTGTTTTGCTACAAGATATAGTACATCAATAGAAGTGTCATTTGTGATTCTTGCTTCGTGGTTTCCATTACTCATAACTAAAATCTTATCTTTTATTGGTTCTAAAAAGTTTATAATTTGTAATACTTGTTCCATTGGTGTAAGTTCATCACTATAAACATCACTTTTAGAGTTCTTTAGAGCCACATTACACAAATCTCCATTAAGAATAGTATAAGTGTTAGGTTCATTCTTAATTCTTTCTAAAACTTCCTTAAATGCTTTTATATTAGCTTGCTTATCTCCTATATGTACATCACTTATAGGAATTATAGTTATTTTATCTATATCTGTGTTTAATTCTTTTTTAATTACTTTCATAGTACACCTACTTATGTACTACTCTATCTTGTACTTCTTTCCTTTTAGCATTATTAAATCTGTCTAAAGTACCAACTAGATAGCCAGTAATTCTTCTTATTCTTTCAAACTTTATTCCTTTTCCTTTTTTCATAATTCTACTCCAAATCTTCAATAGCCTGTACATCTAAATTAAAAGGCAAATCGTTGTTTACTTGTGAAATATTAGTTTGTCCTTTGTAACTCTTTAACATCTTGTATATATTCTCTAGTTGTTCTGCTAGTGTTCCTGTTATTTGTGTATATGTTGGGGTTGCTAGAACATAATATAATGTTGTGTTGTTATTTGATAACCAAGTTGTCCAATCACTTAAACTTGCAATATCAGTATTTCTAAACTTAATTTTAGTTGGTGAACTAACTGGTCCTGTTGAAACTAAATAATTATAATTAGTCCAAGTAGAGTTATAAGATACTCTTTGATAATAATTAGTAAATAAGTTTGGTAAATCACTATTTGAAATATTCAATAAACTATTTGTAATATTCAATGTATAAGGTGCTCCACCACCTTCATCAAACCAACTCTCACTTCCATCTAATACTACCTTACCTATATTCTTCTTTATATACCATTCATTTGTTCCATAAGGTTCATAAGGTATATCTTCAGTTGATACCATTACACCATATTGAGTAAAGTAATTGTCATTGTTGTTATCTATACATAATCTTAAATATCTTGCATTACTTGGTGGTGTTAATGTTGCACTTGCAACTGTTCCAATTCCTGGTGATGTACTTACAAAAGTTTTATTTTCATCATACCATCTTGCTTTCAAGTTAACTGAACTTTCATTTCTTTTAAAGTAAATTGTAGTAGCATTTCCAAAATAAATATAATTAACCATTCTTCTTGAACCACTATCACTTACTTCTTGACCACTTGTATTTATTGTTCCACTTTCTAATAATGGGTTTGCTAGGTTCAACCCACTTGTTCTAATAAATTGGTCTTTGTAGGTGTTTATTTTGGAGTAATTTATATCATAATATGGTTCATATTCTAGTGCTGCACTTCCTTCATTTAACATTATGCTATCTTTATTAAATATGTATGTTGCATAATGAAATTGAATGTAATAACAATTATTTGGTGTTATAAATGTGCATATATTAACTCCATTACCAAAACCACTACTTCTGCTAATCCAAGTTTTGCTACTATCATAATAATAAACTCTTGCTGTATTATTGCTATCAACTAAACTACCACTTAAAGTATATTGAGTAGATGGTTTTACTGGAATATATGAAGTTATATAACTAAAACCTGTTGATGAAGTTTCTGCCCCATTATCGTTTTTTATATAATTTGCTTTTGAAGTAAAATTATCTTTATCAAACAAATTAGTACTCTTTAAATTAACTTCTGCTTCTTGTGATATATAAGGTTCATATGTTGGGTTTGTTATTGTGCCTAATTCTACTTGAATATTTGTAAAGTTTAAATCATTTCTATAACCTATTCTTACATATTTAGTATTTGCATTTAGGTTTAAATTAAAATATAATGCTGTATTATTTCCATATTGTCTTGATGATATCCATTGTTTATTTCCATTATATTCACTTATTTCAAACCTATTTGAACTATCTGCTAAAATTGAATTGCTAGTTGTTATTGAAGTTACATTTCCCACACTAATATAATCACTTATGTTCCATACATTATTTGTTGTTTCTGCACCTGTTGAAGTATTTATAAATATTCCTGTACTTATTTTAGATACATCAAATAAGTTCTTCCCACATACTACTACCTTATTACTACCACTTATAGTATGTATATCTTTAGGACTATCAGGTGTTGGTGTTCCATCTTGTGTTATATCTGTTGCATTTAACATTATTCTCATTGGTGCATTTGCAGTATCATCTAAAGTAATATTAGCACCGCTACCTGTTATTTTAGGTAGATTAGTGAATAATGTATCAGGGTTGTTTAAACTCTCTAAAAAGGCATTAAATATGCTTGTAACATAGTTTCTAAATGTTGTTGAACTTGTGATTTTGTTATCTTCATCAAGTCCATAGTTAATCATATCTTTTAATTGTGATTTTGTTGTTCCTAAATACTCTAATTTTTGAGCAGTTGTTCCCATATTAAATCACCTCACCATTTATGCTATCTAATGCTGTGTTTATATCACCTACTAAACCATCAACATATTCATAAACTTCATCTATTCCCATATATGCTACATCTTCTTGTAATACCCAAGCATTGTTTTCATTAGTATAAATAAAGTTTCCTCTTTCACTTACTATTGTTTTTACTGGTATTTCCCCACTTGTATCAATATTTACACTTGCTAGAAATTGTGGGAAGTTATATGAAGCATAATAACCTCCACCTGTTGTTAAATAACTATTACTTTCTATTATTATTGAGCCACTTAATAAGTAATTCCCATTATTTAATGTTCTTAAATCAATAGGGTTTTGAAATGTGCCTGATATTTTTGTTACTGGTATTAAACTTGTATCAATTGTATTTTGTAAATCAGTATTCTTTACATAGTCAGTTAGGTCAACTTGAACACCTATTTTACCTAATAATTCCCATGCACCATTTATATATACATATTCAGCATAATTATTGCCTGTTGTATCAGGTGTTTCAAGTGGTACAAGATAAATAGTGTCATCTGCACCTGTGCTTGGTAGTTCTGCTACAATAAGCATTTTTATTGCACCAGCATCACCTTTGTCGCCTTTTGGTCCTTGTGGTACTATTGTTATTGTTTGTTCACCATCTTGATTAGTTGTAATTACTTTTACACCATCAGTTAGTTGTTCACTTGATATATTTACATTACTTGCTTTTGCTATGGCTTTTTCAGTTTCAATTACAAGCTCATCTATAATTTCCACCCAACTTGGGTAATCTTCTGGAATAGTTGTTGTAGCATTAATTGAAAAACCTACTTTTAATGTAAATGTTTCACTTTTCCATACTGGAATACTTGCTACATAATATGTATCTAAATCTTCTACTACTGGATTTGTAACAACTATATATTCATCTCCTACTTTTTCATAGTATGTTTGATTATCTTTTATAGTTGTATCAGTTGTTAAATTATAAATAGCTGGTTCATCAATAACTAATTGCATGATTATAAAATCACTTGTAAGTAAACTTGCTTTTATTGGTAATACATAAGTTTCATTTACTTGTTCAAGTTCTATATAACCACTTTCATTATTGATTATTATTTCAGCTCTTGCTTGACCTTGTACAAACTCATTAAATGAAAATGTTATATTGCCTTGTAAGTTTTCTTCTTGTAATCCTGCATAATCATTTGGAAATGTTAAGGTATGATCCTCATTAATTAATATATTTATATTTCTCATTTTACACCCTCCAATTTATCTATTCTATCGTGTGCATATTTCGTTGAAGCTTCAACTTTTGTTAATCTTTCTGTTGTATCATCTTTAAACTCATCAAACTTATTATTTATTTCTTTAATACTTGATTTTATTTCAGTATTATTAGAAAGTAATACATCTAGTTTAGTATTAAGTTCTACTTTTGATTTGGTATCTTCTTTTGTATCTTGTTTTATATCAGTTGCTTTATTTCTTTGAAAACTAATATAACTAAATATAATTCCAGCTAGTGTTCCACAGATTCCAATTAAAATATTTACTTGCATATTTTCCTCCTAATCTAGTGAATACCAGAAATTGGCATATAATCTACCATTAACTGAATTATCATTTATAAAGTTTACTCTCATTAAACCTGTTGGGTTTACTACTACACAAGCATAAGTACTGGCATTAATAACAGCAGGTGCAAAAAACTGCTTTATAGGTCTATATTGTTCTGGAATAGTAGCAATTAATTGGTCTTGGCTTCTTGTAATTGATGAACCTTGAAACTCTACATAAACCATATTTCCCTTTTTTATAAATCGTGTATTGTCAGTTACAACCTCATTAAAAGTAATTGAACTTGTAATATCTTCATTTTCTTGTGATGTTTCATAGTCTTGAAGTTCAGTAGCATTATTATTTACTACTGATTTTATTTCGTTTAAATCATCATCAGTTACCTTATTAATTAAAGGTACATCTACATTTTGATTTAAAAACTCTTTATTATCGTATGTTATATTTTGAATTGCCATATTTCCTCCTATTCTATTCTTACTCTTTGTGATAATACATAGTATTTTAATGTTTCAATATCAGTTCCAGCTATTGTTTTATATGTAGTTTGTTCATTTGTGCTTATTAAATCAATAGTATTTACTTCTTTAGGTACATAAAAAGCTGATTTTAAAACTACATAGTCATTAGATGATTCACTAATCATTAAAGGTTTAATTTCACTTGTATTATCAGTATAATTTATTCTTATTTTGGTAATAGATGCTGTATTATCAGCTGTTAGCATATAATTTACTAAATCACTTGCACCAGTTGTATTTTCAACACCTAAATCATCATCTAATATATTAAAAGTATTTATAAAATTAACATTTAATTCTTCATATTTGTTTTTAATTAAGTTTATGTTACTTGAAACCATTATATTATTGTTTGATGAGTATAATAAACCATTGTATAAAGTTTCATTATTTAAAAGTCCATTTGGTACTTGTAATGTAGAAGTATATCTATTTAGGTAAATAGCAGTATTATAAAGATTTCTATTAAATATTTCTTGTTCGTTTTCATCTTCAATAGAACCTTTATGAGGTATTAAAGAAGTATTTGATGTAAACTCTGCACCATTATATTCTAGGTTGTTTGGATTCCAGTTAAACTTAACTATGAATAGCTTATTTTGTGTCTGCAAATAAACCTTAACTTTGTTATATTGTACATTTACATCTGGGTATATCATTGTATATACAACACTTGTAACACCCATTGTTCCTAAAGTTTCTTCATAGCTTGCTATTCCATCTATTAAGCCAAAACTTACTTCAAAATTATTGTCTGTTCCATCTTGACTTACCATTTTTGTATAGTATATTGTATTGTTTGCTTTAAACAAAATCATTTTATTATGATTAAAATAATCACTTGTTTGATATGAAACACCATCTATTTTATTATTAGACAAGTCTATTCTATATATTTGATAATAATTAGTAGTATCATTTGAATCATTTTGTGTTAAAGCTAAATATATAGTTTCATTTGAATAAAATATTGAATAAGCAAATCTTGTAGTTAAACCACTTGTATCAGTAAATATAGTTCTATCATTCATAGCACCTGTGCCTTTAGTTAATAAGTGTAATGAATTATTTGTATATAAAGCTATTTGAAACACTAAATCATCGTTTTCATTCCAATAGACATTATACATATTTAAAGTTGATGCCCACATTCCTAAAGCACTTGGGAATGTATAAGATGATGTATGATAAGTCCATGTATTATTTGAAGTATCAAGTTCAATTCCAGTTAAATGATTATTGCCTTGTCTACTTCCTACTACAAAATATTTGCTTTTATTTTCATTTCTTTTTATGTAATATATATGTTCCCAATTATATGTATTTGTAGGTATTGTATAAGAATTAATAACAGTAGCACTATATTCACTTTGTGTGTCTAGTTTTAAAACAATATTATTAAGGTCTACTATTCTTTTTGAGCCAGTATCAACATCTTCTTCTATTCCATAATAATTTCCATTATCATCAACACTTAAACAAGATATATTTTTTATTGATGATCCATCACTCCAATTAGTAATAACTTGTACAATAACCCCTCTTTCATCTAATATAACGATACCTGTTGACTGTGTTGTTTTACCTTTTAATTTCCCAAACACACATAATACAGAATAATTTAAGCTATTTTGTGTATTATCTTTAGCACCTACATAAGCACCATACCAATTAATAGTATCAAAATAATCATTTAACAATATTGTATTTAATTCATTACTTATAATTGATATACCTTGTATTTGTGGTTCATTAATACCTACATATTGTTGTAAATCCCCTGCTAGGTAATGAAGTACATTTTCTTTATAATCTTGTGTCATATTTCCTCCTATTCAATAAATGGTGCATTAAGTGGTGCATTTAATTCATTATTACCCTCAATAACTAATTCATCTATGCTTAAATTATCAAATATAATATTAGCTTCGTTATCTATATCAATATTTCTAGTAATAAACTCATCTTCTGCTATGTTTCCACTTCTTTTTCTTCTTTGATTATCAAAAAAGTTAATTGCATTTTCACTATCATAATTGCTTGATAAAGTATAAGTATAAAATACAACTCCACTTAAACCTGTTTGTGTAATTTGTATATCTTTTGTTTTAACCATATACATTGTTTTTAATTCATCAATAGGTGCATTAAAATATACTTGTTGTCCTACATTTAATAAATCATTATCTTTAGTTGTTATTGTTAAGTTAATTTCTGGTTTACCTTTAAACTTAATATAAGTATCTGCTATTTTTGCAAGAGCTGTACTTGAAGATGTATCATTTCTTGTTTCATATCTTGCTATAACACCATTTCTATTTAATTGACTTGATATTCTATCTATTTCTTCATCATTTGTTACTACTTGTCTACCTTTTACCAAACTTATATATGTTGCTGATATTAATGCACCTGCTGGAAGTGTGTAACTACATTCAATAGTATCAGTTCCTATTGTGTAGTAAAAATCTGCATATATTCCTTGTTTTTTATCTCCACTTGTTCCTATTGTCTTTAATTCACCATTTACATATATTTCTTGTAATTTACCTACTATATTCGACAAAACAAACTCTGTTTGGCTACCATTTGCAGTTATTGTTTCTATTGTAGATGTACCACTAAAGACTTGGTCACTTATAATTACTTGTTTATTTCTATAATCTCTAGTACCAAAATTAAAGCTTATATCAAGTATATTGTTTTCTTTGAAATATTGCTTGTTATACATTATTTCGTTTGGTGTAGGCATTAATTCAGGACTATAAAAGTCAATTGCTGTTGTATTTTCATCTATCATTCTTGTAAACCATTTAGCACCACTAATTTCAGCTAAATATTGGAATACATCATAAGGTGTTTTATCTAAAGTTGAATAAGCACCAATTATTTCATTTGGATTAGCTAGTGTTATATTACCTTCAACAAAACCATAACTTGCTATTGAGCTTATTACAAATCTTATAGCATCTTCAATACTTCCTTCTGGTATTACATAATCAAGAGTTTGTCCTTCACTTAATAATGTTTTATAGTCAAGTATTTGTAAACTACAATATTTTGGATCATAAGGATTTAAACTTATATCACCACTATTTTTAACTATTCCAGAAAATATTAAGTTTCCACTTTTATAAATAGTGCAATTTGAATAATCTTGTGGGAAGAAAAAGTTAGTTACATAATCTTTAGTAGTTTCCCAACTTAAAGGGTAACAATTATTTAGAATAGTTGAAGAAGTATTAAGTAGTTCTTCATGAATTGTAAACTCTTTGTTACTTACTACTTCCTCATTTCCTATATAAACTTGTATCATTATTAAGCCCCCATTCCATAACTATAATCATTTTTAGCACCACCACTAAATGTTTTTATATCATTAACCATTTGTCCTAAACTATCTTGTTTCATATTTATTTGATTAATTACATTAACATTAGGGCTTAAATTAGTGCTTGAAGTACCATATAAATTAGGGCTTAATTTAAACATATCATCAAAACTATCTTGAAGTTTTAAGCTTTCTTTTGCCATACCTTCTTCTAATCCCATTACATTGTATCTACCTATAATTTCAAACTCTTTTGATGGTGATTTGATTCCAAATATGCTCTTAATTCCTTTTAAAATTGATTTACCAAAACCTTTTATTTTATCAAGTACCCATTGTTTAGCACCATTAATACCAATCCATAAACCTTTTACTAGCATTTTTCCTATTTCTAAAGGGCTTTTACCACTAAACATTTCTTTTATTTTGTTTACTGCTTTTTTACCCATATCATATACTGATTTAACAAGTTGAGCAGCACCCATAACAACACCTTTTACAATACCACCTGCTAGTTTTAAACCTGCTTCTAAAAATTGTGGTGTCATTTGAACTAGAGCTGGAATTATAGTCATTATAGCTTCTACGATTTGTGGCATTAATGTAGGTAACATATCTGCTATCATCATTACTATATCTGGAAGTACATCAATAATTCCTAAAGTCAATGTAACTATACCCTGTATTAAACTTGGTAAAACAGCTTTTATTAAGTCTGGTAACAATGGCAAAATACCATTTATTAAACCAGTTATACCCTCTACTACCTTTGGTAATATAGTTACCAATTGTTGTGAAAGTATTGTTCCAAAGTTTTGTACTGCACCTATTACTTGGTCTATTGTACCTGTTCCAGTTACTAGATTTTGTATAGATGCTTTTAATGTAGTCAGTGACCCAGTTAATGTTTTATTTTCTTTTACATAATTACCAGCAGCATAAGCTGATTTTTCTAAAAACATTTGCATAGCAAGTTCTACTTTTTCACCTTGTGACATTGTGTTATAGGTTTTTTTCAAACCTTTTTCTAAAGCATAAGCATTAAGTGAAGTTGCATTCATTGATACACCTAGATTATCCATCATTGTAAAGTTACCTTTAGCAGCACCACTAATAGCAGTCATGGCGTCATCTACTGTTATACCCATTATTGAAGCTACATCTGCTGCTCGTTGCATAGCTTTACTAGATAAATCCATAGCTTTTTGAGTTTCAAGTCCACTTCCTTGCATTAATGAACCCATTTTGTTCATATATTGCATATAATCATTAGCAGAAACACCCATTTTATCAAAAGCTTTAGCTGCATCATTTTGTACCGTACTAGCAAGTTTACCAAAAACTGCTTCTGTACCACCTATTTGTTGTTCAAGTTCACCTTGTGCTTGTACTGCTTTTGTTGTAATTGAAATTAGAGCTGTTGCACTTGCAGTGCCTAAACCAAGTAATGCTTTACCACCAGCAGAAGCTAGACTTTTTAAACTACCACTTAAACCTTTGGCTTTCTTTTCAACATCACTTGTATCACCAGTAAACTTAAACTCTACTGAACCACCCTTCATATTTCACCTCCTTAAAAAAATAAGGAGTGGAGTTTTAACCCCCACTCCATTGAGTTGTTAATTTGTTACTACTGTACCTTTACCATTAAATATAAGTTCAAGTGAGAACTCACCTTCATCTTCGGCTGCACCACCTAAATCACTTATGTTCATTACAACTGGTACTTGATATTTAACATAAGTAAGTACACCACTTGTAACATCTTCTAACAATTCAAATTGAATTAATTGATTATTAAGTTGTGCTATTTCTCCACTAGATAATAATGTATGAATATCACCTAGTACTTTTTGAATAGCAGCATTATTAATATCAATTTTAACTGTTGTATCTAAAGACATTGAAGTTCCAGTAATTACACTTCTTCTAATAGCATCACAGAAAACATAAAAGTCTTTCTGTTCGTTATCAGTATTTAGTGTAACTTCACTTGTAGTACACATAGGTGTAAAAACTGGTGTATCACTTGTACCTGTATTTAATGATAAGTTTCTTATAACTTCTCTATTATTTACAAACCAATTCATTTATATTCCTCCTATAT
>Ga0326511_10004174_pt1 | contig 11564 bp, 10 predicted proteins | sample 0_2496_0518_D_FD_203701 | JGI IMG/M metagenome (GOLD analysis project Ga0326511, IMG submission 203701) | Bovine rumen microbial communities from UC Davis, California, United States - 0_2496_0518 | ecosystem: Host-associated > Mammals > Digestive system > Stomach > Rumen | place: USA...
TGTGGGTAAACCTTGCTGAAAATGAAACACATCTGGAACTGCCGAAAAATATTTCCGGACACCGCGTGACAAAAATCGGTGATTCTGCTTTTGTGCCAAGTCAGCATACAGTGATTTCTGTTACTCGCCCCAGCGGTGTGACCAATATCGGCAAAGCAGCTTTCAGGGGATGCGATACTCTGGAAACCGTTGTTCTCCCGGATAACCTCACAGAAATCGGAGATGAGGCGTTCCTGAATGACAGCAAGCTGACTGACATTACACTTCCGGCAAATCTGCAAACTATCGGAGAAAGTGCTTTCAAGAGCTGTACTTCCCTGACTTCTGTCGAACTTCCGCAAAGTCTGCAAAGTATTGGCGCATCTGCTTTTGACAAGTGCGGTCTGACCTCTGTCACAGTCCCCGGCAGTATCAAGCGGATTGAAGAACTGGCATTTGGTGACTGCAAGGATTTGAAATCCGTCGTTCTGGAAGAAGGCGTGGAAGTAATTACGACCAGTGCTTTTAAGGGCATCCTCTCCGCAGCAACTTTCGATTTCGTTTCACTTCCGGAAACGCTGACAACAATCGAACCGAATGCGTTCAGTACTGTCACTATGGAATCTCTTGTAATTCCGAAATCTGTCACAACTGTCGGATTTCAGGCATTTTCAAGCAGTACCTTAAAAGAAGTATATATTCTCAATCCGGAATGCGATTTCAGCAGCACCAGTTTCCCAAACTGTACAACTACTATTTACGGCTATAAAGGCTCTACTGCGGAAGAAGTTGCTTCCCAAAACAGCAGATTAAACTTTGTCGCTTTCGGTGATGCCGATTCTAGCGGAAAAGTTGACATTCTGGATGTCATCACCATGAACAAGGCAATCCTCGGAAAAGAGTCCCTGTCAGAGGAACAGCTCAAAGTTGTTGACTTCAACAGAAACGGCAAGCCGGAGTCTTCAGAAACCCTCTCGCTGATGAAATACATTGTCGGCATTGACAGCTTTCTGATGGAATAATTGAAAAATTTACATTTTCATTGGACAGGAGGATGAAAGGAGACTATGAATAGACTGCAAAGAGCATTGGCAGAATATCAAAGAAATCGTGGACAGCGTCTGCGGTTCGCACTTGTGCTGTTTATTGTCGCACTTGTGCTGAATTCTTTATATGCACCGTGGGACCCTGGTGCGGGGAGCTTCTGGGCACTTCTGAAAGATGCCTTCTCTTTCCCCATGCAGAGGATACTCTTCTTTGGTATTGACGAAATACGGAAGTATCAATATTTTCTGAACTGGACTGAAGCATTTGAGAATACCTTCCAGGTGAGAGATTATTACTTTCAGTACTATTATACGGATTACTATCGGTTCATAGGAATCGGCTGTTTTGGCATTATGTTCCTTGTGCGCAAGCTCTTCAAGAGCTTTGTAGAAGACGAAGAGACCGAGCCGATGATGCACAAGTTTCTGAATGGACTGTGTACTGCGCCGTTTCTTCTTGCACTAGTATTCGGATTTTTTCTGACTCTCATATCCAAGAATGCGGGTGAGAAGATTATTTCCTGGGCAACAGGGACAAAAGAGCGTCGTGAGCGCACCTGTGATTTTGTGACCGACTTTTTTGGGGACAACTTTTTCGCCTATATTGCCTGCGTGTGTGCCTTCACCATGTCGAGCGTTGTGATACCCTTGGCCTTTCAGGGCGAGCACGGCAACATTGCGATGCGATATCTTACAATTCTCATATTCAGCGTGATGTTGGTCTTTGCACTGCTTGTAGCACCAACGGCCATGTGCTACAGCGTATTTCTGGGGTTGGTCGATTAGCTGTATGAGCAGTTGCAGCAGTTGCCATGGTTGGTGGCAGTGATTGTGGTGCTGTTTGTGGCATTGCTCGCTATCCCGCTGATTGAGACCATCACAGAGCTGGTGTATGACCTGATTATCAAGCTCCTCAAGGTATTTATACGGCGACCGATTCTGTGGATAATCCCGGTTTTACTGACTGCCGTGACATACATTTATCTGTACAGGTTCTATTTTCTTACCGAGTAAGCGGCGGGAGAAGCAGAAGAAGAATATGAAATTATGATGGTGGTACGAAAATTAGCAGCTTAGTTAGTGTCCATTGTCCTGTGTGTGGTATTCTCCACTTTTATTGTGTCGTTCGACATTGGCAGACTGGTGTACAAATTAGCAAACAGATAACAGGAAAATCAGTTCCCTTTCAGTAAGAAATCCCCCGTCTCTGTAGAGAAGGGAGATTTCTTTCTTCTTTTGACTGAAAAATTTTTTTCTCTGTTGTTTTTCTTCGTTTTCGAAGAAAAACAACAGAGAAAACGGCTATAAGCCATATAAAAAAGCCACCCTGCATATTGACAGGGTAGCTTTTTTATGCTATACTATAGGGGTAGGCACAACGTGTGTATGTGAGAGTTCACACGTCATGTCAATATATCAGAGGTACATCTCTAACATATATGACGCCCCCGTTGTAGTATTATTATAGCATATTGGGGGTAACTTGTCAAGCGTTTTTTATCTTTCCTATAGGCATTTTTTGTCCGTATACGAATAAATACGCAAAAACAATATGTATAGAAACGTACCTCACTAATGAAAGTGAGGTTTTTTTGATGTCAGAAACGTATGTTTACAAACAAATCCCTACTGCACAGATACAGCAAATGAGGGACGCTATCAATTATCTAATACCGGCGGGAGCTGCGTATGAGGTGCGATTACTCGCAGAGGGCTTTGTTGCAAGTGGTATCTTTGCACAGGATGGTACAGACGCATTTGTCAGAGCATTGCAGGACTATCATACATGGGGCGATAATGCAACCCGTGCAGCTAAGGCACAAATGCACATCACATTGCAGCAGTTGACACCAGATGTATTGTCCATGTCACAGCGTAATCACTTTGTTAAGGGTGCGTCAACCATTAAAGCAGAGGATGTTACGGCGTATAATTGGCTCATCATTGACCTTGACCCTGTCCGACGGGCTGGCATATCGTCTAATGATACAGAGCTAGAGTATGCACACAGCAAGGCACAGTTAATCACGCAGGAGCTGTCAGAGCTGGGCTGGGGGTTAGGCTATGTTGCAATGTCAGGCAACGGGTATCATATAGGCTATCGGGCAGATATTGCCGTAACGCCTGACAATACCGCTAAAATCAAGCAATTTTATGATATTTTAGCCAACCGATATAGTGACAGTACAGTGACGCTTGACAGCTCGTTTGCAAGTCCTGCACAGTTGTCTAAGTTATACGGCAGCAAAGCCCAAAAGGGCAGCAATGACGCAGAGCACGGACGTGTGCATAGATGGTCACAGTTTGTATATCGGGCTGATACGTTAGTACATCACAAAATTGATATGGTTGATTCCGTCATCCAGACGTGGGGTGTGTCAATCAATCAATTACCCCTGTCCTCGGCTGCGTCCCCTGTTACGCCATCCGTTACGTCTCCCGTTACAGTACAAACGCCAACACATAAAATGGATGTATCAGCCGCCGAAATGCAGCAAATCATTGATGTCAAGGGCATACCCGTTAAAAAGCATACTGTCACGGCAGACCAGTACAAATGGACACTGGATTGTCCTATTTGCGGCGGCAAAGACAAGGCTGTGTTAATGGTGCTGCAAAATGGCGTCAAATGCTACAAATGCCAACGTGAGAGCTGTCCGTCTAAATCGGCGGCGTCTGGCTGGGCTGCTCTTAAAGAGCATTATCACATCAATGTACGGGAGATATGTCATCATAAGGAAACAAAGACAAGAGCAATTGCAGACGGTACAGAGACTAAGCCATCTAAGGACGTTAAACCAGTAGGGCGGCGGCTGACGCTTACACGGCAATATGTGGAGCAGTATCTAATCATGACTAATCGGACAATTGGTATGGACATACTGCAAAATCGTATTAGATTTGACGGATTTAGCGTTAAGGTGCAGCGTACTATGCTTGATACATGTGCGGATATGATTGTAGACGATTTGGTGGATGATGGACAGCAAGACAGAGTATTATGTACAGGCATAGCTGTTAATTGTGGTCGTGACGCAACAGTACCAGATTACGACGAGCACGGCAAGCAATGCGGAGAGCGTCCAGTTGAGTATGTATTTTCGGGCGTCAACAAAAATAGGGTTTGTGACCTGATAATGGATATTGCACATAACAACCCCGTCAATCCCATACTTGACAAAATCCAATCTGTAACATGGGATGGGACAGACCGATTGCAGCAATGGTATGATATGTGGCACATTGATGATGATTTATCTCGTACGTTAATCCGTAAATGGTCAATGCAAGCGATTTGTGCTCTGCATAATGCGTACAACACCAATGGCGATAATTACAATCTGGACTTAGTACTCGTCTTAGATGGCGAGCAAGGTATCGGCAAGACAACATTTTTTAGACATCTTGCTATGATGGACGATTACTTTGCGGATGGCGTGACCTTAAATCCCCGTGATACGGACTCTGTTATGCAAGCCACAAGTAAGTGGATTGTCGAGCTGGGAGAGATAGGCAGCACATTTAAGTCTGATTTGGACGCATTAAAGGGATTTTTGAGCAAATCAATTGACGAGTATCGCAGTCCATACGCACGGCAAGCGACAATATGCCCTCGGCATACAGTATTTTGCGGCTCCGTCAACGGGGATGATTACTTAATTGACGGGACGGGCAATCGGCGTTTTGCGACAATCCGCATTGCTGACGACGTGAGGGTAGACGTCAACACAATGCACAAGACATTTGATAGCTTGCAATACTGGGCACAGATATATAGCATTATTGAGCAGGATGTAGCCAACGGCAAGACATACGGTAATTGTTTCCGGCTGACCGCAGAGGAGCATAGACAATTAGCTGTACGCAATAGCAATCATCGCAAAATGGATAAGGGTGAGTCAGAACTACTTGATATTATGGACGTGTCAGCCCGTTATATTTGGCGTGACATGACCGTCACAGAGTTTTTAGCAGAGCATGACGGCTTACGTAATGCCCATATTACTGCAACACAGCTGTCCAAACTGCTTAAACGGCACGGCTATTTGCAATTATCAAAACGTACCACAAATGCACGACTGTACTATCTGCCGACAAGTACAATTGCTCCTCAGCAGACGCCTGTCATATATCCTGTGCCGCTGCCTGCCGGACAAACGTACAACAACACAAATACATGATGATTCAAACATTCTGTCACTTGTTGGACAGACTGTTTTTGGTTTTTATATTACTGTTTACTAGAAAAAAGGGGCTGTTGCAAGTAAAAAATAGAAGAAGTTAATTGTTGCAGCAAGTTTTGCTTATTTTCCATCTGAAAATGCCGATTTTTCGTAGTGCGTTTTTGAAATTTTAATGAAGAATGAAAAAATAATACAGATTTAAAAGAAATTTATTGTTGCAAGTTACTTTATCAAGCCATGACCTGAATAAAAAACAACGAAAAATAGGGCTGTTACACCATTTGTTTTGGTGCAACAGCCCCTTTTAATCTTGTTCATCTGTTTCTGTAGCCATTTCAGTATTGACAACTTCTTTTAGAACTACCGACTAATAATATGATATTTTTCTGGGATAGTATGGTCAACTTTAAGCATACTAATCATTCGTCTTGCCGTTCCTGCTGGTGCATTTGTTCCTTTCTCCCACGCTTCAACAGTTTTATTAGAAACACCTAAAACAGCGGCAAAAGTACTTTGTGTCATATTAAGACTATGGCGAAGTTCTTTCACCTCATCAGCCGAAACCTCAGGCGGTGGAGTAATTGTAACACTAACAGAACGTGCTGTATCTTTACCCTGCGTATACTCTAATGCCTCTGTTAATCCTTGCATAATGCTTTCATATACATTCATATTATCACCCCTTCAATGATTTCTCAATTTGTGCTATTACAATAGCAAGATTATTTTTTTCTTTTTGGCTCAAATTTTCTTTTTCATTCTTAGGATAGGCTGTAATAAGATAAATGTTCTCATACACAGCAAAATCTACATAACAAACCCGACCACTACCACTCTTTCCTCTATTTTCAAACGCAATCCTAAGTTTTCTAAGTCCACCAGTACCCTGAATAGCATCACCTTTTTTAGGATTAAGCATCAGTTCTTCTTGCAATGATTTTAAATCATCATCAGTTAATCCCATAGACTTCCAATTTTTATCAAATTCTTGTGTAATTACAAATTCTCTTGTCAATGCTTCCACCTCTTTATTATATTATACCCTATTTAATAGGGAATGTCAAGCAAATTTTCTTCACTTTCAAAAAATAATCCTATATATTGCATTAGATTTTAGTTGCAGGAACATATCATAAATCACACATGTAATGTTCAGGGATGTTATTCGGATAATTATGTGGTAATTTAAAAATTATTAAATCATTTGTTTTTTATATGTTTATGACGCTTTATGACGCTAAAATGACGCTAAAATAATTTGCAGCGTCATATCGTTTTGGGCTATATACCGGCATTTTTTCGACGCTTTATGACGCTAAAATAATTTGCAGCGTCATATCGTTTTGGGCTATATATCGGCATTTTTAAAATATTTATGACGCTACTTTCTGATTTTTAACAAAAAAAAAAAAAAAAAATAGTTTTGAAGTACCATATAATTATATGTATTGCCGTAAAATAATAACAATAGAAAGTTAGCGTCATACTTGCGTCATGAAATTAAAAAAACGGCTATATATTGAGATTTTTTGAATGACGCTAGAAAATGCATGTAGCGTCATACTTGCGTCATATCAAAACCAACTACAAAAATATGTAAAAAATCAGCGAAATGCACAAAAGCATTTAGGCAAGATTGTTGTCCTTGTCTGTTGGTTACAGTTTGTCATATGCCGGAAATGACTATTGACAGCGATTTGCAAGAGTGCTATAATAAAGAAAATAGGGTTTAAGAGACATGGAACAAATTGTATAAAAAAGCAAAAGAGGACTTTATTTACCTTGTTATCAATCAGACAGCATGATGATACATAGGGTATCCCCCACAAATGACAAAAATCGACATTTGAAAGGAAAGATTTGTTATGAATGAGACAAGCAAGAACCTGCAAGGACAAAACATTGCTTATATCAGAGTGTCAACAGTAGAGCAAAATGACGCACGGCAAAGAGCAGCACTGTCAAAATACAGCATTGATAAGTATTTTAGTGAGCAAATATCTGCAAAAGATGCCAATAGACCGCAGCTGCAAGCTATGCTTGACTACGTCAGAGAGGGCGACACAGTGTATGTACATGATTTTAGCAGATTGGCAAGGAGTACCGCAGACTTATTGGCAATCGTCAAGCAACTGCAAAACAAGGGCGTTGCTCTGGTAAGCGACAAGGAGCGACTTGACACAACAACAGCAACGGGCAAACTATTACTCACTATGATTGCAGCCATTAATGAATTTGAACGAGCAAACCTGCTAGAACGTCAGAAAGAGGGGATAGCTCTTGCAAAAGCTAGAGGTGTCTACAAAGGACGCCGTAAAATACAGCTATCTGATTACCCTACATTTGACGCACTGTATGCCACCTATATGCAACGGACAATCAACAAGGCAGAGTTTGCACGTCGTCTTAATTTATCTCGTAAGACGCTCGACAGATTGATTGCAGAGTACCGGACAAAGACACAGTCAAAATCATTAGCCAGCAGCAGCAAGTAATGTTTGTACGTCAGTCCAGCCCAGAGGGAGTACAGAGGGGGAGCGGCGTGTGAACGTCCCCCTCTGTCACCGGTGTTTTAGCAGTCGGGAATGTGCCATAAGCACTTCCAGACTGCTAAAACACATACGGTGTTATGGTTTTTAGCATGTGTAAAGTTTACACAAGCGGATTTGGGCAGATTTGTAGTAATTTACACAAGAGGACAGCAGAAACGGCTAAATTATGTACTGTTGTGTAAAAAATCGGTTATTGAAAAAAGTGGTGTGTATTATAAGGAGACACAGCACATGACAAGGGGGACAAATTATGAAAAAGAGAGTAACATATCATAATGGGCGTGTCGGAAGTGGCGGGAAAGCAATTAATCCTAAACATCATGACCGTCATTTTGATGTATCTAAAGCAGACCATATAGACAGTGCATTGGCAAAGGATAACAAGGTTGTGCGTTATGTTGATGATGTAGACGGAGCTGATTTAAACGAATATGAGCTTAATGTTTATAAGCAGTATTTTACGGAAATGCATGAAGCACAGAAAGCAAGATATAGAGCACAGCGGCAGTATGCATCTTATGATAAGATAGCTGATATTGATGATTACAGAAAGACAAAGAATAAGTGCCCAGAAGAATCCATAATACAAGTTGGTTCTGGAGCTGATAGTGTTGATGCCGACTTATTGTGGCAGATGTATCAGGAGTATGCAGATTGGCACAGAGCGACATATCCACAGATAATGTTATTAGATGCAACGTTGCATGTTGACGAGCCTGATGCAGCTCCTCACATACACATGCGTAAGATATACACTTACACAGATGATAATGATATGTTATGTATTGGTCAGGAAAAGTGTCTTGAACAAATGGGGGTAGTTGTGAATAAGCCTGATAAACCGATTGGGAAATACAATAATCGCAAAGTGACCTATACGGAGCAATGTCGGCATAAGATGCAGGAGCTATCTAAACAGTACAGCATTGACCTTGACATAGTACCCCGTAAAGCGTCAGAATCAGGCTTAGAGTTACGGCAGTATAAAATGCAGAAAGCGGAGGAAAAGGCAAGGAAAGCAGAAGAATGGGCAAAGAGAGCCGACGAGAGGACTAAAGCAGCAGAAGAACGAGAAGTAGATACAAGAATAAATATCATTGTCATGCAAAATGAGCTGATGCAGGATATATTAGACCAACGAGCAGAGTTAGCAGATAGAGAACAAAAATTAGACAAGAGAGAACAAGCATTAGATAAAAGGGAATTGTCATTGAATCAAAGAGAAAGAATTATTGACGGTAGAGAGCAATTGCAATCACAATTACCAATAGTAGCAGATAATAGTAACAGTTATCAATATCAATAACAATAAGAATGTGTACATTTGTGTACAATGTGTACAAGTGTATACGTTCTTTTTTTATGCGTAAAAAAATTTGAAAAAACATGTTACACTTTCCGCTTTTTTGCAGATTGGTGATTATAGAAAGCAATGCGCATTGACTTTTAGCAAAGGAGGGAAGGAAGGCATGACATCAGAGCAGGAACTGCGGTCACTCATTACCAAATCGCCGGCAGAAGGTCAGAGACAGTTATTCAACGAGTATCACAGCTATGTCTATGCAATTATCTGGCAGCGTCTCGGAGATTTTGCAAATCATGAAGATACCGAAGAAATCCTCTGTGATGTCTTTACAGAAGTTTTTAGGAATCTGGATTCCATCTATGCCGGCAGCATGAAAGCCTATATCGGTACCATCGCAAGACGCAATGCAATAGATGCCTTCCGGAGACTTTCAAAGCAAAGTTTCCGCTTTTCCTTTGATGAGGAGTCCACAGAAGAAATTTCTTCTGATACAGACATTGTACAGGATTATGAAAAAACAGAACAGGCAAGAATCCTTCTGGAAGCCGTTCAGCAGCTCGGAGAACCGGATTCCTCTATTCTTATTCAGAAATATTATTATAACCGGAATTCTTCCGAAATTGCGAAAAGTCTGCATATGAATTCTTTTACTGTACGGATGCGCATGAGCCGCGCCCTCAAACGACTTAAGAAAATACTGAAAGAAAATAAAAATTTTAATTTTCCGGAGGGGGTATTATGAAACACAAAAAATCTAAATTTTCCGTCCTGAAATATGCAGATGATGAAACGCTGGAAAAACTCTCAAAACTATCTTCTGTGATGAATCAGGGCGAACAAAACCGCGTTTTTGTGCGGATTCAGGCAAGGTGCCGGGCACCGCATCAGTCATCGGATGAATATGACGAGGAAGAAACCCGTCACGCTGAACCTATCTAAAGAACGGGTATCATCATGAATATCGGTGCAGTTGCGGCATGTCTTCTGGTATGTGCCGGAACATTCGGCGGCGGCATTTATTTGTCACGGCATCCTGTTCAGAAACTGAATGAAGAACCGACTTCCAAAGCAGAAACTTCTGTTATGGAATCTGCTGTCCCAACTGCGACCACACAGGTATCTGCTGAAACCACTGTTCTGGAAATTCAGAACACTGTGCAGACAACTGCCGAAACCACAGCGACAGAATCACGGACTGCACCTCAAACAACTGCTGAAACCACAACGACAGAATCACAGACCACGCCTCAGACAACTACTGAAACCACAACAACAGAAGCACAATCTTCCGTACAAATTCCGACAGAAACAGAAGCAGCAGAACTGCCGTTCAGAGCAGAAATGACAACAGAGGGCATCACGTCTGAATTTATACAGGAGACAACTGTGGTTTCTGAAACGCTGACAGAAACAGTTCTGACGGAATCCACCGAAACGGAAACCACCCAAATTTCCGAAACTACAACGGTTCCTGAAATAAAACACGAACCAGACATGACCGATTCTGTGAACATGAACCCTCTTCAATCATTGAGCTATTACGCTTCTTATCTGAATCTGGATGCTTTCGACTTTAAAGATGGTCAGTTTATTTCCGACGATTTCGGAACTTCTGCTTGCAAATACTATCTGATTGCTTCTGAAGAAGAATTTCAGGAAATGTCTGCCATTGTTCCGGAAGAATGCTCCGGATGGGACATAGACAATATGTTTACCAGCCAAAACGACGGCAAATGGAATGCAGAATTCTTTAAAACACACTTTGTGTTTGTCTTCACCTTTGAAGCCCCGGCAAACTATAGCATGCCCCGTTTTCTGACAAATATGGACGTTGATTCTAAAAAAAAATGGAAGAGTGTCTGGCATCCTCATAATAGCTCCATGGGAAGAAGGCTCCGAAGAAAATTGCCTGCAAATCAGCTTCTCGGCGATATGGCGATATGATGACTCGTCAAAAGATGTCGTGAATTCCTTGAATTCACTTGAAATTTATATGGAAACAGATAAACACTGACATCTGTTGCACCGTTAATCAAATTATCATCAATCCGGCTCGATGAGTTGGCGGATTTACTGCCGGATTGATGATGGTTTAAAATAAATTGAAACCAAAATTAAAAAAGGAGATTTTATTATGAAAATGAAAAAAATGACTGCCGTAATCGCAAGCCTGTGCATGATGGGTGCTGTTGTTCCCTTCACCGAAACCGCACTCCCCGAACAGAACGTTCTGACTGCCAGTGCAGAAGAACAAACCTATCAGTTCTCTGATAACGTGACTATCAATTATACTGTTGAAGCCGATGATACTGTCACTATCACCAGTGTTCTCATGAGTATGTGGGTAAACCTTGCTGAAAATGAAACACATCTGGAACTGCCGAAAAATATTTCCGGACACCGCGTGACAAAAATCGGTGATTCTGCTTTTGTGCCAAGTCAGCATACAGTGATTTCTGTTACTCTCCCCAGCGGTGTGACCAATATCGGCAAAGCA
>Ga0326511_10004175_pt1 | contig 11563 bp, 13 predicted proteins | sample 0_2496_0518_D_FD_203701 | JGI IMG/M metagenome (GOLD analysis project Ga0326511, IMG submission 203701) | Bovine rumen microbial communities from UC Davis, California, United States - 0_2496_0518 | ecosystem: Host-associated > Mammals > Digestive system > Stomach > Rumen | place: USA...
GCCGCGTTGAAAAGCGTTTCAATGATCTTGAAGCCCATTTCCGTAACGTCCGGCAAAGCTTCGTTAACTTTGTCCATCAGTTCGTGAAAAATGTCTCCCACGACTTTTACGACGCCCGCAATACCTTCTTTTTGCGCCGCGTCCATGAGCTTGTTAACCCATTCCATCACCTGCGGCAAGGCTTCACCGGCAAGCGTGTTAAATAGGTCTTGCGTCAAGATACCGGCAAGCTGTTGCAAGTTGTCCTTTAATGTGCTGATTTGCCCGTTAAAAGTCTTTGACTGTGCTTCCAACGCTCCGGCATACATGCCGCCTGCTTCGGATGCGTGTGACAACGCTTCCGCTAGCTGTTCGTATGTGACTTCCATTTCGGCGGCCTGTGCCGCTGTGACGCCCATTGAATCGGCAAGCAGACCGTAAATGTTTATGCCCGCGTTTGCAAACTGCCTAATGTCCATTGCGGTTGCCTTGCCAACGTTACGAATCTGTTGCAAGTTGGCCGCCATGCGTGACAGTTCAGCGGAGCCGCCACCGGTTGCCGCGATTGCATTGGCAAGGTCAAGGACGTTTTTCCTTGCGTCTCCCGCGGCAACTCCGGCAGAAATAAGCGCTTGGTTTGCTTGCGTCAGGCTGTCAACGTCAAAAGGCGTGCTTGCGGCGTCTTTCCGTATCTGGTCCATAACTTCGGCCGCTTCTTCTGCCGTTCCGAGCAACGTTGTGAAAGCGGTCTGGTATTTCTCCATGCGTGCGTTAAAATCTACGCCCGCCTGCACAATCTTTTCGATTCCTTGGACGGCTTCAGCCGCCATTTTTACAAACGCTTCGCCGATCATTCGGGCCGCGCCAATCATTGCCTGCTGGGCAATTTTCGCGCCCTTTGTTGCGCCATTACCTAAAGCGCCGCCTGCCCGTTGGCCTGCCGCGCTTGCGTCACGTTCAACGCCGTCGTCGTCTATTACAACGCGGTATATAATTCTTCCGTCTTCTTCGCCCAAGGGATCACCCCCGTAAAATGCTTGATGTTTCTTTTAGTTTGGCTGCGAAACGCGCCCGGCGCTCTTCGTCGCTCATTTTAATAGCATAACGCGCCTTCGCCTTCATCAGTTCGGCGACATATTCCTTGTTACTTTCTGTAAGCTTTGGCACGGGCTTTTGTCGTATCTCTATAACGCGCATCAGGGCGCAGTCTGTCGGCAAGTCTCCGAGCAATTCCAAGAATTGGAAAAAGTGCATGTGTGATTGCGTCAGGTCAATGCCGATCCGCAAGAATGCGCTCCGTATCAGTTTGGCGTCTTGGTGAAAATCAAGGTGCCTGTCCCCGCTGTCGCCTTTTGGGAGCGTGTCAAAAATAGCCGTTAGCGCTTTCACCTTTTGCGTTATGCTTTCGGGCGGTTCTGGCAAAAGAAGCTTACACTGCAAGTCTAGCTTGTCCGCTTGTGTCAGGTCTTCCATGTTTTGAACGTCCAGAGCTTTCAAAACGCGGTCAAATGCGAGGTTGACGCGAATCTCTTCGCCGTCAACTACGACTGTTTCCGGGTACGGGTCATACACATTCACAGCCGCAACATTGCCTGTTCAAGCTGTTCCTTTCTGGCCGCGGAAGCTTCCCGAATCTTTGGCATGATTTCATTCGATACGAACGGCAATATGTCTAAAAGCGCTTCCGTGTAACAATCCTCGTAGAATTCAAGGATTTTCTTTGCGCCATCGTCGCCGAATATAGCCGACAGGATTTCAATAACTGCATTCCCATATGTTTCCATTAGCTTGACGTCGCTTTGGTTTTCCATAAGCTCGTTTTGAGCCATGCCAAGGTTTTCGTATGCCTTGCTGATTCTGGCCGTCATCTTGTCAACGTTAATGTCAACCGGGATTGTGCAAGCCACGTCCCCGTTTGCGTGGCACAACTGCAAGTCTTCTTTAATCCTGTTCTTTCGTGTGATCTGGTACACCTTTTGTCCTCCTTCAAATTTCAAATACAGAAAAAGCCGAGGACAAAATTTATTGCCCCCGGCTTTGCTTTGTGGGTTGACTAAGCGTGTGCAACGACGGTGGCGTTGCCATTCCCTACAACGATATAGGTGGAAACGTTCACCATTGCAACGGTGACTTTCTTGCCGCTGGGAATTTCATAGGTTGCGCCGTTAATGAAGTCATTCCACCCAGTCAAAACGCTTCCGTTTGTCGCGGCCGGTGCGGTGTCGCCCCAAGAATATACGAATTTGCAACCGGCGTCCGGGAAGGTAGGCACAACCGTAATGACGGTCTGTCCGGCGCTTGCTCCGGCAACGCTGGTAACCGTCAGTGCGGTAGACGCGGCAACCGTCTCGACAACCGGGCGGCCGTTAAACGCAAACGTAACGGAAACAGCCGCGCCGGACGACGCGGAGCCACCAAAGGAAGAAATTTCTTGCATGGTGACGTTGTTCGTGTAGCGCGTGACAGTCCCGTCGGCGTTCGGTGTGGAAAGACGCAACTGCGTCCGTCTGCCTTGCATCAGGTTGTATTTCTGGCCGAAAATGAAATCCTGTGCGGCGTCTCCTACTTTCCTGTAACCGGTAATTGTGTAGGCAGGCCGGATCGCAATAACGTCCCCGGAGCCATAACCCTTTGCGCAAAGACTATAATATTCCTGAATCTGCTCGTTTAGGGCTTCCGTCGGAGTGTCGAAGCCGTCGCAAATGGGCGCCCACGTCGGCTCGGTTTCAAACGGCGTGATATTGATTTCAAAATCAACGCCATAGTTTGCAAGCATCCAACTCATAAGCTAAATTCCTTTCACGTTAAATTTGACGCGTAAAGAAGAACCATAAACCCATTGGTTTTTGTTATTCTGCTCCCGCCCAATCAAGCGCGGGGACGCCGTGGTTTCTATGGCATAGATTTGCCACTTGCCCGTTGCCGGGAAATCCTTGCGGCGCGTCAAAGCCGCATGAATGGCGTTTAATTGATTTATTACAATTTGCTGGTCTGCGTTCTTGCCGTTGCAAACAACCGCCATTTCTTCGTTGCTTCCAATGTCCAGAAAGATCGGATAAGACGACGCGTTGCCGGTCATTGCAATGCCGTTGTCCGGTGGCAGGGAGCCAAGCACGACTTTTGCACCGGCGGCGGCCTGCGCCATGTCTATTACCGCCTGAATTACTTCGTTATACATTAGCCGTCTGCTCCTTTCACAAATTCGCGCTGTGCCACAATGTTCCAGTCTTTGCCGTATTGCTTTTTTGCGGCCTCAATCCACTGTGTTGTGGCCTGTGCGTTTATATCCCGGTTGTGGTTCACAATCACATGGGAGCCGTCTGGCCAGCAGCCATACCACTGATAAGCTGCATAGACGGTGTTATAAGTAACGGCGTAATCGTCGCCGATCTTCTCAACGCGCGCCGAATCTTCAAGCGTGCCCTCCGCGTGCGGTGTGTATGGTCTGGAATCACCGAGAATTTGCTCCGCCAGGAACGGCCCGCAATGGTCTTTACCCTTTTTCAGCCGTGCCGCCAGGTGGGCGCGGTCGAATGTCACCTTTACCGGCATATTAAACCAGCTCCAACATATAGTGATGCAAATTGTCTTCGTCGTCCGGGTAGCTGTTCACGGTCAGAATGGTATAAGGTCCGCTTGTACGCCCGGCTTTGTTGACAACTTTGCACGTCATCACGCCGCCAGCCGACTGCGCGCTTTCCTGAAGCGCTTCAAGGTCCAGGTTCGGCGTGCTGTAAACCGGATAAACCCAGCACTTGCCCTTTAACCGCACTTCCGTATTATCCCCGGTTTTTACCGTTTCGTTGTCGGATTGCACATGCACATTGGTGATGGTATAGGTTGCGATCTCCTGCGGCACCTGATACCGGTCAAAGCTGCCCGGAACAGTTAGAATCAGCGTGTCCCGGAAGATACGGCGCGGGAATCTCTGAACTGCCATTTTAGCAATACCACCCCCACGGAATAACCGCCGGTTCTCCGACGGTTGCAACTTGCGGATTCAAAAGCCCGGTCTGTTCAAGGGCCGCAATGGCAGCCGCGCAGATCATGGTTTTGGCCCCGGTGGATTTGTTCGCGGAGCTTGCGCTTCCGTTCAGGTGCATTTCCCCGATGCTCCAACCGTTGCCGCCGGTGTCCCCGTTTACAGAAACGTCCGTGCCCATCAAGGCGTAATACTCAACCTGTGCGCAAACCGCTTCCCTTAACGCTTCCTGTTGAAAAGAGGGAAGGGCGGCAAACTTTGCCGCCCTCCCGTGGGTGATTTGATTAATCACCCTTTCAGCTTTCGCCGCCATACGGGGGAAATCTTTTTCGTCAACCGCTTCCCCCATATAGGTTGCTATGTAATACTCATAACATGCGATTGACATGGAGGTTTACCCCCTTATCAGGTCTTGACGACTTCGACAGCGCTACCTGCCGCAACAACAACGTTCTTCTGAACGTTGACAAGCGCGACGGTAACATACTTGCCCGCGGTCTGGCTTCCGATAGTCGCCGGGTTGTCACCCATAGCAACCCACGTTGCACCGGCCGGGAGTCCGGCGCCATAGGTGCAAGTAACAGCCGCGTTGTTGCCCGCGCTGTAATACAGCTTCAGGCCGTTGGCCGGAGCGCCGGTCATGCCGATAAGGTCACCGGCCGCGGTCACAACGGTGTCACCGCTTGCAACAGTACCGGCAACGGAGGTAACGGTCAGGGCGCCGAGGGACGGAGCCGCAACGGCCGCAAAGATACCGGCGCCGCGCTGTTTCAGGGCGAACACATCATAGTAATACCGCTCATAATACAGCCATTTGCCTTTGCTCTGCGCCGTAGGTGCGGAAATCATAGACGTGTCGTACACGATGGGCGCCGCGATGGAAGCCGGGTCGTACAGGATCATGCCGATCTGGGAAGCGCCTGCGCTGGCAACCCAACCGTCCGTAAAGTCGTATGCGGTTTTCATCAGGTCGCTAGGTACTTCCATGATGCGAACGCCGTCAAGGCGGGCAATGTTGCGGTCAACGCCGCGGAAGCCTTCGCCGGTTTCCACGAAACGGGTAAGGCCGGTTGCTTCCTTCAGGAGCTTATACACGGCCGGAGTCATGCGGCACTGTACGCGGTCGCGGTTGACGCGCTGGTCAGTCATATACTCAAGCCACGCGTCCCACTGTGCAAGAATGTTGGCGGCTGTAAGCGTGGTGGAGTCAATGCCGCCAAACTCACCGGCAAACCCGGCAAGCTTGCTTGCCATATAGGCGTCCTGTTCGGGGACTTTCTGCTGTTCGTTGAATGTGCGGGTTACGTTGGCAATGGTCGCCACTTCGTTGGTTTCGTCCATGTCCATCGGGTCAACAAGGGTGTCCCATTCGCGGTCCATAGACAGGTCGCACGCCTGCCAATCAACGTCAAAGTTCCGGTTGAAAACGCCGGTGATCTGGTCGCGGTTGACGGCACGGGCGCCGCCGGTGGTCATGCTGGGAATATACACGGTTTTGCCGCGGAGCGGACGGAACCGGACGCTTTCGCCCTGATTCCAAAGGTCGGCAAAATAGGAAAGATACGGGTAGGCATTTGCAAGTTCCTGACCGTACTGCTTGGCGTAGTTCATTACTGCCATGATTTTATACCTCTTTCTTTATTGTTTTTTGGGGACAAATCCCCATGTGTCCATGAAGCTCGGGCCGGTCTTGCCGGTCGGTGCGCTTCCTTTCGTTTCGCCGCCAAATTGCGGCGTCTTCTGTGCTTCTTCTTTCGGTGCGGTGAAGTATTCCTCAAACTTGCCCTGAATCGCCTGAAGCTGTTCGGGAACCGGCTTGGAGCCGTCGGAGCGGTCAACCATGCCGTAAACCGTTTCAAAGAATTTCGGCTTGACGGTTGCAAAGTCTTCTGACGTCCGGGCGGCCTGCATGGTCTTGTAGTCGTCAAACTGCGCCTGTAGTGCCTTGTAGTCGTCCGATTCTTTGACGTTCGGCTTTTCAACGCCCTTCAGGGCGTCGGCCTTGGCCTGCTCAATAGCGGCGTTAAGCGCCGCCTGTGCCGCGGTCTTGGACGTGTAACCATCGTCAAGCGCTTGGCCGTAAAGCCCGAAAATCCTTTCTTGCTTTTCGTCCGGCGTCAGGTTTTCGTCTGCGAGGATTGCCCCCACTGCTTTCCGAGTGAAAATGTTTGCCATACTTCTCCTTTTTTCGGTCATTTAGAGTGATAGACCGTGTGAGAGTTTCGCGCCGTCTCAAGGCGAATTTGTATGAAAAAAGCAACCTGTCGGAAATCTCCTTACAAGTTGCTCAAATCAATGATTGTTCATATTCCCGCGCCCAGCGCAAGAATGTTGTGTGTGATATGCCTACATCAAAAGCGGCCACTCTTGATCCGATATGTCCGCATTTCCAGTCTTGATACGCGGTGTAAAAGATTTCCGGCTTTTCCTGCGCAACACGCCCAAAATGGACGCCCCGCGCCTTTGCCGCTGCAATGCCCTCGGCCTGCCGCTGTTTGATGAACTCGCGTTCTGTCTGTGCAACATAGCTTAAAAGCTGAAGCACAATGTCAGAGATCAAACGCCCGGTCAAATCCCGGTCTTTGCTGGTGTCAAGTATTGGCATGTCCAAGACGACGATGCCGACGCCCTTTTTTGTCAGATACCGCCATTGCTCCAATATGCCATCATAATTTCGTCCCAGGCGGTCGATGCTCTTGATGATCAGCGTATCGCCGGCTTGCAGTTTATTCAGCATAATTTGGTACTGTTCGCGCTCAAAATCTTTGCCGCTTTGCTTGTCAAGGAAAATATTTGCGTTTCCCACACCGCAAGCGGTCAGCGCGTCAATCTGCCGCTGTTCGTTTTGATCTCTGCTGCTTACCCTGGCATATCCGTATGTAGCCATTTCAAATCATTGTGTTATTCCTGCGCGGTCTTTTTGGGCCTGCCGCGTTTCGGCTTTTCTGGAATCACTTCCGGTTCGGGTGCCGGTGCTTCGTTTGTCTCTTCTGGAATCTCTTCCGGGACCGGCTCCGGGTGAATGTCCGCGAAGCTTGCGAACACCTTCCCGCACCGGCGGCAACGAATACCGGCCGCCGTGCCAATCAGAAAAGCGTTTTCATGTGTGCAATTCAATTTGTCTCATCCTTTCTTATCTTGTCCGCTTCTCTCTGAAGCATTTCAAAATCGTCAATGAAGATGTCTTCATCTTCCATTATCGCGGCCTCCTAAACGATTCAAAAGCAGAAATCAGGACGGGATCGGCAACTGTTTCACCCTTCCGCCATGACGCAAAGCTTTCGGCAATATATTCCGAAGTCTCCGTTGTGGCATAGCCTGAAATCTTATCGGCATAATCTGACATTCTGCTTTTTATCGCGTCAAAGTCTTTATGTTGCTTCAGTGCTTTTTCAAGCGAATGCCCAAGCTCATGCCAAATTGTTTCTTCTATGTTTGTTGGTACGGTAGTCCTTCCGCTTATTTTCGCATTTTCAACAACTTGCCTGAAAAGCCTACTACCACGGGACAAATCGTATTTTTCCGGGTGCGTTAATAGGTCAATTGCTAGCTCACGCTCCTTTGCAAAAGACTTTTCCGCAACCGCTTCCGTCTTTAGTGACTTCCGATTTAAGAAAAAGCTGTTTTGTATCGGGGAATAGGCCGCCGTCGCATTCTGAATCATTTTACCTTCTCGCGTGTTTGCTTTCGGCGCTACAATGCCGCCAAATTTGTTGACGTCAAACTCGTTGTAAAAGTCAAATAGCGTTTTGTTTACTCTGTTTGCAACGCCAACGTCAATGCCGTCATAGTTTACACCCGTAGCGGCAAAACCGCTCTTTTTATCTATAAAGTGCTGATTTGCAAAATCTTCTGCTTCTTCTTTTGTTTTTGCCGGTTCAAATCTTGGCAGTTCAATTTGTTGTATGGGCTGCACTTCTGGGGCCGTTGCCCTGGCGGCGGCCGCCTGCCTTTCTTCCGGCGTCGGCCTCTGATCCCTGGGCGGTGTGGCCGCTTTCCTTGCACCGTAAAGGCTTTCACGGTCAGGGCGCCGTGTGCGGCCCGTCTCCTTGATGAACTGCCGCATTTCTTCCTGTGCGGCTTTAACACGTTCCTTAGCTTCTGGCGATCTGTCACCCATTTCAAGCGCACGTTTGGCGGCACGGATTTTCCGCTCCAGCGCCCGCTGTTGCTGGCTTTCTGCGTACTGTCTGTCATTTTCTTCTTTCGGCTGTACAAAGTCTTGTGCGTGCGGGATCGTGACGCCGGGTATAATCGGAATAGGTGAGTGTCCGCAGTTGATCCCGAACAGGCCCGCCGGTTCTCCGTAGCTGGTAGAGCTGAGGGGTTCATATTTCATTGTCCGCCCGTTGCCAAGCTCAATTTCTCCGGCGCTGTTGTCCCATGAATAGAGCTTCCCTTGATACGGGTAACAGAGCGGACGCGCGCCCGCGTGTGCGGAAACCTGAAAGACCTGGGTATTGTAGTCTTCCATGCGATTCTTTACGCTCTGAATGGCGACGTTGTGGACCGTCGTGCGGATGTCCATATTGACATACGCCTCCGGGGACCAACTGCGCCCGGCCTTGTCATAAAAGCCGGTTAAACCCTCTTCAGAGATGCGCTGAATTGCCCGGCGGAGCGCCTGCGTCCGCGTCTCGGTGCCGGACGCGACACTTGCGGCCGCTTCGTTAAGAACGGCCTGCGTGGCCTCCGCCTGGCGTTCGATCTCCGCTGTCAACTGTACCATGCGGGAATACTGTTGCAGTGAGCTTTGCAGCATGGTAGTGTTGACAAGGTTCATTTGGTCGGCTGCCTGTTGGCTCAATTCCTGGAGCACTTGAACGGTGCTGTCACGCTCCGGTGGCGTCAGATAGCCGTCACGCGCTGCCTGTTCCATCTGCTTTTCGATGCTTTCCAGCGCTTCGCGCCTGGTCTGTTCCATCGTGTCGCGGATTTCCTGCGGCATGGACTTAATCCAGCGGTTTATAATCGCGGCATTCTCTTTGGTGAGCTGTCCCAACTCGGAAAGCTTCTGAATTTCCCACGCGGCTGTATGTGTCCATGTTGGTTTTGTGATGTGCCGCCCGATGTTGACAAGCAGCTCATTCGTCATAGCAATGTAAATGCTTTCTATCGGGTCGGCAAGGTCCTGGATTCTCTGCGGTGTCAGCATGGGCCTTCACCGTCCTTTTATTCTGCCGTGTTGAAATTCAGCCGGTCAATTGTAAAAGCGTTAACGTTCTGTTCCTGGGCGATTCTCTGAAGCTCCGCGTCTGCGGCCTCTTCCGTCAGGCACTGCCCGTATTTCGGGTCAGTCAGGAAGGTCTTTTTGCTTATGAGTCCGGCGCCGACAAGGGTAATGCCCTCATTGATGTTTGTCTGCCTGTCCTGAGTGATGCCGTCATCCATGGCAACTGCCACTTCAAAGCCGCGCTCCCGGAGTGTTGAAACCGGTATGCCGTCCACTTCCAGCCCATACAGCGCGCCGAGGTCAATGATATTGTGAACAAGGTGCTCAACCGCGGGCTTGATCATATTCTGGAAATTCTTGACGGTTTTGTATGTCTTGCTGTTCTCGGAAATAACTTCCGTTGCGGTCTTCAAGCCGCCTTTGGCGTCAAAAGAGAACGTACCGGCAGAAAGACCGACTTGCAGGCAGAAGATGTTAAGAAACGCGTTCATTGCCGCAACGTGTTCCTCCACGCGCAGCTCAACAGAATTGTCCTGAATCTTCAGGTTGTCCGGGTCGTCGGTTGACAGGGCTTCATATGTCTCATCAGTGGCGTCGAAATACCGCCGCATTTCTCCGCTTACCGGGTCCACAACCGTTTTGATCATGCGGGCCGGGACGATAATGCGCTTTTTCCCTAACCGGAATTCACGAACGAACGAATCAAACGTGATGTCGAGCGCGTGCAGGGTTTCCATTGCGTTTGCATAGACGGAAATACCAAGCGGGGAATTGTCGTCAACGTTGTTCGCCTCCGGCGTCCGGAAGTAAGAGAACAGGCTTGTTTCAATGCCCTGGATCGGCGTCTCCGCGTCCATCGTCGGGAAGATGGTTTCAAGCGGAATCCGCACGCCAAGAATGTCTTGCGGTTCATTACCGCCCATCTTGTACATATCGGAGCGGTAAAGCTCGTTTGTGATGTAGTATGTTTCGCCGTCCCATCTGTGGAATTCAAGCCGGGTATAGTAATAGCCGCCTTTGGCCTGCCTGCTGATAAAAACGGCCTCTGTTACGTCGGCGTTGTCCCATGCAATCGGGACAAATTGATCCGCCTGGCAGAATCCGATTTTAAGCTTGATGCTTTCCGGGATTGCCTGCCCGCCGTCGGTGCGTTTAAAGTCGGCCCAAACTTTCAGGGCTTCGCCTCCGAGCGCTGCCGCCTGTTCGACGCATTCCAGCATTTTGCGCTGAAAGTTGTTTTTCTTCAAAACGCCGTCAACAAATGCCTGAAGCGGGTCAACCGGGGCGGCCTCTGTCGGCGTGAATCCGTTCGTTGTGACGGTGATTTCTGTCTGATCCGTCCACACCATCCCGGCAAGCTCCGCACAAACGGCCTTGCTGAGATTAAGATAAAACATTTTGCGCTTCGCTTTCGGGTTGTCAATGGTCGGCGCTGGTATCAGGTGCCAATCGTTATAAAATCCCTTGTAAACATACTTGCAAGGGAATATGCAGAAATTATAAAACTCTCTGAATGCCGGGACGCCGGAAAGCTCAAAAACATCCTTGAACTCTTTTGCAATCCCCGTGTCTGCCGCTGTCGTCTGCATCCAGTTTTTCACCGCCTTTTTTAAACGTTCAAACATGGGTCACCCCCATAAACCATAAGTCTTTGCAAAATAATTGTGGCCATAGCGTGTTTCATCCATTGCGTGGTTATAGGCGTCAACCGGCGTTCCGTCCTTATCGGTGCAATACAGTCCGGCCTCCTTCACAAACGGCTCCGTTCCATACAGCGCGTCTTCGACAAGGAAGAACCGGTTGTTATTGATGCTGCTTTGAAGCATCTCAACGCCGCATTTCAGTCCCTTTGTGCTTCCTTTGATGTCATGGCCGTTATTGTCCGCGCCCTGGGTCTGAATGCCAAGCTTTTCGATTTCCAGCCGTAGCGCCTTGCACGCCGGGTCGATATACACGGCGCTTTCCCGCACGCGGTACTTGTGCCGCATGTACGGAAGAAATTCTCCCACGATCTTGCGCGCCTGGTCGCTCATTGCCATTTGTGCACCGTCATAATACCAATTTCCCACGCGGTACAGGTTGTATTTCGGTGCTGTGGAACGCATAAACTGCGTTATTGGGTCGCCGATATAACCGACGATATAGAACCCAATGCTTGTCGCGTCCGTCGTTCCACCGTCACCGGCAACGAACGCATCAACGATCTGCAAGCCATCCGGAAGCATCGGAAGAATGTGCTTGTCCGGGTTAAACATCCAGTATATGACGCCCTCCGGGATTGCTCTTTCACCGAGCCAGTCGCGCTTATATAAGAACGGGCTTTTCTTGCACGCGGCTTCGATTTCGGCAAGGCGCTTCTCCGAAAGCACGGGATTGTCTTTGCAAGTCCAGTGCATGAAACGGCAGTCCTGAACTTCAAGCACGTTCTT
>Ga0326511_10004176_pt1 | contig 11561 bp, 8 predicted proteins | sample 0_2496_0518_D_FD_203701 | JGI IMG/M metagenome (GOLD analysis project Ga0326511, IMG submission 203701) | Bovine rumen microbial communities from UC Davis, California, United States - 0_2496_0518 | ecosystem: Host-associated > Mammals > Digestive system > Stomach > Rumen | place: USA: California...
GTTCCGTATTGATGCGCACCCTGCCGTGAGCCAGCTTGTGCACCACCTCGTCCTTGCTTGGAGCACTCTTCATCCATGCATTGAAATTACCCTCCTTAGGGCTGGTCAGTCCGATAGAGCCCTGAACACGATTACCTCCTGCTACCATCTGCTGGTAGACCTTGTCTGATATCTGAATCTTTATATACATCGTTGTATTAATTTTTTTTAAAGAAATGATTTAATATCAAGACTACCCGAGGCTCGCGCGCCGCCTTCATCGGTCTTGCTGAGTGCAAAGGTACGAACAAAAAATAAGGCCTACTAATAATTAGTAAGCCTCAGTAAATTAATGTCAATGATTAGTAAAAGTACTATAACTCAATACTAACCATTAGTAGAAATGTCAGCATAATACAGCATCTTGATGATATTCCAAAAATTTTCACATAATTCGTAAAAAGGGAAAGAATGTGGTTCAATTTTATAATATGCTCTTTGGGCATCTACAGTCTTCGAAAAGTTAGACATGGTCGAAGAACTTATATGAAGTTTGTTCGGACACTCATCTGGGGTTATTTTTTTCGCATAGTTATGAAAATCATTTTGCATGATGTTACAAGACAATCGGTCACGCAGCACAAGGTAAACACCCATCCAATCTTGTTTCTTAGAGAAAAGATTCTTCTTACCTGCATCATTGGTAGTAACAAGTAATTTTTTAACAGCCCTCTTCAAGAAATCAGTCTGCTGTTCTGTTGTCAAATTATGAAACCAACGCTTTATTGTTTCCTCTGCTGACAATGAGGGCAAATTATTGCTATTCACCACCTCAGGTTCTTCAAATCTTTGTCCATAACGCTCATTCCTTTTATTGTCAAGAGTAGCCAGAAGGTCACCATCACCTGCTTGCGCTGCAGCATTTTGCATGGTAGCCATACGACGCCACCATTCTGCCTCGCCCAGTTCACGACTGTCGAGGCTCTGCAACATTGATCGCAGAGGCCAACTCATACCATCAAGTTTTACTGCCTTGACGATAAAACTATTCATCCTTAGGGTAACGCAAATTATGGTAACATTCTTTTACCTGTTCCAACAGTCGGTTTATATCCTTTGCATGATTGTCTTCACCTTCAATCTTCTCCAGTCGTATGTCAATAGTATATGAAGGTAAAAACCATACCAAACAGTTTAATGCTTCCGCTATTGTTGATGCACATCGACCTATACTCTCTGAGGATTTGGGGGCTATCTGACATCTGAAATACACACTATTATCCTCTTCACCTGGATATTCATAGGTTCTTTCCTTAACAGTTACTTTTATGAAATCAGTATCTAAAGCTTGGTTATGCTCATATGACAGAGTGATAGGATATCTACCTTTCGTATCTACAGTTTCTCCATTTGGTAGTCTATAGGTCTTCGAAGGAATTCGTTGAGTCTCCAATCCCACATTACCCAGTCCCTGATACAATTCGTATATACGAGAGGTAGATTTCTCATCCCATACACGAAGTGATGGGTCCATACCATATGCTGTGGGCACGAGATGCACAAAATAGAGCAAATCAATGGCATCGTTATTTGCTCCTGCTATACCCAAAATACGTACATCCTTTATATCAACGCCTGACCATATAGCTCCCTCTGGCTGCATACGACGACGTATCTTCCAGTCTTCTGCTTCATCCCAAGGGGTTCTATTGTATTTCAGTTCCTCTTCCAAACCAGCTTTCAGACCATAGTTGACAACTGGATAGCTGTGATATTCCATCCAAGGCGACATATTACCAAATCGTCCTTTCTGTGATGTATCCATCTCTCTTACCTCTATCAGCGTGGCAACCTGTATGCCTACATATCCACGTGCAGAAATAATCTGGTAAGGTGGATCAAGTTTCAGTAATTGCGTCTGTACCATATTGTTATTTTTTTTAGTAATTATTCTTTGTTATTGTCTATACATTTTTACTTATCAGCCATTCATTACTATCTGACGTTCCTCATCAGTCATTACGTCAAGGTTAACTCACAAGCTATCCCTCAGGGTTTTGTGCCAGCAAGGTTCTTAGGTTGGTATCTGTGAATGTATGCCAGATAGTGAGTTTGACAGGTTTGTAATCCTCGAACAATTGCTTTACAAACTTTATCTCGAATACCAGACGGAAATCGTTTTCGTCTGCTTTCTCTACAAACTCATGCTTGGTGCCGACGCGTGCCACCTCTATCTGGTACAGGTCTCTGATGCCCTTGCCTTTTGTGTAGGGCATGAAGTAATAGAGTTTGTTGAGCTTCACGGTAGAGGGGAATTTCTTGCCCGTGAAGTATGCTCTTGCACTCTGGTTGGTATAGGGTACAAGATACTTGTCGGGCACAAGGGAAATCAGCACGTTGCGTGATTCATCCAACTTTACACCTGAGCGACCTTTCTTTACGATGGGGTTGTTGATAATGCTGGTGTCTTTGGGATATTGCTTGTGCATGTCAAACATATCTATCTCAAAGAGTTGTGGAGGAAGCATGTCGTGAGCATTCCTGTTGGCTTCCTCAAATTGGCTTTCCTCATGGTTTGCCGCATCTATGTCGTTAAGCAGACGGATTAAGGAACGTCCTATGGCGAAGGCAAGATTTACGGGCACGGCATTACCTATCTGCTTGTATTGGTCGGACATGCTTCCTTCAAACTGCCAATAGTCAGGGAATGTCTGTATGCGTGCATATTCACGGATGGTCAGCGGACGAGTTTCGGTTGGGTGGCAACGCTCCGTCTGCTTTTGTGCAGGGGCGCATGTCAGGGTTAGCGACGGCTCATCCATTGACAGGCGACGAGCCATTCCCGTCTTTCCTCCCTCTAGGTAGAAACTGCCTCCCATATATTTCTTCTGCTCATCTTCAGGCAGGTCACGCCAGTCGCCGCCCTCAGGCACCATAGCCATCACTCGGGCTTTCTTGGCTGGATAGAGTTGACCTTCCGATTTAGGCACATCCTCATCAAAGAGAGTGCCACCGAAGAATGCATCACGTAGGGTCATAACCCTGCGATAAGGGTCAGGCCATTTGAATCGGAAACCCTGCTCGTATATATCGTTGCGTATGGCTATCAGTATCAGTCGCTCACGCTTCTGAGGCACCTGGTACATGATGGCTTTGAGCACACGAGGTTCTACGAGTGTGTAGCCCAGTTCAGCGATGGCGTTGCGTATGATTTCAAGTGTCTTGCCTCCGTCATGAGAGAGCAGACCCTTTACATTCTCACCCATAAACACCTTAGGGCGTATCTCCTTAACGGCACGAGCCAATTCAAAGAACAATGTGCCTCTCGTATCATTCAGTCCACCCTTCTTGCCTGCATAGGAAAATGCCTGACAAGGAAAACCACCTGACAAGAAATCAACCTTATCGCGGAGAGGAGTAAAATCCACATTATGAATGTCGCCCTCAAGCACATTCCATTCAGGATGATTGCGCCTGAGTGTCTGGCAAGCCATAGCATCCATCTCATTGAGCAGCACATGACGGAATCCAGCCAGATGCATACCCAGAGCCAAGCCTCCTGCCCCTGCAAACAATTCAACAGAAGTGAAATCACGGAGTGGTGCAACATGGAATTCCTCATCCCACTTTGTGTTGAGCATCATCTGTACAGGTTCTATGCTCGTCAGTTCCTCCATGTAGAAACCAGCCTTGCCTTTCTCGTTCTTATGGTAAGGGTACATTCCACTCGTACCCCACTTCTGCGCAGTAGCAAGCGAGGTACCAGTAAGGTCTGCCAAATTTGTAGCTGATAGGAATGTAGGCATATATTACAAATTATTAAATCCTTCGTAAGTCTTGAAAGCAAGCAGATAGAGACTCTTCATAATGTCAGGAGAGATAGCCTCCAACTCGGCAAAGACGGTGTTTTTGTTCTTACCGCGAGGCAAATCCTTGATAACATCATCCAGAATATCAGGCAAAGCATTGCACAACTTCATGAACGCGTCAGCCTCCCCGAATACTATCTCGTAAAACTTATCCATAGACACCCTACGGATATTTTCGTTATTGAACCTCTCCTTGTCAACAGTCACCACCCATGTCTTATTCTGGGAACTGGTAGCAATAGCTTCAACCAGCATACACGTAGCACGACTGTCACGAACTATCTTATTCTGCATCTTCATATAAGTCTTCTGAGACGAAGCAGAATTCATAGTATTGTGTTTGTTCTTCATTTCCACGAAGATGTGCTTTTCCTCATTCACCACGTCAAAGCCTTCCTCGGGTACCTCCCAGCCATTACCAGCATATTTGAAAAGGTTCTGATGAAAGTAGCCAATGTGGTTATTGTTCGCCTTATCCATCTGGCGCATACACTCCGAAGCAATAACATCCTTTATGCTGCGACCATAAATCTTTGCGTCAAACGTAAGCTTAATAGGGTCAACAATATTCTTGTTAAACTTCTTCAAGTCTATATCAGCACTATATAACATTACGGTTTCCTTGACGTGATTGTATATATTCTCGTCAGATATAAAACCCAAATTGTAATTCCTCATGATAATCTTAATGTTTAGTTATCGTATTTTTATCTCCATGCAAAGGTAACACTTTCTTTTGACACTGAAAAATCTGCAACGCCTTTTTTCAAGTTAATATTTCAAAAACTCCCCGGCAAGGCATTCAGGCACATGTAGACACGTAGACATGGAGACAATAGACAATAAGGTGGTTGCAACATACCGAAGACAAGAAACTGATGACACATTGTAAAGTATAAAGGGTAAATATGAACAAAGTGTAAGTAGTATAATTTAATATCATATTATTATATTATATATAATAATATGATATTACACATAGTCAGCATCCTCCTCTCTGCAGCTCGCCACGTGCTTATTGTCTATTGTCTACGTGTCTCCGTCTCCAAGACAGCAGCGAGGGGCGTCAAATGTTAAAAACCCCGTCGCAATTTTCCCCCATTCAGCCCCAAAACGCAAAAGCCATACTTTTAGGTGATAAAAGCATTACATTTAGCGCGAAAAGCATTACTTCTGGCGCGAAAAGCATTGCTTTTACACCGCCCCCTCGCAACCCCAGAAAACACTGGGCTCACGCATGTGTTAAATACCCCGTTTTGCTTGCACAGACCACCATTTTTTTGTAACTTTGCATATAGAAAAAGGACGGAATTTCAAAGGCCACGAAAGGAAGTCCCAGAGCGCTCAAAAACTAACTAACTAATTATCAATTTTCAATTATCAATTATCAATTAACTAACTAACTAATTAACAAACTAACTAAAAATTGACTCAAAAAGTCTCCCTCTAAGGGAGGTTTGGAGGGTCGGAAAGGAGATTTAAATTATGGCAGTAATTGTAGATGTTTATCAGGACAAGCGTAAGACTGGCAACAACCTGTGGTATGGACGTGCATGGCACCCAGGAGTTCTCGACACTCGCGCACTCGCAAAGCGCATTGAGCAGAACGTGTCAGTGAAGGAGTCAGACGTATATGCAGTGCTCATAGAGCTGGCTAACGTGATGACTTACGAGATTCAGAACGGCAATAAGTGTAAGCTCGACCGCTTCGGCTACTTCGGTGTTTCACTCCGCTCATCTGGAGCCCTCACTGAGAAGGACTTCTCTATCAAGGAGCACATCAAGAACGCTAAGTGTATCTTCACTCCTGAGTACACCCGTGACGGTGCTGGCGAGGGCTCTAAGCTTCAGTCTCGCGCTCTCGGAGCTAAGGGCGACTTCCAGTTCGTGATCAAGAACCCAGTTCCAAAGCCTTAAATGATTCAAGGAGTTAGAAGGAGTTAGAAGGAGTTAGCGTTCGCTCCGCTCACTAAGGAGTTAGAAGACAATAGTTGAGTGCCTCACTCGAATACTCTCTGAAAACGCTAATGTCCTCTATCTCCCTCTATCTTCCTCTAACTACTAAAATCAAAAGTTATGTCTGAACAAGCGAAAAAGAATTGGAGCGTTATCATAAACGCCATACTGACAGCTATTTGTACTATCTTGACTACGTCAAGTTGCATCGGACACCTATAGGTGACTAAGTGACAAGGTACAATTAATTTGAGACGCGTCGTTTTAGGTTGGACTGCATTGGCTAACGCTGATGCAGTCTTTCTTTTGTCCACAATGTCCACATTCCTCGCTTAATGAAAATTATATCACAAAAAATTGAAAAACACGGGGATTTTTTTGTGGTTTCAGAAAAAGGTGTTACTTTTGCAAAATGAAACTATTAACTAAAACATAAATGACTATGAAGAAATTATCAATTCTTGCGCTCCGTAGGTGCTCAGGCGAGCAAAGCTCGGAGTTCATTTGTCAACTGTCAATTATCCTCATGGCTCTTGCTATGCTGATGCCTGAGGCTGCTTCGGCGCAGTTTGCGTCGGCTCCTGCATTCCCTGGTGCTGAGGGATATGGCAGATACACCACTGGCGGTAGGGGCGGTAAGGTGATTCACGTGACCAGACTGGATGACTATATAGACAACATGGACTATAGCGAGACCCAGACGAAGGACGACCCTAAGCAGTATGTGGGTACGCTGCGCTATGCGCTGGCTCAGAAGGGACCGCGCATAGTGGTGTTTGACGTGGCTGGCACGATAGCGCTGAAATGCCCTCTGCGCATAAGGGAGAATGACGTGACTATCTTAGGACAGACGGCGCCTGGCGACGGTATATGCCTGAAGAACTACACGTTTGGCATCAATGCCAACAATGTGATTGTGCGCTACCTGCGTTGCCGTATGGGTGATGAGGGCAAGCGCTACTGGAACAAGGGCGAGAAACTGACGAACACGGCGTTTGAGGACGACGCGATGAACTCATACCACAAGGATGGTCAGGAGTGTCAGAACATAATTATAGATCACTGTTCGCTGTCATGGTGTGTGGATGAGTGTGGCACATTCTACGGCAACAAGGACTTCACCATGCAGTGGTGCATACTGTCGGAGAGTCTGCGCATGTCGGTGCACGACAAGGGTGCACACGGATATGGCGGTATATGGGGCGGTGCTCAGGCTTCGTTCCACCACAACCTGCTGGCTGACCACGACTCACGTAACCCACGCTTCGACCACGGATATGTGAACTCACTGGCTGGTCCTGTGGACTTTATAAATAACGTGATATACAACTGGGGCAGCAACTCAAGCTATGGCGGCGAGACTTTCCCTGACGCTGAGGCGAAGAAGTTTAACATGATTAACAACTACTACAAGCCTGGTCCTGCTACGAAGCCGAACGTGAAGCCGCGTATGCTGAACCCTACGTCATACTGCAGCAACTGCAACAAGGCGAAGCCTGCTGACGTGAAGCCTGGCATGTTCTACATGAACGGCAACGTGACGGAGGGATTCCCTCAGAGTGTGAAGAACAACTACGGCGGGGGTGCGATATTCCTCGACAAGAAGAACGGTGTGCCACCGATATCTAAGATGTATGAGCTGTTTGCACACGGCGAGGCTGCGTTCCCTGCTCTGGATGCGAAGTTCAACTACAACACGGTGAGCACGCAGACGGCTGAGGAGGCTTACGAGAAGGTGCTGGCATACGCTGGTGCCTCACTGAAGCGTGACGCCGTGGACGAGCGTGTGACTAACGACACAAAGACGGGCACATATAAATATGAGGGTTCACACGGCTCTACGGGTGGCATGATTGACACACCGAGCGACGTGGGCGGATGGCCAGTGCTGAAGGGCACTCCACAGGCGGATACGGACAAGGACGGCATACCTGACGCATGGGAGAAGGCTCACGGTCTCGACCCTCAGACGGACAACTCAGCTACGTTCACCCTGGACAAGAAGGGCTACTACACCGACCTCGAGGTGTATGCCAACTACCTGGTGCAGGAAACAACCAAGGCTGAGCGCGCTGGCGCAAAACAGACGTTTGAAGAGTACTATCCGATGAAGTAAAAGACTCACCCCCAACCCCTCTCTTGCCACTGCGTTAGAGAGGGGAGGGATTACTATTCTTGATTAAAAAATAATCCTCAGTCACACACGACTGAGGATTGTTATTTTACTGCAAATTTTAATAAAGTGAACATGGCGGTGCTATCTGCTCCCCTCTCTACAAGAGAGGGGGTGGGGGTGAGTCTATACGTTGACGATATCAAGAATATCGGCGAAGACACCTGCGGCGGTGACACCTGCGCCAGCACCGTAGCCCTGTATCATGAGAGGGTGGGGGTTATAGCGCTCGGTGTGGAGTATGACGATGTTATTGCTACCCTCGAGTTTGGCGAACGGAGTGTCGAGTCCCACTTTTTCAAGGCTCACAGAGCACTTGACGGGGTTCAAACGCTCGCTGGTGCGAGCTGGTTCAAGAGGTTCAAGAGCTCCTTCGGAGCGGTTCAAGGGGTTCCCGTTCCCGTTAACGTTCCCGTTAACCTCCAGCTTCGCGATGAAGCGAAGGCACTCCCCAGCCTCTGCTACCTCCCTGCGCAGTGCCTCGAAATAGGGGTCGAGCTTTGGCAGGTTATGCCAGAAATCGTCGAGTGTGCCTTCGAAATACTCCTGTGGAACGAAGAGATGCTTCTCTACATCATCCTGACTGACCTCGTAGCCTGACTCGCGTGCCAGGATAACGAGTTTGCGTATCACGTCGATGCCAGAGAGGTCGATGCGTGGGTCGGGCTCGGAGAAACGTTCCTCCTTTGCCTTCTTCACTGCCTCAGAGAAGGTTACATCGCGGCTTATGGTGTTGAAGATAAAGTTGAGTGTGCCACTGAGCACTGCCTCTATCTTGGTAATTCTGTCGCCAGACTTCACCAGGTCGTCGATGGTGTGAATGACGGGCAGTCCTGCACCTACGTTGGTCTCGAAGTTATACTTCACGTCGTTCCTTACGGCGGTCTGCTTCAGTCTGCGATAGGCATTGATGTCGCCAGATGCTGCCACCTTGTTGGCACATGCCACAGACACCTTAGCATCGAGGAAGTCCTGATAGAGCGTGGCGATATCGTAACTGGCGGTACAGTCAACGAACACCATACAGCCCTCTACCTCCTTGCGCAACTGCAGTACGCTGTCGTGTATGAGTTGTAAACTGGATTTGGGTGACTTGGCAAACTCCTCTCGGAACTGCTCCATAGAGAAACAACTTAGGTTGAGTCCCTGCTTATCGGTCATGATATTGAATATATCCACAACCCCCACAATCCTTAGGTCGAGGTTGCGCTCGCTGAGCAGCAGCTGTTGCTGTGCTGCCATCTGTTGCAGTAGTGCTCCACCCACGGTTCCTGTGCCGCAAAGCACCACGTTAAGTATCTTCTGTGCCATAATTGGGTTCAATTGTTCAAAAGGTTCAAGGCGCGCTTTGCGCTGGTTCAAGACGCTTCGCTAGTTCAAGAAGGGTTCAAACGCTTCGCTGGTGCGAGTTGGTTCAAGAGCTCCTTCGGAGCGGTTCTTGCGCTCCAGTAGGTGCTCAGGCGAGCAAGCTCGGTTCAAGGGGTTCCCGTTCTTGCGCTCCAGTTGGTGCTCAGGCGAGCAAGCTCGGAGCCCGTTATCGTTAACGTTAAATGAATAGGTTTGCCCTCCTTGGTAAAGCCGTCGATGTGAACGGTGTAGGAGCCACGATCGCCTGCCTCGCGACGTTTCTTGATTATAGAGTTGACGCGACGTGAGAGGTCGGTGCTATCCTTGACGGTGATATTGGCGTTCCAGTATATCACTGGCCATGCCGTATCAGGGTCGGGAGCATGGAAAGGCTTGTACTTCTGGTAGCCCAAGGGGAAGAGAACCTTCAGTGCTGCAGAACGTGATGAGCGACGCATGTCGGCTCCGCTCTTGAGGGTGATGCAGATGGCTGCCATGCCACCCTTGCCTGCGCCACCCATGAGGAAAGGGGTGTCTTCAGGACGTATGAAGTCGATGCGCTCTATTATCTCCATAGGGTAGGAGAGGGCTATCATACTGCTGGTGGAACCCACTGAGGGGTCGTCGATGGGGTCGCCCTCTTCGAGTCCGTCAACGAAGAACCTGAGTGGTTTGCCACGATAACCCAGTACGCCGTTGACCATCTGCACTCCTGGGAAACGCATGATGGCTGCCTCGAGGTCGTACAGACCACGGTCCATGAGTTCGTCGGCTACCATGGTGCGTGATGCGAGCATCTGGTAGGTCTCGGTGACTTTTACTTTTCTCTCTCCTTTTACGGTTATCTCGTCGAGCAGGTGGGTGTTGGCAATGTCGATGGTGTTGGTGACAATCTTCATGTCCTGTGACACCTCGCTGGCACGGTTGAAGTAGCCTCGCATGGCTGGCAGGTGGTGGATGACATCAGGCAGACTGTCGCTGTCAATCTTGATATTCTCCATCTGCGTGCGTTTGCCTTTCTTGGCAGAGAGCAGCACCATAGTGCTATCGGGCATATCGAACCCCTCAAACCAGAAGTGGCCGTCCTTGCCTGTGATGTATATGTTGGCTATCTGTTGCGAGGGTGCCATCATGCTCACCTTGACTGCCTCCTGCGGTTTCTTGGTGCTGATATTGCCAAAGACCGTTCCGCTGAGGGTCTGTCCTATCTCGTAAGGCATGGTGGAGGGCTCGAAGACCTCAGGCACACGATTGAGTTCCCACACGATGCTTGAAGTGCTGTCAGCCCTGCACAGACGGTCGGCGGTTATGGACATGGCGATGTTGGAGCCTACGGGCACGGAGCGTAGCCTTTCTATCGGAGACGAGATCGTCTCCTCAGTTCCCGTTCCCGTTATATTATTAGGCAGCAACCCCTTCTTCACGTCTTTTGGGTTCATTATATGGAGGCGCTTCTTAAACAACAGTGACTCATCAGTGCCTATCATATAATAGGTGTATGCCGCCATAGTGTAGTCGCCGCTGGAGAGGGTGGGGGGCAGAGGCAGATAGCCGCGGAACAGTTGTGTTGCCTGGGCAGAGTCAGGACCTCCCAACTTAACCCTCACTTTAAGGTTGTCGGCGGCATCACGCAGTTCCACATACACATATTTGCTCTGCGACTCGGGTTTCTTCTTGAGGCAGTCATACACCCACGCCCTCATTCGTGCTGTGTCGCCAGCCAGATAGAGGTCGCGATCGGTCATGACATACACCTTCTCTTGCGGAAACAGCTTGCGTTGCTTCTGCATGGTTGCTGATGAGCCTTGTGCCATAGCCGTTGTTACACACAGCAACAGCAACAGGGTAAGCATGATATGTTTAGTGTTGTGATGCATAGTCGAAGTCGGCGAGAATACCGTCGTCAGGACGCTTGGTGAGGAGTGAGACGGTGACAATGACTACAGAGGAAACGAGGAAGGCGGGCAAGAGTTCGTAGATGTCCCATACACCACCGATGGGGCGCACGCCGTATTTCCAAACGAATATCATAACGGCTCCTGCCACCATGCCGCCGATGGCACCTGCAAGGGTGGTGCGCTTCCAGAAGAGGCTGCTGAGCATGACGGGACCGAAGGCTGCGCCAAAGCCAGCCCAAGCGAATGACACGATATTGAAGATGGAACTGTCTGGATTCCATGCTAAGACAAGGGCGATGCAAGCCACGGCAATGATGGTGAGACGAGCCACTATCATAG
>Ga0326511_10004177_pt1 | contig 11561 bp, 6 predicted proteins | sample 0_2496_0518_D_FD_203701 | JGI IMG/M metagenome (GOLD analysis project Ga0326511, IMG submission 203701) | Bovine rumen microbial communities from UC Davis, California, United States - 0_2496_0518 | ecosystem: Host-associated > Mammals > Digestive system > Stomach > Rumen | place: USA: California...
TATGTGCTGTTTTAATACCTTGAGCTACACCTTTTTTAACAGCCATACTATTAAATTTATTAGCTATTTTTCCTCCAAGTTTCTTTCCAAGTTTACCTAAAGATGATTTCTTTAAAGATTCACCTAATAATGTCTTCCGTCCTCTAAGAGCTCCTTCTATGGTACCTTTAATCATAGTAGATTGTAATCCGTCAGAACCACCTTTTCTTACAGTAACTGTAGTAGGATCTACAACATTACCATTAGAATCTACATAATCACCATTTTTATTTTTAGTAACAGTATTTCCATTAGCATCTTCAAAGACATCATCTTTCATACCTATTTTATCACTACCAGATGCACCATTAGTTGCTTTCTTAACTAAATTATCTGGTTTACCAGAAAATGCATATGCTGTCGCTATTAAAGGTAAATTAGATTTTAAAAAGTTTTTAAGACTAAATCCTTGAATGGCGGATGTAAGATTAGATATTATAGGTCCTAATTTATCTGATAATTTGGTAAATAATCCAGAAACAATTCCACCTTCACCAAATAACTTAGATATTAAACTCTTCTTATCTTCACCATCTTCTTCACCTTTATCACCAAACAGTTTATCTTTAATACTATTAAAGAATCCACCAATTTTACTGATACCAGGTAAAGCTGCAATTCCTTCATGAAATTTAGCTAATATTTTCTTAGATTGTTTAGTTCCAGAATCTGACATGTCTGGTACTAAATCACCATCTCTAGACTTTTTAAGTTTTTCAGCTTCACCAGTTATAGGATTAACTTGAGTAATAGTACTTTCATCTTCACTTTGAAGATCACCATTAGATTCACCTTTAGCTTTCTTAATTTCTTCAGTAACCTTAGATTCATCAAATTTACTACCTTTAATATCTTTACCAGTAAATACAATGTGTAAAAGAGATAATATTTTTTCTAAAGCTGATCTACTAGATGCTACATTACCTGAAAGAGTATTTTGGAATTTTTCAACTCTTTTCTTATCCATAGTTTCTTGATCAAATTTAGCATCAGTTAATTCTTGTTTAAGAAGACCTCTATACGATCCAATATTAGATTTACCAGTCTTAGTACTTAATAAACTACCAAGATTTCTTTTTTCACCAGAACTATCAGTAAATTTAATATCTTTCAGTTCTTTTAAGATTTCTTTCTTTCTTTCTTTATCAGCTTTTAAATATCCTAGTTTATCATATTCTTCAAGTTTACTTTGCAAATCTGTTAATTGAGATTTTCCTTCTTCTGTTCCTTCAATACTTGCTAAATATTCATCAAATAATGTAGCATTAGTACCAAATGTAGTACCTAATCTATGACCTTTTTCTTTTCTAAGAGCTAATCTTTCTTGGGCATTAAGGTTACCTTTAGTACCATCAGATTTCTTTCCATATACACCATAACCTTTATTAAGGTTAGCATTTTGCATATTATTTTTAATTCTACCAACAGTTAGACCTGCTAAAGATGTAGTAGCACTAACAATACCTTTAGTCAAACCTTCAAACATCTTACCAAATGGTTTAAATATTCTAAAGATTCCTTTACCTTCTTTAATATTATCAAATTGATGTCTAATAGCACTACTTATAAGCTTATAAACTCTTTTTCCAGTTTTAGTTAAAAATCCTTTAATTCTCTTAGCAGTATTATGCATAATTTCATCTAAAGGATTAATAATCTTATCATGAATTTTACCAAGTAAACCTTTATCATCTTTTTTCTCAGGATCACCAAATAAATATTTTCTAAAATTCTCAGATGTTGATAAATATCCAAGACCAGCACCAATTACAAGATTTGCAGTAATACTACCAAATGGTCCAGCAACAAGTCCAGCTATAGCACCAGCAGTCATTGCAGGAGAGGCTTCCTTAATTCTTTTCTGTAATTCATCGGATATTATTCCTTCTTTATATTCACCATTTTCATCAAATTCTCCAAATAACCATTTTTTAGCATTTTCAGATGATGCTACAAATCCAAGTCCACCACCAACAATAGCACCTAAGAATGGAGAACCCATAAACAATCCAGCAGCTCCACCAATAGCAGCACCTCTACCAATATTTGGAACTTCTTTTTGGATAAATCTAGAAAGTTCTTTTGAGAATAATCCACCAGTACGTTCACCTTTTTCATCAATCTCACCAAACAACATATTCTGTATTGTATCAGATTTGATTATTAATCCAGCAGCAGCTCCTATAGCAGCACCAGCTAATGGTCCAACAACTGTACCAGCTAGTAATGATACTCCACCTCCAATAATAGCTCCAGCTCCCATAGCTCCCTTATTATTTTTCATTTCTCCAAATATACCTTTAGAAGCTTTAGAAACATTTTCTTTTATTTTTTCTTTTTCTTCATCAATTTTATCTGGATCGCCAAATAAAGCATGGAATATATCTACTATACCATCTTTTGCATATTTACCAGCTTCAGTAATATTTTCAATTACAGGTTTACCAACTTTACTACTAGCAAAAGAATCAAATTTATTCTTCGCTCCAGCTTTAATTTCATTTATTTTTTCAGTAACTATATCAATATCTTCTTCTTTAACTTTTTTAGTGGCTTTCTTTCTCTGTTTTTTAACTCTTTTCTTTTTCGCTTTTTTACCAATATTCCTTTTTCGTTTTTTACCACCACCAGATATATAAAATAAACCTGAACCTTGACCACTTTCTTCATTATCTTCATCTTCAGCTTTACTAGTAAATGGAGATTTTATCCATTCCCAAGCACCCTTTAAATGTTCCTTGGTATCATTAAATAAATCAGATAGAAATCCACCTGTTCTTTTTCCATCTTCATCCTTCTTACCAAATATCTTTTCAGTCCATTCATCAAGTTTTTCTTTAAATTTCTTACCATCAAATAGTTTTTCAAATAATTTATCTAATCCATTACCAGTTTTTTCTATTAGAACACCAAATAATGACTTTTTATCATCAGGATTATTATAATCATCTCCCCAGAATAATTGACCAATTGAACCAGTAATAGATGATATTAATTCAGTTACAGCTTTTGCTGGTGCAGTCAATATACTACCTAATTTAGTATTTTCAAATCCTGATCTAATTGTATCTTCCCATTCTTCTTTTTGATTTTCTATATTTTTAGCAATTAACTTATTATCATCATTTATTTTTCCTTCTTTCTTAAGTCTTTTTATAGTAGCTTCTGACATATAAAGATCTTCTTCTGAAGTATCTTCTTGTGAAGCTGATGGTATATTAGAAGCATTAGCTTCTTTAGTGGTTTTAGCTTTTTGAGTAGTTTTTACACTGCCATCTGGAAGATAAATAGTATTTACCTTAGTATTACTACCATTAACTTTACCACCTAATAATTCATAGATTCCTCTAAGATAGAATAATGATGTATTACCAAATTCATCAAAGAATCTACCACCCTTAGGTTTATTTTTAGCAGCTTCTTCAGCCCACCCATCATTTATATAATTATATATACTAGAACCTTTAGATTCTTCATCTCTTATTAAATTACCATAATTATCTCTAGATTCTTGTCTACTAGTCATGAAATTTGCATAGGTATTTCTATCTTTAAGAGCATATACTAAAGCTTTTTGTACTTCTTCAGATAAAGCTATATCTTTACCTTCTTCATCTTTACCTTTATAATTTTTATAGAAATTTTTATCTTTAGTAATTTTATTAAAATCTAAATTTTCATCATCAAAAGCCGCTCGAAAGAAACCAGAAATCTGTTTTTGAAATGCAGCTTGAACCTTTGAATCTGACGTTAATTCATTAATATATTCATTAACTGCTTCTCCAGTTTTCTCAGCATAATCTTTAGCATAAAAATCACTTTTTTCTTTTTGAATGTGTTGTTTAATTTCTCCATATTTAACAAATTTACCTCTACTATAATCATAACGCATTTCATCTTCGCCAGTAATAGCAGAATATATTTTCATTAATGAAATAGGTATAACTTCTGTAATAGCTTTCTTGGTAACTCCATCAAATTGTATTGGTCCTTTATTATAACTACCAGTATTATAAGATCTATAATCTTTATATCCATCTTTAGGCATAAACATATCAAGAACCATATCAATCCACATATTACCAGTACTTTTACCCTTAATTTTAAGTAAGCCAGCCCCCAATGAATCTTTCAGAGATTCATTGAATTCTTTCATAGTATCTTGTAAAGTCTTAGTAAACATTAATTCTGTAATTTTTTGGATAGCAATTCCTGGAACGGATATATTCTTTAACCCACCTTTACCAATAATATCTTTAAGATTAAACATACCTCCATCACTATCACCAGCACCAAAATTTTTCTTAATCATATCTACTATTCCAGATAATTGAATACCTTCTGTTCCAAATAAATCTGAGAATGTACCTTCCATCATATTATTTGATGATTCAGATTTTGGTAATGGTTTTGTATTTTCTGCTATCTGACCAAGATATTGATTCATTTGATTCATCATTTCTGTTGTCTTAGTATAAAAAGTAGCAGAGTTATTTATATGATCAGTAAGAGGTTTTCCTATTTGAGATAAAGCAACTATACTATTATTTACAGCCATAACTGATTCTGTAACAGTAGCAAATCCTTTTTGATTTAAATCAAATAATATTTTTGAAGATTTTGTATTAGATTGAGCTATATATTGTGCAGATTCTGCAGTAACAGTAGATATTGATCCTGCAATTTTTCCACCAACTGCATCCATTGCATTAATAGTTCTAGCTGTATTTATATTATCATTATTAATAATAGCTTGATCTCCAGCTAATTCCATAGAAGTATCATTATCAGACTCATCATCTCCCCAATCTTCTAAGTCAGACATATCAAAATCAAGATCAGACATATCAATTCCAGTTAAAGAAGACATTAATTCATTAGACATAGCTTCTTGTCTTTGTTTATTATATAAATTTCCAGTCTTTAAATCATCTAAAGAATTCTTTAAAGTATTAGAGAAAGTTTCTTTACCAAATTTAATTATACTATTATCTGGAGATTTAAAATCTTTTACTTTAGAAAATAAATCTTCAGATACTTTTTTGGTATCACTGACAAGACTACTAATAACAGGATTATATTGTTTTAGTTGATCACCAAAAGCATAACCAAAAGACTTAGCTGCATTTTTAGTCCAGTTTAATGGTGCTGTAATTGGATTAATCTTTTTTGGTTGATTAGCCATAGTTTTAACCTCCTTATATATAGTCATCATATAGTCTAAAATATTATAGTAATGTGATTATTGTAGCTTATTCTAAATGATATTACAAATACATATTATATAGATGATACTTATAGTTATTATATAATATTTTAAGGAGGTAAAAATAAAATGAATGAAGCAACTTTTAAAAGGATGGAATTGGAAAGATTAGAAACTGAGATTGATGAAATATGTAAGAAAGGAGAATATCCAACTTATGTCAAACCAAGAGAAATTGCTAAAGAAATAAAAGAAAAGTATCAAATTGTAAAAGAGGAAGGTGATAGATATCCATATATAAATACCATAATTGCTCCAAAAGATAAAGATGTTGATTTAGATGTAGAATTAGATTATGATATAGATTTACTTATAGATGAACCAGAATATCCTTTTGTAAGGGGAGATATACTTATAAACAAAGATATTGATAGATCTAAAAATAAATTAATTATGATATATTTAGATCATCCTGCTATTGATAAAAGATCAAGATTATATCCAGGAATTACATCTTTGAAAGATCTGAAGAATATTACTGATTGTTTTGTACCTCATCAATATTTATTTTATAAAATAAATATTGATGATAATAGTGTTGAATATCTTGAATATTCAAAAATAGAATTATATCATGATTTTAATGATAGTACTTTCATTCCTGATAGAGATTTAGATATCAAAAAATATGAATTATATACAATAAAAGAAACAAATTTGCTTGATCATCATATAAATAGAATGTCTAATTTAGCAAAGATAGGATATGACAATGGGTCAATTGAAGAGCACTATCGTGAATTTATTAAAGAATTTACAAGAATAAAATGAATAAATTTATTGAAGAAACTAAGACTAGAGGTAAATTAATTCTGTTAATACTAGTATTATAGAAATACATCTAATAAATAAACATTATAAAATAACTGTAGAATATGTTATGAATAAGATAATGATTATTAATAATTAAACTATATGGATATAAATCCATATAGTTTCTTTTTTGTATATTATCTAAGATATTATTATTCTAAAATAGGGAATAAAAGAAATTATAAATACATATAATATAGGTAATATAATATACAATATAAGTCTATTCCTGGACGGTTAATACTTATATTGTATATTATCTAAGATGCTATAAGATAATGATAGAGGGAGACACCTCATTAAAATACAGAGGAAAGAAAAAGAGGTAATCATTATGTTCGATGCAACAAATTTTGTAATGCCAAAACTTACTAAATCACAAAAGCGTAGTAATTGGTTAGCAAGTCATGGGTACCGTGAATTAATTATGAATGGATCAAAAACAAGAATGGTTAATGGTGAAGAATTCCCTTCAATCATTCATATTTTGAAACCATTACCAGTTGGTAATACAGAGTACGGATTTGTTCCATGTTCTGTTGAACCTGAATTAATTTCCGAAGATGGAGAAACCTTGAGGCACTTCATTGAAAGAACTCACCCAGAGTGGTTTGATAATTGGAATGAATTCTTCGATGAGGAATATGAATTTAAGTACTATAAGTACTAAATAGGAGGTGTGTGAATCATGTTATTAGAGGATCATATCAATAAGTTTCCAGATGCAGATTATCTTGATATGCATACTGGAAATATTTATCTAACTTCTGATTATGTAAGAATGAAGAAGTTTGGATTACCTTATTATGATGGAGTAGTAGTACGTGATAATAATGGTAATATTATTGGTTTAGCTAAAGTTGATGAATCGTTAATTGAGTTTTTAAATTAATATTTCATTAAACAGAATCTGTAGAGTTATACTCTACAGATTCTGGATTTAGTTTATTTTTTTGTAAAATATATTAATTACTCAAGACCAGCCCATGGATTATAAGATTCCTCAAAGTTAAAGTCGTCTTCGTCTACAGGCATTTTTGTCCAATCAGTAACTTCTATATCACCATTTACAAACTTATTAATTACATCTCCAGCACCAGCAATAGAACCACCCATAGCAGTATTTTTGCCTTTTACAAGTTTTAGAGTTTCAGACAAAAGTTTCTTATTTGTTGTAGTTATTATTTTAGCAAGCTTTGTAAGTACTTTAGAATTTCCCTTCAATACTGGTACAGCTAAGTTTTTAAGTAAATTGGCTTGATCAGGTTTATTATCTTTAATTGTTTTAGCTACTTTCTTAAAATTGTCAGCATCTTTAGTAAATGATTTACCAAGTTTATCAACATAACTACTAATTTTATCAAGCTGTCCACTCATCTTTGTAATATCTTTATAAGCTGTCATTTTATCGGCATTCTTAGCTGTAACTGTAAATTCTTCTTTACCTAACGCTTTAATAGCGTCCCCTGGTGATATATTATCAGGAACGATAATATAATCTCCTGGTGTCTTGTTCTTCAGTTCTTTTAATTCAGTTTCATCAGCTTTAAGAATTTTTTGAGCAAGTTTTTGTGATTCACCTATTTTGGATGCCTTTATTGATTTAGATCCAATCTTACTTAAATCAGCAAACCAATATGTAACTTTTTTAGATCTTTCCTCAGGTGACATTTTTGCTAAAGCTTCACCTACTTTCTTAAAATATTTATCTTTTCCAAGATTTTTAAAAAATACTTTAATTTTTGTAATCAAATTTAAAATAAAGTCTTTAATCTTTTGAAATGCTTTAGCAAGTTTTTCCTTAATATCAGCCATTGAAAATTCTCTTAAAATTGCAAGTTTTACTTCTTGAGATTCAGAAAGCATTACTGATTCTGATAGGATTCTATCATAATTCACATATTCATCAAAAATTGAAGATTCTGTTATACTATCAATAAGATCAAGTGAGAATTCTTCAAAACTAATTTCATTAGTCATTACCATAACTAAATTCCTCCTTATTAATTATTATTATTAATTTTTAATTTACAAATGTATCTCTGTTACGCATTCCTGAAGGATTAAGGATATTAATCTTACCAAGAATTTCAAACATACTATACATTCTCCAACGATCAAATGCATGAATTGCTGGTAATGCAGGATTTGCACTGTTTCTAATCTCATTTGAGATATATAATTGATAATCGTAAATTCTGAAGCAGATACGATCACTATTTCTTGGATTAAGAATAACCATCAATTCATTAGTATTACGCATCTTATCTGATCCAAGGAAGTTATATACTCTGTTATCAGATGTATTAACAATTGTCTGTGTATAATCGAGAGTAACAGGACCAATATTTGCAGGTGCCTGATATGTATAATCCTTAGGTGTGATCTTACGTACAATTCTAGGATCTCCATAGATTGTAACTGTCATGTTGCTATCATTAAGAACCTGAAGCATCTTTGTTACATAATCATCAAGATAATCCATAAAAGTTGCAGATCTATGAGTTACCCAATCAAGTGCATAACCCTCTGGTACTGCAAAATCAAATTCACCTGTGAATGTATTTCTCTCATCTCCACGCTCATAAGCTTCATTAAGATAATTATAAATCTTCTTATCCTTATATTCACTAAGAGCTGTCTTTGTAATAGAAATAATCTTTGTAACCTGATTTACATCATAGAATGCAGATACATCCTTAACTTCCTCAGGTGATACAGTTGTATTGATTGGTGTAGTAGGATAGATTTCTACATAATCTGTATCAACTTTCCATGATACACTACATTCTTCAAGCATAGCATTTGAAGTATCAAGCTTAGCTGCAAAACGTACCTTCTTGATCTTTCCCTTAACAGCTGTAACTGTAAGCTTATTATCATTCAATGATGCAAAGATAATATCACTAATTGTATTGATTGTACCATCTGCATCAGCCTTATACTTGATAGTAACTGGTCTAGAAATTGTTCTTTCAAGACGATTTGGTCCACCATATGTAGGTGCAAATGGGAAGTTAACCTTGAACCATACATTCTTAGTTCCAGCAGTCTCAGCTGTAGCAACTTCACCCTTATTTGTATACCAACCATTCTCATCAGGAAGATGATCACCTTCAGCAAAGTATACATTCTCTACATAGATTCCAGCAATCTTAGATTCCATTGAAACCTTATCAAGAGTAGTTCCACCAAGTTCACCGATAATATCTGTATCTTCTTCCATATGAGGAATATCAAGTTCCATCATAACAGTTGGAGCAGTTGCATCAATAGCATCTGCAATCTTGTTCTGATCAAGCCACATATCAATCTCTTCTCCATCTGGAGTAGTCAAGATACGTCTCTCAAGTGAAATTGTAAATGAAGGTTGTACAGCTGTAACCTTTTGAATTCCACCACCCTGTGAGAATACATTATTCATAAGAATCAGCTTATGAATTGGAGCAGCAAGACCAACCATTGGAGAATAATCAGACTGAACTGTATTCTCCATCATAGCCTCCATATCATTTTCAAACTGTTCCTCAACTGATTGCTTTTCATCTTCAATCTCTTCAGGTGTCTTAGTCTCATCAGCTTCATTAACAAAATCATTGCAGAAGAACTCTCTGAGTGACTCTTTAACCTGTGAATTTACCATAATTGCTCTCTTTGGATCAGAAAATATATCCTGTGATTCATTCAAAAGAATGTTATGAGCACATTCAGTGAATGCCTTAGCATAAGGATAAAGTTTATCTGTCCTATAAGAAGCAGATCCCATAGCAGTACTCTGACGTACGCCAGCGATCTTTGAATTTCCATTTGTAGGCATTATCTTTTCCTCCTTAAATATTTTTTATAAAGATAATATTCATAATAGCCAAGATTATAATTATCATTAGTACCATCATTATAGTACTAATAATAGACCAATAATAACACAATCTTTATATATTTGTTAGTTTTTTATGAAGACTTTTCTTTGTTTTTTGATATTTTTTCTACTACTGAAGCAATAGTATTTATTATAACTATAAACTTCATATATTGAACTTTATTTTCTATATATGATTTGGAGCTATAAATACTATTAATATATTCTCCAATTATAGTTTTAAATTTATATACAGCAGATAATATTCTATTAATTATCTCTATATCTACCACATCAGTATCTAAAGAATTAATCTTCTCAGAAATATCATCAATAGAAGCATATAGAATAGCATAATTCTTCTTTAATTCTCCTATCTTCAATTTCTGTTCTTCTGCTGATAAACTGGAGAAGATATCTGTATTAGCTTTAACTGGTTCGCCTTCAGAATCATCATCAGATCCAGTATCAAAACCAGAATCACCACTATCATCTGATCCAGAACTATCTATATCTGATTCATCTCCACCAGAATCATCAGTTCCAGCATCATCCGTATCTCCTCCTAAATCAGCATCTACATTTAAGTCTTCGTCGTCTCCAGAAGAATCATCTCCTGAATCTGCAGAATCATTATTATCAGAAGTTTCACTGGAGTCACCAGTATCAGCACCAGTATCTCCACCACTATCAGAAGATGTATTTTCATCATCATCTGCTTCATTAATAATATCAAATATTGATCTTGGTTTATATAACATATCGTATTCCTCCCTCCTTAATTATTACTATTAGGAACACCAACAGCTGAACCAGGAAGAATATCTTTACCAACTCTTATATTATATCTTATTCTTTGATATTGTCTTTGAAGTTCTTTTTTCTGCTTTAAAAGTGCTCTAAGTCTTTTCATCTTATTATTGGATTCTGCAATTTGAATTTCTTTATCTAGAACTTCTATTTCAGTTTCTATTTCATCTAATAATAATATTCTTTCTTTTCTAGTGAGATTTTTACTAATAGCAAAACCTCCTATAGCAAGAATCAAAGGAACTACAGGATTGAATCCAGTAACAACAAAAGATCCAGCTAATGCTATTCCAATCTTAATACATTTAGAGAATGAAGGGATAACTTGTCCCTTAATAATAGCTTCTCTACTATCAGATATCATAGCAGCTTTTAATGATTTCATAAATCTTGTAGCTGAACCATCTAAATTTCTAGATAATTCTTTTTCTTTTTGACCAAGATCTTTACCTTTAGATTTTAAACCAAGTAAAGCTAACTTGATCTTATTGAAACTAACTCCAGAGAATTTATTCTTCTTAGCTTCTGCATCATCCTTATCCATATCCATATTATTACTATTAGATGAATTATTAGATTTTCCAGCAGGTCCCACACTAGGTTTCTTAACACTAGGAGCACCTTTTTCCATAATAGCATTAAAAATATCATAAGCTTCAAGTCTAATATCAATAGAATAAAATTTGTTTTCATTATCAGATTTAACAGAAGAATCAAATGACTCTTGAATATTATTAATATCAATACCAAATATATCAAGTGCTTCTAAAGCAG
>Ga0326511_10004178_pt1 | contig 11559 bp, 23 predicted proteins | sample 0_2496_0518_D_FD_203701 | JGI IMG/M metagenome (GOLD analysis project Ga0326511, IMG submission 203701) | Bovine rumen microbial communities from UC Davis, California, United States - 0_2496_0518 | ecosystem: Host-associated > Mammals > Digestive system > Stomach > Rumen | place: USA...
CAAAGAATATTCTAGGAATTGATTTCGTAAAGGTTCCCTGCTGGCGTGCCCTGGTGAATCTTCGGTGATCTTCTTCGGATCTTCGGAGCGCTGCCGATCTGCTGCAGGGCCCGCGCCGGATGTGCTGCCGATCTACAAATATATTGTGTGCTGATCCCCTGCCGCCAGCGCTGCCGGATCAGCTTTATTGAAAAAATCTTTTTCCTCGAAACTATTAGTAATTACTGGCCCTTTGAGCTCTTCCAAAATATTTTTTGAAAAATCTTGAAAAAAGTTGTTGACATACTCAATCGAGTATGCTAAGATACGCACAGATCAAGCGAGACGGCCAAGCAAGGCCGATAAAAAATAACATACTCGATTGAGTATGACGTAGAAAAGGAGATATAAAAATGAAGTACTTCCAGAACTGCCAGAGCCTCGAGGACCTGAAGGCCGAATACAAAAAGCTCGTCAAAAAATATCATCCCGATTGCGGCGGCGACAACGAGACCATGAAGGCCATCAATAACGAATATGAGAAAGCTTTCGAGATCCTGAAGGATCGCCACAACAAGACAGCCGATGCAGCGCATCAGACCACCGAAACCCCGTTCGAGTTTATCGAGATCGTGGACAAGCTCATGAAGATGCAGGGACTTATCGTTGAGCTCTGCGGCTCCTGGCTCTGGATCTCCGGAGACACCTACAGCAATAAGGACGGGCTCAAGGCTGCCGGGTGCAAGTGGAGCAACAACAAGAAAATGTGGTACTGGCGCCACGAAGAAGACGCCAGACCGCACAGGGGCAAGTCAAAGACTATGGACCAGATCCGCAGCAAGTACGGCAGCCAGTACATCAAAGGCAGCGCCCCCAAGGCCGCCGAGATCGAAGCAGCATAACGGGGACCACACAAGGTACCCACTGAATAAAAGAAAAGGAGATACAAAAAATGAAAAAGCTCACCGTTTATAACGTCTACCTGGAAGATGATAAGAACGTCTACCGCATCACAGTCCCCGCAGAGAATAAGAAAGCCGCCGAAAAATACGTCGAGGGTAACGGGGACATCGTAACCACCAAGGAAGCCGAATTACAAGACATTGACCTGAATTACCTGGCCAACAGCTTGAGGGCCACCGGATGGGGACAGATGGAAATTGACGTAATCACCAGAGCGTTGAGATACTGCGGCCTTGAAAGATTCTAAGCCGAAACCCCTCCGGGGGTCCGCCGGGGACAGCCTCCCGGCGCTGATGATGGCAGGCGATAACAGAAAGGAGATACACAATGAAAACCAGGATCCTTTACAAAGAGACGCTTTTATACCGCGGCGCTTCTCTCGTTCACATTGACAAAGCAAAAGACGCGCTTTACTGGTGCAAGCGGCAGGGAATGACTTTCGTTGAGACAATCGCAGCCGATGACACCGGCGACAAGTTCGACATCTACACCAACCAGGACCGCGGCCTTGCCTGCGCAATTCCTGTTGAAGCATGAAAGGAGATACACAATGAACACGACACCATATACAGTCCTGGTTTATTCTGGACATTCTCATTGGAGCGTAGCCATTGAAGATCTGACCTGCTACTTTCCAACCGAATCAGCCGCCAGAGCATACGCGGCAACAATCGAGAAGCACCGCCCCGAATACTATATCGAAGTCATAAAGGAGGACTAAACAATGAGTTGCTTTGTTATCGACAAAAAATCTTATATCCAAGCAGCCGGATTTGTGGCCGGGCTTGCAGATTGCAGTTATTGCAGAGAAAGCGCTGTATTCCTCTACGATTACAGCAGACAGAGACGATACACCCCAGAAGACTTCAGGCTCGCATTTGATTGGCTGTATCGCCTGAATGTTAAATCTGTGAGGGGCAGCCACCGCAATTCAAAGTTGGAGCCAGACAGCAACGAATACTTGCCCGAGTTCAGACAGTGCCGGAAAAAAGGCCTTGAAATCTACTCTTTCAAGCCGGATGAATTGCAGAAACAGGTTGCAAGACTCAACAACTTCCTGCAGAGTGTCATCTACCAGCTCGACGATCCGGAATGTGAACGCCAGGCAAAAGGCTTTATTTACCGGCTCATGTTTGCCCTCGGCCGCACGGTGAGTAATAGAGTCTACGACGACGAAGAAATAGACACCTGGGGAGAATTTGAAATCATCTAATGCGCAACGCTGACCTATCGACAAGACGGGGAGAAAGGAAGTTCTGTAATGTCCACCATTAATTACGCCGAAGTCGCTAAGGCCTGCGATTTCCTCTATCACAACACTATTCCCGCCGCCGGCTGCATGCATAGCTCTACCAGGGCATTTGATTCTTGCATGCGCTCGTTTGACTGCCGAGTCCCTGCAGAGGCTGTCACATTCCGCGTTTATCTCAACGCGCCAGTTATGGCCAGGGGCGAAATCACAATTCACCGTGACGGACATTTTGAAGTTCGCCGCGATCATTAATCAATAGGCTGACCTATCAGGCCATACGGGGAGAAAGGACAAAACCATGAACGCACCAAGACACGCGCACACCAATTACAAGGCTCTCAAGCCGTTCCTGAACGAGTTAAACAACACCCAGCACATCCACCTTGACAATGACGGGTATGAGCCGCTTGTATTCGAGGGCCTTTATTATACCGACTACAAAGACCGGCCGGTTATCAGCATCGCCCATTATTACACGCAGAACGGTGACTTGATGTGTGATCCGGAAATCACATTCTCCGTCGATCTTGAGACAGAAACCATCTGGCCGCAGACCTATCAGATGGACGCGCTCGGTGTGTATCAAGAAGCTTTCAAGCGCCAGGCAGACGGCAAAATGACATATTCCCCTCGCCTGCTTCGGGAGCTCGATGATTTTCTGTGGCAATGGTTAAAAAACATCAAAGATCAAGGCTTTTATGAGGTCATGGAACACTTTGTCGCACTTCAGAAAGGCGACGCCGCAGACTGGTAAATCAGACAGCCCGCCCCGGAGGTTACGAGGGCAAGGAGGGAAAAAGATGAAGTATTTTATAAACATGCTGCTGATCCTGCTGGTAGACTATGAGGATTTTTCAGATTGACATACTCGATGCAAAGATGATAAACTGGCCACATCACGAAAGGAGCTAAGGCCATGCCCAGAAAGACAACCACCAGCACCCAGGTAAAGCGCCGCTACAATGACAGCGTGTATTCAAAGATCCAGTGTGAACTTCCGAAAGACACAGTTGCAGCGTTCAAAGAGAAGTGCAAAGAAACCGGCGTCAGTCAGGCAAGCGTAATTCTGGAAGCAATCGAAGCGTTCTTGCAAGATGAAAGCCGCCCCGAATAAGGGCGGCTTTTCTTGTGGCCATTCGTGGCCATTTTCGTGGACGTTCTGATTGTCAGGCCTGCATTTTTCACGTCATTTTTGACGGTGCTAATTCATTCTTGAAGTTTGGGAAATAGGCCAAAGAGGCAATAAATACGGGAGAAGTCCCTGTTTTAGGGGCTTCTCCCATTTGGTACGGCTGACGGGATTCGAACCCGCTTCAGACACGCCAAGCCATCAGGTATTACTTGTCTCTTTTCCATTCGTGGTCTTTTCCGTGGACGTTTTGAAAAACGCTCTCACCGTCTCAGCGGCTTTAGACTCATCAGACGCGGCAAGCCGGACGTATATTTTGTGCATCGTAGTATAGTCCGCCCATCCGCCCCAGGCCATCAGCTGCCGCTCAGAGATCCCCAAGTGATAACCCAGAGACGCGAAGCTGTGCCTCAGTCCGTGATTGCTCACAACGGTTACTCCTGCCCGCTCACAGGCTCGTTTAACATCTCGGAGCAGACAAGATGGAGAAATACCAACCACGGGCCCGGAATCGCTCAGAGAGGCCTCTAAAGCATCGTGGAGACGCGGTATCATGATAGGCACTTTTCGAGTGCTTGTTTCGTTCTTGTTGGTTTTCTTCTGCACGAATCCATCGGGGCCTTTGACCATAGCGCCCTTGACTGTGATCATGTCCTTCTTCAAATCGATCTTGTCCCAGGTAAGACCACGCGCTTCGGACAGCCTCAGACCGTGGAGCATGAGCAATGCCGCAATCTCATAAGACCGGCCCTTGATCGCATCACAGAACGGCAGAATCTCCTCAGGCTGAAGGAAAGGAATCTCATTGACGGGAACCTTTGCCAGCTTGACGGACGGGATCGGGAAGCCGACGTGATCCAGCGCCGCATGAACAAGGCCCCAGCTGTTTTTTAAAGTCTTCGGAGAAACATTTTCAAGTTCATCATTCAGCATCTGCTGAAAATCAATATCTTTCAGCGCTTTATCTTGATATTTTATAAACCTGCTATTCTTATACGTTTCATATCCTCGGACAGTGCTTGGAGAAAGTACTGTCCGATTTGCTTTTATATAGGCTTCCTGGGCTTCCTTCAGGGTCTTGTTCTTCGCTGCCTTGCTGGAAGCCGCCCTCTTCCCAAGCTTGTACTCGGTCTTGATCCGAAGCGCTTCTTGCTTGCACTCTTCAGGCGTCGGCGCAGTTATAGAAAGATCCTCTCCGCCCAATCTCAACCGGACACGGTAATTGCCAGATGGCAGCCGTTTCGGTGTAGGTTCTTTCATTTTTCGGCGTTCACAGAATGGGCAACGACCAAGAAAGCGATTGCATTAATGATGCAGGCTATCTCAGAAACCATACTGATTCCCTGTGTAGCTCCAATGTATGTTGCCCAAGTCAAAAAACCATACAAAGCAATAAAAAGCGTTCCAATAACTATGTACCTAACTCCCTTTTTGCTCGGGCAAATCTTTTCAGCCGCTCCAACAACGAGCGCATTCCCAAGCCCAATCAGCCAAATAAACGCCCCTAAAACTGTTGATCCGCCCAGGATAACAACCGCCCAGAAAAGGCCCTCGCTTAACTGTCCGATACTATGAAACGCTCTTACAGCAAGTGCCGCTGCAAATGCCACAAGAATCATAAGGATATATTCCAACACCACAGTTACGACCCATGAGAAAATTCTTTTCATATTATGCGCCCTTCTTCCATTCAAGAGTCAGAACATCTTTTTCCCCAAACAAATCATCCCGGATAATATGCCAAAGCTCGTGCTCGTAGGTGTCAATTTGATCTTCGCGGCTATAATCCGGGTTCAGATAAACAGAGAATGTCCCATCCGAATTCAGCCGGACGGCTCCCCTCACATTATCTGGCAGCCTCAGCATCCGTACAAAGTAATCAGCACCTTCAATCGGAAGTGCCATCTTGTCACCCCTCTCTCATACTTTCAAAAAGCTCTGTGACCTTCTGCACCGTTTCCGGCTTTGTCTTCGCTCCGGCGTGAAGCATGGCCCTGAGATCCGGCCGGTCCCTCAGAAGTTGCAGTGTTTCAACAAGCTCGTCCGCTTCACTCTGGACGGGTTTTTCTTCTTCATTCATCTTTTGCTGAAACTCAAAGACATCTTTCGTTGTTTCTGTTCCATACAAGAGATACTGCGGCGTCACATTAAGATATCGCGCAATGATGTCCAGGCGATCCGCACGGAAGGTCCCGGATCGGATCTGCGAAATATACGCGTTTGCAAATCCGCAGTCTTTTTCAAGCCGTGAAATAGGAATATTCCGTTCTTTGCAAATGGCTTTAACCCGCTCAACTGGTGTCATTTCCAAAACCTCCATAAAATTTTTCGTTAAATTCCTAAATTTATGCTTGACAATTCGGAATAACTCTATATAATGGAGGCAAGATTTAGAGAGCTTCCAAAATCATAGAGTTATCCCTGTAGTGATGTGGCAATTACTATATTAGATTATTCTCTATGATTTGTCAATAGTTTTCTCTAAATTGTAACGAATTATAGGGAGGTGATTTTTTGATCTATGAAAACATCATGAAGCTCTGCCAGGAGCGCCAAATCCGGGTTTCCCGTCTTGAAAAGGAATTGGGGATCGGGAACGCAACGATCCGAGGCTGGGCAACCAGCAGCCCCCGCATCGATCTGCTGAAAAAAGTCGCTGACTTTTTCGGCGTGACAATCGATGATCTGGTTTCTGATGCTCCAGTGACAGAATACCAAAAATCGAGACCAGAAAAACGGACTAGGTCCGAGAAAGGAGATTAATTTTGTATTCCGTTTACGCCATCCGATGTAAAGAAAACGGGAAAATCTACATTGGATGCACCAAATACCCGGAAGAGCGAATCAAGCAGCATTTCCGCGAGTTGAGCAGAAAGCTGAAAACCGTAAAAGACGGCAAATCCCGCGTACCGTCCGCATGGCAGCTTGACTATGACAAATATGGCGAATCTGCTTTTGAGTTTTATCTGCTTGAATCTAACATTTCTGAGGAGGCCCGTGTTTCCAGGGAAATCTTTTGGATTGAAGAGTACAAAGCCTTTGACAGCCGATACGGCTACAACACCGCACGCTACAAATCCGCCTCGATCTCATTCACCTTTATCAACGGCAAACCACCAAAACCTGTCCCATAATTCTGGACACATAAGAAAGGAGACCCCCATGAGCAAAAAGAAACCCGTTTATGTCGAAATCCCCGTCGGCTACGTCTGCGTCAAGCTGGATGACCTGCTGCATAATCAGTGCGTCCTCGATGCCAGGGACCACGAGACCACCTACATCCGTCATGAGCTCTACAAGGCCCAGGATCAGGTCGAAGACCTCAAGAAGCAGCTGTCCGAGGCCGAGAAGAAGATCGAAGAGCTCGAAAAGGAACTCAACGAGAAGCAGGATAGCACCATGTACTGGTATCACCTCTACAACAATCTTGCCGAAAAGCTCAAGGCGGTGCAGATCAATGACGAAGCTGAAAAGACCTGATCCGCCCTTCTGGGATGTCCGGCGGCTTCTCCTTGGCTATGAGCTGACAGCTCCCTTCCTTGGCAAAGCCGCGGGGATCAGCGAGAGCACGGCAGCCCGCCGCCTGGCGAACCCCGGCGATCTGACATTGACAGAGCTCCGGAGAATCTGCCGCAATGGCGGAATCCCTGCGGAGCGGATCCGGGAGGCGATCAAGTTTGAGTGAAGCCAAAGAGAACAAGGCCCTCTCCGACCTCAAGCGAAACGTGAACGCGCCCTGTGTATTCCTCGGCAGGGATGAGCGGAACGGGGAAAAGCGGATGTTTTACCCCGCTGTCAACTGCGAATTCGGCTGTGACGCCTGCGGCTGGAACCCTGAAGAGAAGCGCCGCAGGCTCAAGACCGGGAAGATGGTGGAAGCAAAATGCTACTACTCCCCTGTCACCGGCAAAAGAATAGACCTGCCGGAAGGAACCATGCAGCTCCGCTTCCGGCAGAACAGAGAATGAAAATCGGCTTGATTGATGTAGACGGCCATAACTTCCCGAACTTGGCACTCATGAGGATCTCGGCATATCACAAAGCCATCGGAGATGATGTCGAATGGTGGTGGACCGATTTTATCCACTACGACATCGTTTATATGAGCAAAATTTTTTCCAATGCTTACAGCCGTGACATTCCAGAACCGCTGAACGCGGAAAGGGTAATCAAAGGAGGCACCGGGTATTGCATCAACCTCGGCGATGATGGCAAGGAGCATTTTGACCAAAGCAAAAACACCGCACTCCCTGCCGATATCGAAAAAATGTTTCCTGATTACAGCATTTATCCTCAGTTCAAATTTGCTGTCAGCATGACCAGCAGAGGATGCCCGAGAGGCTGCAGCTTCTGCCATGTGGCCGCGAAGGAAGGGCGATGCGCCGTGAAGGTTGCGGACGTCAAAGATTTCTGGAGCGGTCAAAAGGAAATCAAGGTTCTGGACCCGAACATCACAGCCTGCAAGGACAAGCGCGATTTGCTCCGGCAGTACCGGGAAACCAATGCTTGGATTGATTTCACGCAGGGCATCGACATTCGTCTCACGAATGAAGATGACATTACTGATTTCAACCAAATGAAAATCAAGCGCCTTCATTTCGCCTGGGACAACCCGAAAGATGACCTGAAAGAAAAATTCCGGCAGTTCTCCGAGATGTTCCGCATCAAGGACCGCCGAAGGAAAACCGTCTACTGTCTCACAAACTTCAACAGCACCATGGAAGAAAACCTGTACCGGATCTACACCCTGAAGGATCTTGGTTATGATCCCTACGTCATGATTTATGACAAGCCCCATGCCCCTAGAGAAATCAGACTGCTTCAAAGGTGGTGCAACAACAAGTATTTACTGCAGTCTTGCCCAAGATTTGAAGACTTTGATCCTAAGAAAGCTTAATGAAAGGAGACCCAATGATCTATCAACTCAATGACCAGATCGAGCGCCTGCTCGAAGACTTTACCGATCCCGAAACCGGCGAGCTGAAAAAGTTTGCTCCTGGTCTCAACGGAGAACCCTGCGAGGTTCCCTTTGAAGTGCAGCAGGAAGCCGAACAGGCTGGCAAGCCCATTGATTACCTCGACAGCGAGAAGCTTCTCCTCGAAAACATCGAGAAGCTCAAGCTCGACTATGCCGTGCTGATCCGCAACCTCCGCAACGACCACATTAACCGCTGCGCCGAGGCTGAGGCCCTCAAGACCGAGAAGCTGAAGCTTGCCAGGCGCCAGGCCACCGCCGAACGTGCCGCGGACCGTGCCGCCCGCTTCCTTGCCTACCTCACCAAGGGCGAGAAGTACCAGGATGACGACGTCAAGATCACCTACCGCAAATCCGATGTGGTGGAGCTTGACGATGATTTCTGCGAATGGGCCATGACGAATGCCCCCGGCCTTGTCAAGGTAACTCCCGAGCCCCGCAAGGCGGACATCAAGCGCCTCCTCAAGAACGGCACCATCATCGAGCACGCCCACCTTGAGACCCGCCAGAACATCCAGATCAAGTAAGCGGCCATGTTCAACGAATGTTTTGTTGAGGGCATCCTGACCGGCGAGCCCTTCCTCAACACCACCGAGAAAGGCAAGAGCGCCTGCACCTTTGTCCTGGCCTGCTACCGTGACGGTTACGGCACCGGCATTGACTTCGTCAAGTGCAAGGCCTACGGGAAGGTTGCCGACATCCTCACCCTCAAGCGCCGCAAGGGTGACCACTTCCTTGTGGCCGGAGCCCTGCGGGACGAGAAGTGGGAAAACTACAAGGGCCAGGATGTCCGCGAGCTCATCCTCCGCGCCCGCTTTGTGAAGTTCCTCCCCCGCGAGCCCGGCGCGAAATACGCGGACGATTTCCTCGACGCGAACCCCGGCGTGAAGAAGCTCTATAACCAGTATGTGAAGGAAACCCACTCGGCAAATGAACTGGATCCATCCATGGAATCTGCGGAAGCCACCCTGTCAAAAGATCCTGAAACTGCCGAATAAACCGAAAAAACTACTGAATAAAAATTGCTGAATAATAAGAACTGAAAAAAGGAGAAAAACAAAATGAGCCTCACCGTCAAAGAACAGACCGAATCCACCTTCGAGCCGATCCCGGAAGGGACCTACTCCGCCGTCTGCCACCTTCTCGTGGACCTTGGCGTCCAGTATAACAAGGCCTTCGATAGCTCCTCCCGCAAGGTCATGCTCGGCTGGGTGATCCCGGACGAGACCTATGTGAACAAGGAAGGCTTCAAGGTCCCCCGCGCCCTGTACGGCACCTACACCGCCTCCCTCAACAAGAAGTCCAAGCTCCGTCCCCTCCTCGCCTCCTGGCGCGGCCGTGACTTCACCGCCGAGGAGCTGGCCGCCTTCGACCTCAAGAACATCGTTGGTGCCTCCTGCCTCATGAACGTCATCCACACCGAGGGCAAGGACGGCAAAACCTACGCCAGCATCGCAGGCGTCATGCGTCTGCCCAAGGGCATGGCCCCGGCCAAGCTTGACACCGATCCCATCGTCTTCGACCTCGACACCGACCCACTGGAGAACCTGGAGCTGCTCCCGGAGTGGATTGCCAACAAGGTCAAGGAATCCGAAACCTACATGGACCGTGCGGCCAGCGAAATCAAGGCCGAGGTTGACGGAGCCGCTCCCGCCCCGGCCAAGCTCGAAGAGATCCCCGACGGAGCGGATGAGGAAGAACTCCCTTTTGATTAATGGGTTATGCCTCCCGTGTCAAAAGGCAAAGGAGAATCTATGACAGAAGAATGGAAACAGATTCCGGGATATGAAGGCCTTTATGAGGCATCTTCGCTCGGAAGAATCAGGAGTTCACCAGGGAAAACGACGTCAAACGCAAGGTTTAAATCGCGCACTTGGAAATCTCGCATCATGAAGCCAAAAGTTACGAAATCCACCAAACGGCGAGATCTCCGCATAACCCTCTGGAAAGATGGAAAAGCGCATGATTATCTTGTTGCCAGACTTGTTGCGTCAGCTTGGTTAGGTTCCGCTTCCGATAACATGACAGTCAACCATAAGGATGGGAATTATTTGAACAATACCCCGTCTAATCTGGAATGGATCACCAAGCGCGACAATATAAGACATGGATTTGCCACTGGCCTATACTCTGCGATACAGCGAAAGATAATTCTTGTTTCAGATGATACCGGCGAAAGTTTTAGCTTCCCTTCCATGTCAGAAGCCAGCAGATTCCTCGGAAGGAATACAGGCTACATCTCTTGCAGAGTTTCCAAAAATGATTCGCTTGCAAGATCAAGCGCAGGAAAATTTTTTACTATCTATTTCCCCTGGTGAGAAAGGACTGAAAAATGGCAGGACAGTGCTGGTTCGTCTATCACGACTGGATCCCGGCCTTTGAAGCGCTCAGTCCTGCAGAGCTTGGACGCCTCACCATGTGTGCCTTGAAATACAGTGCGCATGGTGAGGAGCCGGAGCTCCTCGGTAGTGAGCGTTATACATGGCCCTTAATCAAGTCCCAGATAGACCGAGACAAAGCCCGCTATGACGAGATTGTCCAGAAGCGTTCCGCTGCTGGAAAGAAGTCTCATAGCAAAAGCTATCAAGTGATATCAAGTGATAACACGAGTTATCAAGAAAAAGAAAAGAAAAAAGAAAAAGAAAAAGAAAATAAAAAGGAAAATGAAAAGAGAGAGACGAAGCGCTTCGCGCCGCCCGATCTCGACGCGGTGAGAGCCTACTGCCAGGAGCGCGGCAACGCCGTGGACCCGGTCCGCTTCATCGATTATTACACCGCCAACGGCTGGCACGTCGGAAAGAACCCGATGAAGGACTGGAAGGCTGCCGTCCGCACCTGGGAGCGCAACGGCTTCGCCCCCGCCTCTCCTCCCGCGAAGAAGAAGCAGTACACCACGCAGGATGATTACATCCCGCCAAAGCCAAAAATGACCATTGAACAGATTAACGCCCTGGTGGATAAGATTTGAAGGAGGAGGAACAGCGATTGATTTGCAAGGAAGATCCGGAAACTGGCCTTCTTATTTCTGAAGACGGCAGAGTTTTTCGAGAAGTCTCAAGATGGTTAGATAAATACGGATATTACTATGTGACTGATCATCACAAAAACTATCCGGTTCACAGATTGGTAGCAAGAAATTATGTTCCTGGCCAAACAGAAGATACCCCAGTTGTTATGCACAAGGACGATAATCCGAAGAACAATCACCGTGACAATCTGCAGTGGGGAACTTATCAGCAGAACAATATGGATGCAGTTCTT
>Ga0326511_10004179_pt1 | contig 11558 bp, 10 predicted proteins | sample 0_2496_0518_D_FD_203701 | JGI IMG/M metagenome (GOLD analysis project Ga0326511, IMG submission 203701) | Bovine rumen microbial communities from UC Davis, California, United States - 0_2496_0518 | ecosystem: Host-associated > Mammals > Digestive system > Stomach > Rumen | place: USA...
GAACTCATTACCGCCTGTGCAGAGCGGGAAAAACCGGATATCATCGTTCTCCCCGAGATGTGGAACACGGGATTTTGCCCGCAGGAAGGATTATTTCCGCTCGCCGACGCCGAAGGCGTACAGACAAAAGTCCTAATGAGCCGTCTGGCACGCACATTTGACGTCAATATCGCGGCGGGGTCCGTCACGGAGCGCCGCGGCGATAAACTCTACAACACCGCATACTCGTTTGACCGTACGGGTGCATGTGTCAGCCGATATGACAAAATCCACCTCTTTACACCGGCGCACGAAGATAAATTCGTCACGGGCGGCAATCATACGACGGTTTTTGACCTCGCGGGACTGCGCTGCGGCGCGGCAATCTGCTACGATGTGCGCTTCCCCGAACTCATCCGCACGCTTGCGCTGCAGTCGATCGATCTCCTGATCCTCCCCGCCCAATGGCCGCGCAAACGCCGTGATCATTGGCTGACGCTCACGAAAGCGCGCGCGATCGAAAACCAAATCTTCGTCTGCGCCCTCAACGGACGCGGCAATTCCCGTCTCTATGACCCGTGGGGACGCGAACTCCTGACATTCGGCGAAGACGAAGCAACGCAGTGCGCCGTCATTGACACGAACGTCTTGCAGGAAATCCGCACGACGATCAACGTTTACCGTGACCGCCGCCCGGAACTCTACCATATAACAACAAAGGAAACGCCGTAAATTCCCCGGTGCTATCGTTTTTTGGTGTCAGCCCTTTTCTTTTGTCTTTACTGTCATTGTAGCCGCCGTCAATATAAATAGCAAATAGCTATTTTGTATTCTCTAACATAATTTGAAGTAATATCCATCTCATGTTATAGTAAAAAAAACGGTAAAAAAGAAGGATCCCGATGATCGAAACGAGACTTTTACAGTATTTCCTGGCCATTGCCCGCGAACAAGGCATCACACGGGCCGCAGAAAGCCTGCACGTATCCCAGCCGACCCTTTCACGTCAAATGAAAGAACTCGAAGACACGCTCGGCGTGCAGCTCTTCGTGCGCGGACGCAAACAGACGACGCTGACCGAAGAAGGGCGGTATTTCCGTGCCCGTGCACAGGAAATTGTAAGCCTGATGGATAAAACCGAAAGCACACTAAAAGCCGATCGCAATATCGTAGCCGGCGATATTGTGATCGGCTGCGGCGAAACGCCGATTATGGCCTATCTGACGGAACTCTTCGCCGGGATTCACGAAGAGTTCCCCGATGTACATCTGCAGACATTCAGCGGTGATGCCGATGCCGTCATGGAGCGCCTCGACAAAGGACTTGTCGACCTCGGACTCCTGCTCGGCCCGATCCGCGCGGAAAAGTACGATTACCTCGATCTCCCGTGGCAGGATGAATTCGGCCTGCTCATGCCGAAGGATCATCCGCTGACGTCAAAATCGACGGTCACACTGCAGGATATGCAGGAATATCCCGTTTCCCTTCCCCGCCAGTTGGCGGAAGGGCATGAACTTCTCGGGGCCCGGGTGCAGGACATCAAACCGCGAACGGTGATTTCGTCCTATAATCTGCTCTACAACGCAACATTCCTTGTCGAACAGGGTGTCTGCCTCGCCTTTGCCCTCGACCGTTTAGCGGACGTAAGCGGCAAACGTAATCTTACGTTCCGCCCGTTTGAACCGGCGATCACCGTTCCCGCGGTAATCGTCACGAAAAAATATCAGACCTTTTCCCCGACTGTCAAACTGTTTCTCGATCGACTGCAAGAACGCATTGCTGCAAACCTGCCCCGCGCATAAAACCGTCACCCGATTTACTTGCGGTGAACCTCGTGAACCTTCGGCAAAAACATTGAAACAAGTGCTGCGCAGACAGCGAGGACGGCGATCACAAGAAAGAGACGATGAAACGTCAGGGATAGTGCCGACTCAAGGGAAGTCCCCCGCGGGCAGCTATTGATACTGACATTGACAAACGTACCGATCGCCGCAATCCCGAGCGTCTGGCCGATCGAACGCGTCAGTGCCCCCGTTCCGACGGCTGCGCCGCGTTTTTCATACGGTACAGCGTCCTGAATCATGAACATAAGCAGCGTCAATACGCCCGAAAAACCGAACCCGAAGAAAAAGTCAATCGTTACGGCAGTCAAGTACGATCGATCGCCCCATACAGCAAGTGCCGCGGCCGTTGCGGCAATAATAAAGCAGGAAAAAACCACGGCGCGCCGCAGCCCGAGGAAAAACAGCACCCGTTCCATCGAAAACGAACTGAGCATCCACGCAAACGACATCGACGCGAGCGCGAGTCCCGAAAGTGTCGCATCGACATGATGAACCTGCTGCAGCCATGACGGAATATAAACATTCAGTGCAATGAGTGTCACGGAAATGAGCAGCGTGACCGTCAAATTGAGCAGCATGGGACGTGTCAAAATATCCGGCGGAATGACCGGTTCCGCCGCTTTTTCCTCGACGCGCCGAAATGCCGCGCCCGCAAGGATCGCCGCACCGACCGCGTAAAGTGCCGTTCCCTGTTCGATTCCGGCCATGCATGCATAAAGAAGTGCCCCGACGGCAAGCGTCAACAAAAATGCACCGGCGTAATCGATAACCGGCTTCTTTTTGAGCCGCGATTCCTTCAAATAACGTTCAAATGCCGCGAGACAGATCAGGCAAAAGGGCACATTGACAAAAAATACCCAGTGCCAATTCAAAAAGTCGATAAACAGTCCGCCGAGAACCGGCCCGACAAGTCCCGCTACGCCCCAAGTGGTACTGATTCCTCCCTGCACGATCGCGCGTTCTTTGAGCGTATACAGATCACCGACAATCGTCGGCGTCACCGTAAAAATCGACCCCGTCCCGAGGCCCTGAACCGCGCGCCAAAAAACGAGTGACGTCATCGACCCCGACAGTCCGCAGCCGAGACTGCCGAACATAAAAATCAAAATCCCGATCGTCAGGATCTTCCGCCGCCCGTAAAGATCGGCGAGTTTACCGTAAAGCGGCGTTGACACGGCGCTGAAAAAGAGATACATCGAAAAAATCCAGCTGGACATGCTCATGTCCCCCAGATCCGCAACGATTGTCGGCGTCGCCGTCGCAAGCACCGTGACGTCAAACGCCGCCAAAAACGTCGCGATCATAATAGCCGCCGCTATCGTTTGTTTCTGCCTCTCCATCGAACTCCCCCCTGACGTCAATTGCTGTCATTATTTTACCACAGACCGCTGACCATCGTCATCAGCAAACATCGTTAACACTTTCATGTATACCTTGACAATTTTATCATAGAAGGTATACAATAAATACATTCCATAAAAACAAACATCTGTGCAGTCCGGCATATGACACACGGTCGTGTCAAGCTGGCCGCTTGCATCGGCAGGCAGTCTCGTAACGAGGCTGCCTTTTGTGTTTATATAAGGAGGGATTTATCATGAAGAAGAAAGCCGGTCTCATTTTGGCGGTGCTGGTATTGTTCGCGATTCTGGCCATTCCGACACCGCCCGAGCTTTCGACGGCGGGACATCGCATGCTGGGTATCCTCGTCTTTTCCGTCATCATTTGGATGACCGAGGCCGTATCGTACCCGGTTTCATCCGGCATCATCATTTCACTTATGGCATTCCTGCTCGGAACGGCACCGTCGCTCAAAGATCCGTCCAAGATCATGGGAACTTCGGCAGGACTCAAAACGGCGCTTACCGGATTCTCGTCAACGGCGCTTGCTCTCGTCGCCGCGGCCATGTTTATTGCGGCCGCGATGATGAAAACGGGACTGGATAAGCGCATCGCACTCTTTGTCCTGTCAAAAATCGGCGCGAAGACAAACCGCGTCCTCGCCGGTGTCATTTTTACGGGTTTTGTCCTGAGCTTCTTCGTCCCGAGCACAACGGCACGTGTCAGTTGCTTAGTCCCGATTGTCATGGGCATCATCGCCGTTTTCGGCGTACAGAAAAAGAGCCGTTTCGCCGCGATCATGCTCATTGCCGTCGCTCAGGCCGACAGTATTTGGAACGTCGGTATCAAAACGGCAGCCGCGCAGAACATGGTTGCTCTCGGATTTATCGAGAAACAGCTCGGTACAACGATCAGCTGGCTGGACTGGTTTATCGCCGCCGCTCCGTTTGCGGTCATCATGAGCGTTCTCCTCTACTATATCCTGCTCAAACTCATGCCGCCGGAAACAAAAGAAATCGAAGGCGGGCAGGCCATGATCGAAAAGGAATATGCGGCGCTCGGCCCGATGCACGGCAGCGAAAAGAAACTCATGATTCTCTCGGTCATCCTGCTCTTCTTCTGGGTAACGGAGAAAAAACTCCATCCGTTTGACACGTCATCGACGACGATTGTTGCCATCACACTCATGATGCTTCCGGGTATCGGCATTATGACATGGAAAGAAGCCCAGCAGCGTATCAGTTGGGGCACGCTCATGTTGTTCGGCGTCGGCATCAGTCTCGGTTCCGCGATCCTTTCGACCGGAGCAGGCAGTTGGATTGCCCATGAAATCGTCGGTGCCTTCGGCCTTTACAACCAGACGGCGGTTTTCATCCTCGGCGTGCTCGCGCTCTTCCTCATCGTCATCCATCTCGGATTCGCGAGCGCAACGGCGCTGTCCTCTGCCATGATCCCGATTTGCATTTCCGTTTTGCAGGGCGCGGCCGAGCAGTCCCCGCTCAACATTGTCGGCATGGTCATGATTCTCCAGTACACGATCTGCTTCGGTTTCATCCTGCCGGTCAATGCGCCGCAGAACATGATCGCTTACAGTACGGAAACATTTGAGGTCAATGACTTTATCAAAACCGGTATCCCGCTGACCATTGCGGCATATCTCGTCATTTTACTCCTCGCAAACACGTACTGGAAATGGCTCGGACTTGTCCTTTAAAATCTCACACGCACACAAAAAGCCGCAGGCATTTTGCCCGCGGCTTGTCTCGTATATCCGAAACTCAACGCTCCGTTTTGCGGAGCAGGTCTTCCCATTCTTTGATAATACTGCGATCGGCGAAATAGTCGATGCGCATCGCTTTTTCGACGCGTGCGAGCGTCGCATTCGTCGTTTCGCGTGCCTTGGCCGTACCGTCGACGAGGATATCGTAAACCGTGTCAATATCCTGCTCCCATTTCTGACGCTCCGCGCGGATCGGCGCGAGGATGCTTTCGAGAACCTGGAACAGGAATTTTTTGCACGTGCCGTCACCGAGGCCGCCGCGTTTGTAGTGTTCCTTCATCTCGTCGAGGTTCGCATACTCCGGCAGGAATTCCTTGAAATGATCATCGGTGCTGAACGCGTCAAGATACGTGAAGACGACATTGCCTTCGAGATGGCCCGGATCGGTAATACGCAGATGCAAGGGATCCGTGAACATCTTGCCGTTGATCTGTTTTTTGACCGTCTTCGGCGAATCGGAGAGATAGATGCAGTTGCCGAGCGACTTACTCATCTTGGCTTTGCCGTCAACGCCCGGGAGGCGGCGCTGCGTCTCGTTTTCCGGGATCAAGGCTTTCGGCAGGACGAGCGTATCGCCGTAAATGCGGTTGAAACGCTCGACGATCTCGCGCGACTGTTCGAGCATCGGGAGCTGGTCTTCGCCGACCGGGACAACGTTCGCGTCAAACGCCGTAATATCCGCCGTCTGCGAAACCGGATACGTGAAGAATCCGGCCGGAACGCCCTCATCCTCAAACCCGCGCAGCTGAATCTCGGCTTTGACGGTCGGGTTGCGCGCGAGTCGTGCCGTCGTGACAAGATTCATATAATAGAACGTCAACGCGTGCAGGGCCGGCAGTGCCGACTGAACGCAGATCGTCGTTTTCGCCGGATCGAGGCCGACGGAGAGATAGTCCAGCACGACATTGACAATGTTGTCGCGGATCTTGCGCGGATTGTCTGCGTTATCCGTCAGTGCCTGGTCATCGGCGATCATAATGAAGACTTTATCGAATTTGCCCGAATTCTGCAACTCGACGCGGCGTTTCAGCGAGCCGACATAATGACCCAAATGCAAACGGCCGGTCGGACGATCCGCCGTTAAAATAATATTTTTATTCGTATTCATACGTAATATCCTCCTTCATGACATATCTCTATTGTATAGCAGGAAGCCGCGTGACACAAGGGATAGGATGCGCGAAAACGGCCGCAAAAAGACGAAAAAGCTCTCGAGGATCGCCCGAGAGCTTAGAAATGTCATTCCTTGGTTGACGCGTGGGAGAGATATTGATTCTTCATCAAGAGATAGAACGGCACGCCGATCACGAGTCCGCCGAGGCCGATGAGGATCTTCTGCAGATCGGCCTGAACGAGCAGCCAAAGGCTGACGGCAACGGCGATTGTCGGGATGACGGGACCGAACGGAATCTGCAGGGAACTCGGCTGATCCGGATGTTTATGACGCAGCATGAGAACAGCAAGGCAGGTCGGAACATACTGGGCGAAACGCGAAACGACCGAAATCGCCGCAAGCGTCGTGAAACTGCCCGAAAGCGCGATAAGAATGCCGACAATCGTCGCAAACAAAATCGCAACGTACGGCGTACCGAAACGGCTGTAGCGCGAAAACACCGGCGGTAACATATGGTCATCGGCGATCGCGACGATAACTCGCGGCGTCAAAAACGAAGACGCGAGGTTGATACCGCCGATGGACACGAGCGTTCCGGCCGTGACAAGCAGTCCTCCCGCCGTGCCGAGGAACACCGATGCCGCCGTAGCGATCGGCGTTTTCGTGTTCGCGAGATCCGGTCCGAGAACACCGATTGACGTGCCGACGATGAGGAAATACGCCGTTGACACGAGCAGCATGACCGTCACGATCGCACGCGGGATGTTATGTTCCGGGCGTTCCATGTCTTCCGCGGCTTCGGCGATCGCCTCAAAACCCGTAAACGCATAGAAAATCAACAGCGCCGCAGCACCGAACGAAAACGTCTTCGCGGCTTCGCCGGTCGGGATGAGCGGCGTAAAATTGCCGCCGTTAATGTAGAAAATGCCGATCGCGACGAAAAGAATCAGCGGCAGCAGTTTGCCGACTGTCACGATGTTGTTGACAATTTTTGACACCTGAACGCCGAGAATATTGATGATACCGAGACTTCCCATAAGCGCGACGATGATGAGATTACGCCAAAACGGTTCCGCCGCGGCCGGAACAACGGCAGTAAGCGCCGTCGCAAAGCCGTTTGACATGGCCGCCCACGCGATAATGCTGATCGCGGCTTTCATAAATCCGACTTCAAACCCGACAAAATTGCCGAATGCCGCCCTTGCATAGAGGTAAGGACCGCCGTTGCGCTTGAACCGCCCGCTCGCTTCCGCGAAACAAAGTGCGAGTGACATCGCGAGGAACGCGTCAAAAATAATGACGACGAGTGCGAACGGACCCGCGAGCGCGTACGCTTTGTTCGGCAGCAGGAAAATACCCGAACCGATAATGGCGTTGATACCGAGGAGTACAATACTCCAAAAGCCGAATTTACTTTTTGCCATAGGAATCCCACCTTTTATGAATCCCGCATTAACTCCCGAAACAGGGCCAGCATCGCCGAATCCTTTCGGTGCATCATTTCCGGATGCCACTGAACGGCAAAGACGCGGCTGCCTTCCGTTGACTCAAGGCCTTCGATTGTCCCGTCGGCGGCGTACGCCGTAACGCGAAATCCCGGCGCCGGTTTTTTGACAGCCATATGATGAAACGAATTGACGAGATGACGTTCACCGAATATGCGGCGCAAGGTCGAATCCGGTTCCGTCCTGACGGAATGAGTGGCCTGATCGGCGTGGTGCGGCTGCCAATGACGTACAAAAGCAGTCGGACATTCCGTCACGACATCCTGCCAAAGCGTGCCGCCGCAGACCACGTTGATGATCTGAATCCCGCGGCAAATGCCGAAAATCGGAATATCCATGCGGCGCGCTTCCTCGATGAGCATCGTGTCATATGTATCGCGCACCTCCAGCGTATCGCCGAGCCTAACATGCGGTTCCTCGCCCCAAAGGAGAGGACTGACATCCCATCCTCCCGTGATAACGAGCCCATCGATGCCTTCGAGCTCGGCACGGACGATTTCCCGATCCGGCACAAGCGGAAGGATCATCGGTACGGCGCCCGCGGCGACAACGGCTTCGACATAATCGTTGTTGACATAAGCCCTGCCGTAGTTGCTGAACGTCGCGTCATTCGTGAATCTCAGATTTCCCCCGATCCCAATTCGTTTCTTCATAACCAAACCCCGATTTCTCATGTTTTATTAAAACATACTAAAATTATATGCTTATACTTATTTTTTGTCAACGGACTTTTGTGTTTTTTCTTTCTGTTCTTCGCGAATTTTCTTTTCAAGCACCTTGCGCTTTTCCTCGCGGGCGTTCACGACTTTCTTGTAATCTTTCGGCGAAATATCCTTCAAATAATCATCCGGAATCCGCGTATAGGCCTGATTCTCGAGCTCGTAAAGCTGACGGAAATTCTCAAGCGCCGCGTCATGATTTTCCATCTCGTCGTAAATCTGACCTGCGATCAGATAGGAAAAGACGTTTTTCGCGTCAACCTGTTTCGCCGCTTCGCAGTCGGCAAGCGCCCCTTCGCGGTCGCCCTGCATGCGTTTGACGTCAGCGCGGTTCAAGAAATTATAGGCGTTTTTCCCGTCCATGGAAATTGCCCGGTCCGAGTCCTCAAGCGCCCCCGCAAAATCGCCGTTTACGGCTTTTGCGCGCGCCCGAATCGCGTAATTTGACGCTTCATCCTTCTGATTCTGCGCCGCAAACGCGCGGTCAATTTCGAACATCGCCTCGCGTGTCATGCCGTAATCGCTGTACGTGTCGCTGTTGTCGCGCATTTTTTCCGTAAATTTCGCGTCAGCCGCAACGGCTTTCTGACGGATCTCCGCACGTGCTTTTTCCTGCTCCGTTTCGCGTGCCTGCATCGCAAGGCGTGCGCCGCTTGACATTTCCCCGTCATAGGCCGACGTCACGAGCGACTGCAGTTTTGCGCCCGCATCCGTTTTGCGGAGGAATTCCTGCAAAATCCCGTAAACGCGTTCATCGGTGAGACAGGTCAAACCGCCCTCGCCGTCCGCGCGGAACTGCCACGCATCCGGGGAATCGTAATCGTGAAATGCCTTCGCCAGCGCCCCTGCAATCAGATAGGCATTTTCCGTCGTATTGTCGTAAAGCTCGTTCGTCCAGTCCGCATCGAGGAGCGGCTGACCGTCAATGCAGACGGTTTTCCGGTCTTTGACCGTCACATGCCCGCAACCGTAATCCGTCATCATCCCCGCCAGCTTCGCCTCGCGCAGGTCAAGATCCGGATGGTCGTTGTAGTTTTCCTTATTTTTATCCTCGTTCGGATTCTGGTACTCGTAAATATTCTGCGTCTCATACGTCAGATAATACGCGAGACGCGCCATCGCGGCAGCCCCGCCGCCCGGATTGAACCCGGCCCCCGACATAATGTAAAATCCGCCTTCGTCCGCGTCATATTCGGTCGGCAGCGTGACGTTTTTCGCGATCGAATAACTCGCGAGCGCATTGAGTTTGCCCCAGTCCATCGCGTTCGTGTCCATATTGAGGAACGTCATACCGTAATACTGCGCGACCGCTTTCGCGTAATTGCGCGCACTGTGCTGTTCGACGCCGTGTGTCATTTCGTGGGCGAGGACCGCGGCGAGCTCGTCGGGATCATTGTTGAGGCCGCGCACGAGACCTTTATTGACACTGACATAATTCGTCGGATAGCAGGCCGCGTTAAAAATATCGCTGTTATTGACCTGCCAGATGAACGGCAGCGAATTTTCCTTCAGCGCATACGGGCCCCGACGTACCAGCTGCTCCATAACATCGTTGACCACTGCCGTGTCATTCGGATTGCGGTCAATGCCGTTTTCCGCGATATCCTGACGCCGGCTCGCGATCTGCGCCGCCGCGGTATTTCCGAGTGTCAGCATCTCCGCGAGGCTCGACTGATACGCGCTGAAAACGCCCAAAGCCTGTGCCGCCACGGCCCATGCATCCGCCGCCTGTGCCGTCTGCGCTCCCGGCGCAAAAATCCCGATCCCGCAGGCCAAAACGCCCGCAACCAGCCGCTTTTTCCAATGATTTCGAGGCATGTCATCCCCTCCGTTCGCATTGATGTAGGTTCAGTCTACCACAGCAAGGCTAAAATTGCATGAAAAGAGGACGTTGAGAATGTTTCATCTCTCAACGCCTTACTTTTCTTTCTCAGTTTCTTATCATACATTAAAATTAGTGCTGATGTCCGAATAATTCCGAATGTGATCCCAATCGGTATAACATAAGGACAAGCACATCTTCCGATATTTCATATATGAGCAACCAATCCGGTTCTATATGACATTCCCGTGTTCCCTTGTAATTACCGGATAAATCATGATCACGATAACGAGCATCCAATTTCCCGCCGTCTGCCAGAATATCAATAATCTCGAACAATTCATCAAGATTTTTATGCTGTTTTTGGGCAGTCTTCAAATCTTTCTTGAATTGCTTCGTAAACTTGAGGGTATATCTCATACATCCAACGCTTTCTTCAAAGATTCCATATCATGGTAACCCGGAACACTGTCATCATGGGCAATGCGACGTCCTTCTTCAATAGCAGCCGCAGTTTCGGCATTAGGAATATCCAATTTTAAGGAAAATGGGATCCCATGTTCCCGGATCGTAGACCGAAGAAACATATTCACCGCTGTAGTCATATTAAATCCCAACTCCGAAAAAATCTGTTCGGACTGTTCTTTGATACTTTTTTCAATACGGATATTTAAATTTGTCGTTGCAGCCATTGTTCTCACCCCTCTTGTATTATACAGCATTTTTCGTTTACTATCAATACAATGTCATTATAAAAGCCGAATTTATATTTATAAAATTCTTGTCGATATACTATGAGGTTGAACTCTACTTACGCAATTCTGCTTCTGATACTTTCATCTTCCGAATTATTAGTGACAGAATGACAATAACTCCGGCGCCGGGAAAAAAGTCAATGCAACCATAGCCGGGTTCCCCGTAGTTAATGTTAATAATTCGGAATGCCTTGCAAATGCGATTGGATCATCTTCGTGACATTATCTAAATCAACGCCTACTGCCAACGGACTTACCTGTTTATCATCACCGACAATGATGACTTTCTTTGCCAAATACAACATGGTAAGTGCGGATAAATCAGCCTGGCTGGCTTCGTCGATAATAACAACGTCAAATTGGTTTTCCCCGGGGACAAGATTGTTCAGAGCTGTTCCTATCGTCATAACCCAAGCCGGGACAGCATCCTGACATTTGGACATGACCGCCTACTTCCGCCAATAATTGATCAATTGACGGCTCTGGAATATCTTCCAACACTGGTATTAAATATTGTATTACAAAACTCTGACGGACGCTCCGAATCGCTAATTACAATTTCGCTTTTATCCGGATGATACTTAATTTCTACGCGCTTCAAGAGAAGCGGATAGTGAATCGTCTTATCATTTGTATCCGTAAGGATACCGTTACCGACCATCATTTCCTTTGATTCACTATTTTGCTCTGTATAATGGG
>Ga0326511_10004182_pt1 | contig 11555 bp, 20 predicted proteins | sample 0_2496_0518_D_FD_203701 | JGI IMG/M metagenome (GOLD analysis project Ga0326511, IMG submission 203701) | Bovine rumen microbial communities from UC Davis, California, United States - 0_2496_0518 | ecosystem: Host-associated > Mammals > Digestive system > Stomach > Rumen | place: USA...
GACCTGATTTCAGAGGAGGTGATGTCGTGAAACTGGTTGATAATGTCATCAAGGCAGATGCGACACTGGGTGTTAAGGTCGAGCCGTATGATGACACGGAACTGAGGGAGCGTGTCGAGGCTCTGGAGCAGAAACCAGACAAGGACACTGTCTACGATGACACCGCCTTATCTGCCAGAGTGACCGCACTGGAAAACCGTGAGGACAAAGACACTGTCTATGATGATACTGCCCTGTCCGAGAGAGTCACTGCACTGGAAAACAAGCCAAACACAGCCTATGATGATACGGCGATCCAGTCTCAGCTTGATGCTGTCATCAAAACGGAAGACAGCAGTGCGCCATGCACGTACTCTGCCGGAGACTTTTTCGTGTACGACGGCAAGTTGTACAAGGCTTCCGCAGACTTTTCCGCCGTCACGCTGACCGCTGACAATATCAGCACTTACGCAGAGGCACAGGCGCAGACGGCTATCAATGCGTTAAACCAGAGTCTGAAAAACCAGATCGATGCGGCGAATGAGAAAATCGACACGAACACGAATAATATTGCAACGAATACGAGTGCAATCAATACGCTAAACAACGGTTTAACAGTAAAAGATATTACGTCTCAATTAGGGGCACCCAGTGGGATGAAAGTAGTTGAAATTGGTAATATATTGTATATCAACATAGCTGGAACCAAGGTTGAAGACGTTAGACAGTGGCATATCCCCAAAGAGTATTGCTCATCTCTTGGTAACGTAAGATTTTCTGGAATTGCAACCCAAAGTACAAACGATACAGGCAACGCAATAGGGCTGCCAGCGTTGCTTGCGTATCCCGGAAAAGATAGTGCTTCTGGAAATACTAGTTTAATGTGGGTTACGGTAATTAATACAAGTTGGAGATGGCAAGTGATTTCGTCCAGATACTACATTTTTGCTAGTGCTGTTATACCTCTATAACCTCGAATCCATCAATCACTAGGAGGCACCCATGTACTACAAAGACATTACCCTCACAGGTCTTCAGGCCACTATCGGCTATGAGGACGAAAATCTCCCTACCCGGGTCATCATCGACATTTCCGACCTGACCAAGTATGGAACCGGCACGACCGTTCTCGAGGTCAAGCGTCCATGCGACAGGGAGGCCTACATCGCAGAGCAGACAGAGGTGGACGGAAACAACTTCTACTGGTATCCGACCAAAGGCGACCTTGAAGTCAGCGGTCTGCTCAAGTGTCAGGTCAAGGCAGTCATCGGCGACCAGATCGTCAAGACCAGGGTCTACTTCGTGCAGGTCAGCGGTGCACTGAACGGTGACGGCACATTGAGCGGAGTCGTGCCGGACGCATTACAGACATTCGTGGAGTCGGCCTCCGGGTCGGAGGATGCGGCTGGTGCAAAGTACTGGGGTGCGACCCCATACAATAATGCTCATGCTCAAACATTTGGTACTAATAGTGCGGGAGAACACTCTCACACCATTACAGTAAATTCAGACGGAGCACATACACACACTGTAACAACGAATGCCTCTAATACTGGGGCAAGTGGGTCAGGCTCGGCACATAACAATATGCCACCATATATTGTAGCTTATTGTTGGCACAGGACGGCATAATAATAAAGGAGATTTATATGAAACGAGAAGTAAGTATTGGTGCTCTGGCGAGCATAGACAATTATATTTCAACGCTGAAGGAATAGGCGGGCGACAAACAGACCAAGTTCGACTATTTCGGAACTTTTACTGGATACGCTTTGTACCGTAACTTCAAAAAGATTCACAAAGCGGTCGAGGACTTTGAGACGTATCGTGACCGCAAAGGTGTGGAACTCTGGCAGAAATATTTTCAAGACCCGGAAAGATCGTAGGAATATGAGAAGGACGGCAAGACTTACCGTCGTGTTAGAGATGAATTCAATGACCAGTATCAATCAGAAGTCAACACAGTAAATAAAGAACTTGAAAAACTTGCGGATGAAATGGTTGAGTTAGACTTCCGTCCTATTGACCTAGACAAGGCGGTTTCAAATCTACCAGAAAATGTCGAACTTACACATTATGATTTTGAACTACTGTCACTCTTCCAAGATGGCTAGGAATAATAACCAGGTCTCCCTACCAAACGTAGGGCGGCTTCAATAATAAGGAGGTTAATAATGACAGAATTTAAGGGTAAGAAAATTACCTAGCTTAATGAAACCACGGAACTTACAGATGAATCCCTCGTGCTCGTTGGTGAGAGCAACGGGGGGACATTGAGCCAAGCAACGGCAAAAACATTAAAGGATTATGCTACAGCAGATCTAGCGACCAAGGCATCCGTCAAGGCTAACACAGATGCTCTTGGTGGTCACACGATCAAGAGTGACGTTCCGGCAGATGCGAAGTTTACGGATACGGTATACGATGACAGCGAGATAAAACGCAGAGTAGCGGTTAACGCATCGGACATTGACGATGTCTATAACCATCTGGAGCAGGGCTTTCAGATGGTACAGGCAAAGCAGGATGCGACTCCGTCTTCCGCCCTGACCGACCCTGCTATGATCTATGCGAAAGTTAACAATACGGACGTAGCAAATAGCTATCACAAGAGATTTTAATGTTAGGAATAATAATTATGGGTACGAAAAAGCGAAAACCTAAGTTGTTTAAGAGATTAAATGCTGTAAGATTTCTTAAACTAATGGTGATTTGGATGGTCGCATCCGTCACTATTTTCACTATCACAATGATTGTTTGCTACTTTATGATGGGCGGGGTCCCGGACACTCTAATCACCTCTTTCTATGGATGGTTCGGATTCCAGGGTGGATTCACCACTCTCATATAGGTTGCAGACAAGATATGGAAGAAAAAGGAGATAAAGAAAGATGAAGAAATAGGATTGGATTAGGAAGCTGGGGAGCCGTAAATTCTGGGGAATGCTTGCCGCGCTTGTAACTTCTCTCTGCGTTTTCTTTACACTGCCGGAGCAGGAAATCACACAAATCGTTGCGCTTATCGGAGCATTCGGGGACATCGCAATCTATATGCTCTCCGAAGCAATGGTTGATTCCGCTAACTCCACTCAGACTATCAGTACGACTACTGTAAGTACCAACACGGAAGAAACGAAAGCATACAACACTCAGATTCAGAAGAATCTCACAAATAACTAAAATAAGTAATTATCAGCGGTGCTTGGGGCAAAATCTAAGCACCGTATTTTTATATTTTGAAGGCATCCACGACATAGAAAAGCTTCATTCTATACGATGTCGGATTGCTTATGATTTTGACATTGCATAGAAATGGAGGTGATTAAAGTGGGAGATTTTTAGACGTTTCTAAACATGAACCACAGGGAGGGAATCCTATACATGATTCTCTTGCTTGTTGTTTTGATTTTTCTGATAAAAGTTATAGACTATCTTATGCAGAGATTCGGAATTAAAACTGGTCAGCAAATTCATGAATAGCAACAAGACGCATAGATTAAAAAATTAAATTTATAGTTTGAAAAGATTGAAAAGAGTTAGTCTGAAGTCAAAGAACAAGAGGAAATAAATCATAATAAAACGTCAGAACAGATAAATCATATCAATGAGGCTGTTGGTTGCTTACAAAATTCGGTAGACGAAATGCGGGAAGCTGAACGAACTAAGACAAGAGCGTAGATGAAAGACCGCATTGGGCAAGCTTACCGCTATTATCATGCTAAAGGCGAAATTAATAGTATGGAGAAAGAAGCTCTTTAGGGTCTGATAAAGTCTTATGAATAGGCTGGCGGTGGCAATAGTTTTGTGCACTCGAAAGTTTTAGTGTAGATGCAGGAATGGAAATTAGTTGATAACACTGGAGAGAATGATGTGTGAGGATTAGATATGATTAAGATTAACAAAAATTTAATGAACAGAAATCATACGGCGCTTAAACGATAGAATAAAGACATTCAATGGATTGTGATCCATTATGTCGGGGCACTTGGTGACGCAAAGGCTAACACTGATTACTATAAGAGCAACGATATCCAAGCATCTGCTGATTTCTGGGTTGGATTTAAGGGCGACATCTGGCAAGGTAACGACTACAGAAATTATTATTCGTGGCACAGTGGCGGAGGGTATCAGTCATCTTGGACGAAAGACGGCGGGGGGCAATACTATAGGGTTGCCCTTAACAAAAACTCTGTTGCTATCTAGATGTGTGTAAAAAAGAAAAATACTTCTAATCTTGTTGCAACCGATACAGATTGGTACTTCGAGGATGCCACCGTTGATGCGGCCGCTCAACTCACCGCATATTTAATGAAAGATCTTGACATTGATATTGACCATGTTATTCGTCACTACGATGTCAACAGAAAAATCTGTCCAGCCCCCTATGTCCATAATTATCAAGCGTGGCTCGATTTCAAGAAAAAAGTAGCTTCGTATGCGGCAGTCACTAACGTCAAAACTTATTATTACAGGGTTCGTTCTTCTTGGCTCAATGCAAAATCTCAGCTTGGTGCGTACACCATCCTTGAAAACGCAAAAGTAAACTGCCCATATGGATATGCAGTTTACGATGAATCCGGCAAAGAACTTTATCGTAACTCTACTGCCCCATCTAAAATTTCTGAAGCTAAAGGAATCCCCGCGTCAAAGCAAGATTTCATTAGCAAAGTGGCAAAAATAGCTGTCGCCCTGTACCCAGAAACTAAGATCCTTCCATCTATTGCAATTGGACAATGCTGTCTTGAAACTGGGTTTGGGCTTGGCAAGGATTCTACTATTCTCGTTAAGAATAACAACCTTCTTGGCATGAAAGCCGCCCTTATCAACAATACATGGAAAGAACATAGCGTGTGGAACGGAGAGACTGTCACAAAGAGAACCCCCGAAGTATATAACGGAAAACTTACCTACATTAACGACACATTCCGAGTCTATAAAGACTACTAGAATTGCATCAGAGATTATTAGATGTTCCTATCATGGGCCACGGATGGCAAAAACTACAAGTACAGGGAAATTATTGGCAAGACTGACCCGGCATAGGTAATTCATATTATCCGTTCACATGGGTATGCGACAGATCCGTCATATGAAGAAAAAGTCTTGAGAGTCATCAAAGAAAACAATCTCACACAATACGATAAGATGGTGAACAAAACGGTCACCGTCCCTGTAAAGCCGTTAAATGCCTCTAAAATCAATTCTAACAAAAACGCGAATAAGTTATCTGGCAAGCGGCAAAAACAAGAATCCGGGGCTTCTACGAAGTCAGGCACCGTTCTCTACAGGGTGCAGTGTGGTGTATTTGGGGTCGAAGAGAATTGCGACAATATGATCAAACAGATGGCGCACCGTGGGTTCAAAGCAGTTAAAAAGAAAGTAGGCAAAATGTTTGTCGCACAGGCTGGAATTTACTCTGTTCGGTAGAATGCAGCCTATATGGAGCAAAGGCTTGAAAAAGCGGGGCTTCCACATTCGACCGAAATTATATGAAGAAAGGACATTAAGAAAAATGAACGTATATTTAGATAACGCTGCAACAACTCGCGTGTATCCAGAAGTTGCCAAGGCTGTTCAATCATGTTTCTAGGAAGAATACGGCAACCCCTCTTCTCTTTACGAACTGGGGCGTGGAGCAAGAGACAAAATCGATTATGCTAGACAACAGATTGCAAAATTTATCAACTGCTCCCCGGAAGAAATCTATTTTACTTCCTGTGGGACGGAATCAGATAACTGGGTGCTGAAGGCTATGGCGGACTGCAACCCCAATGGGCATATCGTGACGACCATGATTGAGCATAAAGCAATCTTGAATACTTGCAAATGGCTTGAGGAACATGGTTATACTGTAACTTATCTCGAACCAGACGAACGAGGGATTATTACTCCAGATCAAGTAGATGACGCTATTAATGAAAATACTTTTCTTGTATCTGTAATGGCGGCAAATAATGAGATTGGGGTGATTGAGCCGATAGAGGAAATCGGGAAAGTATGCTAGGAGCGGAGTGTTCCGTTCCATACTGATGCAGTTCAAGCTTATGGGCATATCCCGATTGACGTTAAGGCAATGCATCTTAATTATATGTCTGTATCCGGGCATAAGTTTCACGCTCCCAAGGGGACAGGTTTCCTTTATGCGAAAGGGGGAGTTATCCAAGAACCTTTCATGCATGGGGGCGGCCAGGAGAATGGGCTAAGAGCCGGGACGGAGAATGTGGTTGGGATTTACGGCATGGGAGTCGCCACAAAGATTATTTCATGCAATTTTACAGAACAGATCGACAGAATGACTGCTCTACGTGACCGTATGATCAATCGTGTACTGGATGAAATTCAAGATTGCGGGTTGAATGGCCCCTTTATCAGCAGAAACCCGAACAATGTTTCCCTGTGGTTTGATGGGATCAATGCAGATACCGCAGTCGCTGCCCTTGACACTTTTGGAATTCAATGCTCCTCTGGAAGTGCATGTAATACATCAAACTCCGCACCGTCTCATGTTCTTTCCGCTATAGGTCGTGGCGGCGTAGCGGACTGCACTCTCCGCTTCACTCTTTCAGACTTAACCACGAAAGAATAGATTGACTATGCCGTGGATGTTCTGAATATTGTCATCCCGCAGCTACGCAAGAGTAAAGTATCTTAAGGAGAAAATATGTCTGGCAACAAGGCATTTGTAATTTTAGGTAGGATTCGACGGAATATAAAACCGCCAAATTTTGAGAAACTAATTAATAAAGATATTCTGATTTAGAAGGAGGGGATGCAAGATGCTCAAAATCAGAGGAACGACAATCACGCTGACGAGAGGCGACTCCCTCAGACTCAAAGTGAATATACAGGATAAGGCGGGAAACCCCTATCAGCCATCATAGGGCGACACAATACTTTTTGCCCTTAAGAAAAATTATTCGGACGAAGATAACATTACCAAACATTATGATAAAGTCAAATAAAAATAAAATATACTTGACTTTTTAACCCGGCCTGTCGGAAAGGTGGTGGTCACATGACTAAGAACATTGGAACAGTGAGATCTATTCTTTTGCAGCAGCCTGAGAATGTGATCATCGAAGCAGCACGTTTTTACCAGAAATCAGGTAGACTGGTTTCGGAGCAAAGCTACTATAAGACCCTAGAGAGGATGACAAAAGCCGGGGAACTGGTTCATTTGGCAAAGGGCATGTATTATCGTCCTAAAAAATCCCGCTTTGGCATGGTACCGATAAGCGAGAAAGAAATCGTCTCTCATTTTACAGGAATGAACAGGGGGCTGCTCGTTGGTTATCGTCTTTATGTGAACAAAGGACTCACTACATAGGTCAGTAAAAATGTGGAGGTCCTTTCCGTATTAGTCAGGGAACAGAAGAAAAATATCGGCAATGTCTCTGTTTCAAAAATCGAGATGGAACTGAACCCTGAAATAAAAAGCATGATCGAGGCTTTTGAGGTGCTTCAAAACTACGGCAGAATTCAGGATATGAACACTGGCGCTTTTGCCGATTACATGAGGAACTTCTCGAAAGAGTATTCTGATGAAATCGCTGACTATGTTTTGTCACATAGAACATACAAGAGGGCGACCATAGCATTTATGAAGCAGTGCATGGAGTACCTTCGAGTTCCGTGTGGTCTGGGGAAATACCTGTCGCCTCTGTCAGAATATAAAATGCCGGATGTGAGGAAGATTTATGAGGTTTCATGAACAAAAAGATGATTTTGCCGATCTTATTGACGCTATCAAATTTTCAACAAAGATAACATTACCAAACATTATGATAATGTTGAATAGTAATGAAATGTAACGTAAATTTTTGATTTGTAACATAGTTTGAGTTACAACTCAAATTTTGAGGTAATTAAAAAATAAGCCGTACGGACAAATTCCTACCATGTTAATAAGAATTTCGCCGTACGGCTAAAATAGAAATAAAGCTGACGGGTAAAAATAATGGAACTAATATCAATTAAGGATGATACTAATAAACATACTTGCGGGTCGTGTAAGCATGATGGCGACTATTATTACTGTACTGATTGCTTATGGTTTCTCGATAATAGACCTGACAGATGGGAATTAGAGGAAGCCAGAGTCCCCAAGCATATAACAGCCCTTTAACAATCAAATTAATCTTGATACTAATGGTCAAAACCATCAACTTTACTTTCATGCTTGCATCATTAATTCTCACTCTCAAACTTCTCTTTGAGTTTGAGATACATTTCATAAAGCTCCTTCTCTTTGTCCGGCTCTTCTTTTTTGTATTGGTCGAGTATAGCTTGAGAAGGGGTTGTCACACTTGCAAGAGCCTCGTCTGTAGCGTGTGTATACACGTTCTCAACGCTGATAGCTTTATGCCCCATAGCTAATGCGGTATTGACTACATTCGCCCCTTTAGCGGTGTTAGCGATTGTGTCAGCGGTATGTCTTAGAGAATAGAGAGAAAGACCTTTCTTTTGCCCATGCTCTGAGACGTGTACGTCACGATCAATTCCCAACTTATTACACATAGAGTTAAATCCGATATTCATGGCGGACTCTGTTCGTCTTTTACCAGTAAGAAAAACTGGGTATAAAAGATCCTCTACATTATCTTTGCAATTTAACTTTGTCTGATTCCTCATGTACTGGACGACTTCCTTGCATAGGTCAGACATGATAAGATAACGCTCTTCCCCATTCTTCGGGACTTTGACATACATTTCAAACCCCTTTGTCGGGTCATTCAAGTCTTTATAGCGCACAGATCTTGTTTCACGGACGTAGATTCTTCCTTTTTCCATATCTATTGAGGAATTGCGGAGAGCAGCGAATTCCCCAGGGCGCATTCCTGTTTCGAGAAGGAACATGGTTACACACGCATACTGGTTCACGTTGTTCTTATAAGCCCAGTAAAATTTCTGTATGTCTTCCGGCGTAAAGACTTTCTTCCTGTGGCGCAGATCCTCTGCTTTTTTGAAATCATACTCGTCAGAGACTTTCTTCTTGATCCGAGCCGCTTCTGCATAATTCTCTGCTAAAAGGCTTCTCTCAACCAACCATTTACACGTTCGCTTTGCTATCTGTATCGGGGTCAAGCAGGACTTCCATGCATATTTCGACATCAATTGCCTGTAGTAATCCTCAAACACAGGAATATTCAGCATCTGCAGCTGATAGTTTGCTATTGGAAACGCTATAAGCATCCGCTTCGTTATCATGTAATAAGATGTAAAGGTCGAATCTGTTATACTTCCTTGAACCTGGGTTTTGAGATAATCGTCAACATATTCCCCGAAGGTCTTTGACTTATCAATCTTGGCATCTTGCCCATGAAGGAGTTCTTTCTCCCATGCGGTCAGAGCCATCTTCGCATTCTTTCTAGCCTCGGCTTCAGTTTTTCCACGACGTTTGATTCTCTTTGGGGTCCCGGTTTTCGGGTTGATGTATGAGCTTTGAATAACACATTCGTATGCACTAGGTGATATCTTTCGGATAGATCCTTTCCCAGATTTAGCCTTTTCTTTTATCACTTTTTCGCCCTCCATTATTATCACATTCACTTGGAACGACCCCTATTATCACGTTCCTCGCTACGGGTACATTTATTGTAGCACATCATAAAGACTTTGTGATAATAAAAAGTGATAATCGAAAAGACATGAAAAGACCCGAAACAGCATTCCCAACCAATTTTATGGTCGAATTTGTGTATTTCGGGTCGTATAAGCTATATTTTATTTAATTTCGAACGTATGAGTGGTTATTTATTGTAGTTGACGATTATAATAAACCATGCTCTGTAACTGGCTTATTTACTAGGTTTTTTGATTGGCAAACAGAAAAAGTGATAATAAAAGGGGTGAATTGAATCGACATTCGAGTAAGGTTACACTAATAGCTATTTACCTTTATAAAACTCTAGGAAATCATTCAGATAAGATTCTGTGGTGTAATATTCTCTTCCAATCTTGTTCCCATACCCAGTTTGGAACATAAATCGTAAGAAATTGAGAGCCTTTCTATTGCTCATATTAAACCTATTTGAAATATCACATTTTTTAATAATCTTAACTTCTCCACTCATTTACGCTCCCGCTAAATCATTATGGCTTAATCCTAGATCCTTTTCTATTCTTTCTGTGATATCATCGGTTATAATGATTTCACCTCTCATAGCGAACGTTGTCGGTCGAATAACATTAAACAGAAGATAATCACTTACATCATACCGTACGTAACACTTGTCAAATCTATATCCACGGCAATTCTCGCTAGCCTCTTTGAATTGAATTGTGCCCCCGCATAACATCTTGACATACCAATCAGACCAGTTGTAATGTGCTTGCTCCATATATTGTCTGTTTCTTTCTATAAATCTTATGTAACCATCATGTGCCTATTTCTTTGTTTTATAAAACGCCCCGATTTTCATAGGCAATTTTTCTTTATTAATTAATTCCATACTTTATGCCTTCTTATTTACACTGCTCATAGTCAATTCCCCCGCGTTGTCCTCATATACACAATCAATTTTTGAAACCCACTTATCAACTCTTTCATCCACAGGATTCCATTTACAATTATCGCAGTACCCTGTAAGACCGTTATCATATTCGTATTTGCAACTTCCGCATGTATGGCGTTGCCACTCCTCAATTACTGACCATTCATCCATCGTCTGATTCCCTCAAAGCCTTTTCGACAATACGGAGCTGCGATAATCTTTCCTCCGTTTCCCCATACTGCCAAATCCTTTTCAAAAGCTCACATTCATATTGGAGCAACTTTGCTTTGTCCTCTTTATCCATCGGATTCATCCCGCCTTTTTGCGCCTCCACAGAACCAATCTTTGCGGCAATATAATGTTGCATTATAATCCGATTCTGATATTCTGTCGCAAATTCCATAGTTGTCTGGAACATCATTCGCCCAGTACTCACAATCTTGACACCTAATAATGTCCGGCATATCCACCGCTATTGACTCCGCGTATTCTATTGCGGTCTCAATTCCAAAGATAAAATGCTCGTTTCCATGTTCTTTATCGTAATGATCGGCACGGATAGGAATCTTCTGGAGATCAGAAAGTTTGATATACTTTTCATTCATAGTCTGCCTCCTTCTTCATCTGTTATCATTTCCTCTTTGCACATATCCAACACACATACCGATGAAAAAACAGGCAATGCCAAAACCAAAGAATGTAACTATATCAATTGCCATTGTTAGTCTCCTTCCTTTCGCCGTCTGCACAGAACCAATCTTTCGATTTAGTATTATGACTTTTTGTGCAATAAATAATTCTGCTTTTTGGTGTTTCGCTTTTCCAAACGCATTGATCGCACCGCACCACAGGAGCAGCTTCAACAGTAGGCTGTGAATTAATTGTCCTAATCGTTAATAGCCTGTCATCTAAATCTTCAAGAACCGTGCCCATGTCAGTAATAAGTAAATCCACATCAATCAGCCTCATCGTCTCTCCTTTTTCCATCTGCGCAGAACCAATCAGCACCGCATTTGGATTGAGCATAATCAGCAAGCGGACAACATATATCTCTATCCTCGCCGTTATAATGCTTGCAATCCTT